>TARA_B100001121_G_scaffold274896_1_pt1 | contig 13633 bp, 16 predicted proteins | sample TARA_B100001121 | Tara Oceans TARA_B100001121 (sample SAMEA2622817) | marine metagenome | biome: marine biome (ENVO:00000447); feature: surface water layer (ENVO:00002042); material: "saline water (ENVO:00002010), including plankton (ENVO:xxxxxxxx)" | depth 5 m
AAAAATTTTCCAGGTATTTTTTAGTATTCAAATATATTTACTTATATGGTAGTAGAGTTTTTTAAACATGTATTCGGAATTTGTGGTGATCATTGGCATCCAAATGTGTGGACAATGGTAGCGTCCGCTCCGATAGTAGGTCCGATGGTATATTATGTGAAGTGTAAATGTGGTGGATGGTTTAAACATAAAAAGGATTGTGAACACAAAGATAAGTAATGGACAAAAAAAAAGAATTTTTAAATAAGGTATATAATACAATAGTTAAAGAAACAATAATAGATAAGAAAAACAATATTATTTCTTTTCCTTGGTATAATATAAGGTTAGATTATTTAAAGATTATTTTTGAGGGACCTACTATATGGAGAAATAAAGAACCATACTCTATCTATGATCCTTTTTTAAATCATTGTGTAAATATATATGGGTTAACTGATTGGGAAACATATTCTTTGTGGTACAATTACAAGAATTTTCTTAGAGATATAATAGAAAATGTGGAATATCTTAATGAGAATGTGGACAAACAGAAAAATTTTTTAGATAAGGTATTAGAAAGGTTATTCAAAGATACTGTTATAACCGATAGTAAGATAACGTTTCCATTTGCAATATTTAAACAAGAAGAATTAACGGGTGATTCTTTATTGTCCGTTTCAATTTGGATGGACGGTAGATGGGAAAATCATAAGTACCCACAACGATTTGAGAAATATGTAAATGATATCTATGGGATAACTTATGAAGAGTCTATAATACTATGGAATAGTTATATGGATATTATAGAAAAGGAAGTATTAAAGAGACTTAGAAAGAATGATTTTAATGTTGCCACTACATGGGGTATGAGTAGACATGATATTAATGAGAGTGGGGATAAACAAAAAGAATATTTAGAAAAGGTATTAGAAAACTTAAAATCTGAAACAAAATTCAAAGTTGTTAAAAATGACGCAAACGTTGGACATAAATACGATTACTACTGGAAATATCCTTTTAGTGAGTTTACTACATTGACACCTTATTATCCTACAACACAAAATAGTAATTTTCATAAACATTGTAGAGATATATATGGTTTATCTAATGAAGAGATAGAGGACTATATTCTTCCTAAGTATTACGATTGGCTTAAATACAATAATCCGATATTTCGTTTTTCTAATCCTGAAACGTTATTTAAAAATACCACCATTAATGAAAGTAGAGATATACAATTTAGAGATATGTTCATAAAAAATTTCATTAGAAATTTAAAAAATGAAAAACAAAAACAATTTTTAGATAAGGTGGTAGAACAACTATTAAGGGAGACTGAGATAGATTATGAAAAAAGGAGAATAAACTATCCCTTTTTTGAAAACACCACTTATAGTTTCCAGTATACATTACCATATTCAGGACCTTTTATTAGATACTGTAAAAATATATTCCCATTAAGTAAGAATGAAATGAGATATGTTTATGAGATGTATGTAGGTTTTCTAAATAGTAAGATACGTAAATACTATGTAGACAATGATATATACAATAAATACTATAATGTAATGGGTACTAAGACTCTTAATGGTTTATATTGATAAACAATCACTAATGGAAGATAACGTTAAAAAATATTTAGATAAGGTGGTGAATCGGATGGTATCTGAAACAGAGGTATTGGGGCCAGAATACGATAAGGAAAGAGTCTTTATAATGACACCGTTTTATGATGCGGTATTTACGGAGTACGGATTTATTGAGATGAAGAGAGAACTACAAACTTTAAAATATTTTCCTATAAATAAATTAACTCATAATTTTTCATCACATGTAGAAAATATATATGGTTTATCTAAAGAAGAAGCACCTTACGCTTTGGGAAAATATATCGATACAATATTATTAAAGATAAATGGAGGATATTGAAAAAATATTAACAATAATCGTTTTATACGAACTTATAAAGAATTTTGTAAAGTTCATCATTAAATGATGGTTACATTTATTAACTCGCGGAACTGTCGGAATCTCCCCCAGCCCCCTCTTTTAATTTGTCGTTTTTATAAAGTTGTTATATTTATATAAAAAAAAACATTATATTATGAAAATTAAGAAAAACGGTAGAGTAATATCACTAAGTGAGACAGATCTACAAAGAATTGTAAAAAGAACATTAAATGAAGTAGATTCATCGAAAACATCATCATTACCTTCTTGTAAGAAAGTAATGCGTGAATTAGCAAAAAAAGAACAAGATAAGAACTGTGGAAAAACTGGTAAGGATGGTAAATTTAAAACAGGTTGTACTGGAACTGCTAGAGAAAAAGTTACATTAAAAATGACTTCTCCGGGTTCTGTTGCACCAAATCCAGACGGAGAGTTAATAGCATATAAAGGTGGTAAGGCTTGGTGTAAATGTGGATAATAAAATAAAAAATTATGAAAATTAAAAAAAACGGTAATATATTAACTTTAAGTGAGTCAGACCTTAAAAAAATTATAAAAAAAGTTATTACTGAACAGGATGCTTTAGAAGATGCATTGAATGATGTAAAAGGATCTAATACTGATATAGAATATAACGAAGCAGTTGAATTCTGTGAAGAAGTAGAAAATTGGTGGGAAGGTAGTGATAGTCACTTTAATGACCCTGAAAGAGATAACGATACTACAGGTACTAACTATGTTGATTTCTTTTCTAAATATAATAAGACTATGGGAACTGATTTAGATAAACAAGCTGCTGAAGCATATGGACATATGATTTTTCATCATTTAAAAAGAAAATTAAGTAGCACTAACAGATTTTATAAAAAAATAGAAAATTGGTTAAAAGAAATAGTTGATAATATAGATAGTTGGTTTCAAGAACCTAAAACATTACCACTACAGTCTAATGATGGTAGAGTACGTACATTTATGGTTGATCCTGAAATTGATGTAGATGGAATTTTTGGTTTGTAATAACAAATAATAAATTATTTATATAAAAAAACATAATATTATGAAAATTAAGAAAAACGGTAAAGTATTTAGGTTAACAGAAACAGATCTTAAAAGAATACTTAAAAGAGTATTAAAAGAACAAAAGCCAGATAACTTTCATTGGACAGGAGTGGTAATGGATAAGAGTACAGATGTTTTTACAATGTCGCCTACTGATCCTTGGGAATATGTAGTGGTAAAAACTTTTAATAGTTCTAATTTAGATCCTAATGACCCTATTGATGATGGAGAGGGATTAAACACAACTTCTGTTAGATATTATACTAGAAAAAAAGGTGATAAAGAATGGATCGATATTTCTAATAGTAAAGCGGATTTTGCTAAGGCGGTTAAAAAGATAAATGATTATATTAGTAAAAATAATTTAAAGTTTGATAAACCAGGTATTCGTCCTAAAAGAAATTATGATGATGGGGACGAATGGATGGAAGATTTCGAAGATAATTACTTTGGTATATAAGGACATTTATCATGAAAATTAGAATAACTGAAAAACAATATAAAGAAATTATTTCTGAACAATCTTGGGTAGAAGGGGAGAGTCGTCCAGTATCATTTACTGAAGAGGATAGAGAAATGTTAAGTAGAATATATGATGTTGTAGTTAGAGGTGGTTCTGCAGGTGGTTATGGTGGTGTGAGAAGGAGAGCAATTCCTGCATTGGGAACATTACCAGATTCTTTAAAATAACAACATAAACTAATTATCTAGAAAGGAGATATTAAAGGTATTATTGATTTAATACCTTTTTTTATGCAATTACTTTTGTAATACTTATGTCACTTTTAAAATTGACCGGCGGAACTGTCGACTTCTCCCCCCAGCCCCCCTCCTCTTAATTTTTCCTTTTTATAAGTTAATTATATTTATATAAAAAACTATCAAGATGAAAACTAGATTAGACGAAACAAATAAAATGAGAAGATTAATGGGGTTATCTCTAAAAGAACAGTTAAATGATGAAGGAGGGGAAGATCATTTCCTTAGACATAAAACTGTAGTTGATTATGACGCAACTGTACCTATGGAATGGAAAGAATGTTCTGCAGATATTAAAAACCATAATGGTCCAGTATTACTATTTTTTGGTAGTTATTCGTGTCCCCCATGTGTAAAATTGAAAAAAAATATGGATAAAAATGAGAATTTCCAAAAATGGGCACAAGATAATAATGTTATTGGATTATATATGTATTGTGAGAAACCATATTGGGTGAAACCAGAAAGAGACACAAGAGGATGTAGTACTACAAAATGTTCTGATGGTAAAACACTACATGATGACATAATTGAAACGAAAGAGATTTTTGGTGGTGCCCCAATGGGTAGTGGTATGGCAACTAATGATGGTAAATGGAGAGGTGCACCTAAATTATTTATTACTGATTCATCATTTAATAAAAAAAATAATGTTAAAACTGGTAACCCAAGTGATATTGACAATCTTATTAAAACTTTAGAAGGAGCACTTTAATATACATTACATAACTTTTACATTTATTAACTCAGTCTAAGACTTATACACCTATTTATTTTTAAACAACGGTGTATGAGAATCAATAAAAACATAGTATTTAAAAAATTATCTTTAGAAGAAGTAGAAGAACTTTATGGTGTTAAATCTTTTAAGAAACCTGAAAAAGGTTTTGTAGATGATATATTATTAAATAATGAAAATCTAACTGTAGACATCAGTTTAGAAGAAATGTATATTGATGAGCCTAAAGAACTAAAAGGACAACCAGTTAAAAGAATCTATTTAGAAAAAGTTAAAGAAAAAATGAAAGATAAAAAAGAGGCTAGATTTAAAATTAACGGTAGTCACGTTTGTATCACAGTAGATGAAGAAACAGAGATTATGGTATATAATTTAGAACAAAGAGGTACTATATTTTTCCGTTCTGAAACCGATACTCACTTCTGGGAAAAACCAATCTTAAAAGATAAAAAATAGTATTTAGTTTATTATTGATTTAAACGATATTTATTAGTGTAATGAATAAAGATAATAGACTGATGTATGATGCTTGGATTGATGATATCTTAGATGATGTTAGAAACAATGTAGTGGGACCATTTTGGCACCTATATTTTGATACTCCTTTTTATAAAATAGTTCTTAAACACTTAATACAACAAAGTAAGTTGGATAATGATGATCCAGTTATTGGTAATCGTTATGATTTATATTTTAAATATAATAACTACTACCGTCTTGAAAATAATAATGAAACACATCGATACCTTTACGATTATTTGGGTGTGGAAGATGAACACATAAACAACATTCTTATGCTTTATGCTATTATCATTAAACAAATTGTTAAAACACAAGGTTACGAGGATAATATGTTAACTGAATCCAATGACAAACAAAAAGAATTTTTGGGTAAGGTTGTAGATAGATTACTTAAAGAATCAAAGTATAGATTATGGCGCGATTTATCTCGAATTGTTCCAAATAGTCGGCGACTAAATAAAATACGTGTAGAAATAATTTTTGCACTTAATAACACATGGACAGAAGACCCTATTGAGGTTTTTGACATGGAATCGATAAAAAGCACTGCACTTAGAAGAAGAAGAAGAAAAAAAGAATACTTAGAAGACTATGAAATAGAACAACTAACTAATATATATGGACTAAATAGTGAAGAAATGGAAGAAGTGGTTTTTAACTATTATACTACACTTTATAATAATATATATAAAAGTTATTTAGAAATGAATGAAGATGACAAAGTACCTACCAGTAAACCAGAAGAATGGTTTAGAGGTGATGAGGTATTTGATATTGGTGGTAGTTTAAACGAATCTATAGATAAACAAGGAAGATTCTTAGATAGAGTTGTTGAACAACTTGTTAAGGAGACTATTATATATACTTCTCACAGTGGGGATATGTTAAGTATACCAGGTAATCCAGATGAAAAATGGAATGCAATAAAAATGTTTGATCATTTAGATTATTTGTACAATAGATTTTTAACCCACACAATAAAGCATTGTAGAGATGTTTATGGGTTAACCGATGAAGAAATTGATTATGTATGGAATAATTACTTCTATGAAATTAAAACAAATTACTATTACCAAAAAGGACTTAATGAATCTACAGAAAAACCTAAAGGAATGGATCTTAAATACCTATATAAAGTTGCAGACTCTATTATGAAAGAAATAGAAATTTCCAAAGACAATTTTAAAGTTAGGGGATTCGGTCCGTGGAGTGATATGTCTACAGGTGGTAGAGGTTTTTGGGTTGGTTTAGAAAAACACTCAAAAGATACATATGGGTTAACAAAGGCAGAGACAGAAATGGTATCAGATCTTGTATGGGACAGTTTAAATGCTAAAAATATTTTGGTGTATAATGAAAAACATAAAAAACATTATGGTTCATTAAGAGAACAACATTATGAGGATTGGGATGAAAGGGCTAGAGAACAAAACATAAATTTATTAAAGGCTAAAGGTATTGATATATTAAGTACGGACATCAACGTACCATTCTATAGAAGAATTGATAGTAAAGAAATTAGGTATTTAAAAAATGTAGTAGATAGGTTAGATAAAGAAACTAAACTAGAATCCGATGAAGTTTTTCAGGATGGTGGTTTTATTGTATTTACTCCTTTCGGAAAATTTGAATACGATGTATTTATAAATGACTATAGACACAGTAGGTTTGAAAAATACGTAAATGATATATATGGGGTAGGTGACAATCAAATTATGTTCCCTACACATAATAGTATTGCACAAGCCAGAGAAAGTGCATTTTTATGGGAAATGTATAAAGATAAGTTAAGAAGAAAACAATTAAAACTTGTGAATCCAGGTTTGCCTGATATTCCAGATGATGCAATTATAATTGAACAAGATTTATCTGATGAAGAATTAAAATATTTGGATTCGTCTTTTGAAAATATGGGTACTCCACCAGAAATTGCATCAGAGGAATTAGGAGAATTAATTACGTGGGTAAAAGAATTACCAGAAGAATTATTTCTATATAGAGTACTTTACTTAGATGATGAAAATCAAATAAATTATGATGAATTAGGTAGTCATTATTCGCAAGACAGAACAGATTTAATTAATAATCATTACAATAGAGGTAGTATTTATGGTGATATGGCTGAACACGCTTATTTAATAACTGTTAAAGTACCTAAGAGTGAAGTAGATGTAATGGAGACATTAAATAATAATATTCTTTATCCACACGAAAAAGAAATAACTTTAAAGGATAAAGGTAGAGGAGCAAAATATTTAGATATTGAAAAAATATAACATATTTATATAAAAAAGTAAAATGGGAAGATTAGCAAAATTAAAAAGAGAATTAATATTAGAATCTAATAAAAGATTATTAGGTGAAGATAAATTAGGTATAGAACCAGTTATAGATAAAAGTGATGGTGCTGCAGGATATCAAGTGTTTTTTGAAGAAGGTAAGGACACAATATCTGATAGTGATAAAAAAATGGCAGCACAACACTTAGCTAAAGAAATTATGAGATCATTACCAACTATAGAAAGATTTAGAGCGGAAAAAAACATCCCTAAATTCATTACCATTGGTAGTGGTACATCCTCTACTGGTAGTAGAGATAGAAATGCAGAATTAGGTAGAACTAGAATGGAAGAAATGAAAGACATAGTTTTTATGTCATTTGATATTGTGGGTGATATTACAGGTAAATATGTGGCTAAAGATGTAATAGAAGACTTAATTACCACTAATAGTAATTCATCTTACAAACCTAGTGATTTAAACCCAATTTATGATAGGAATAGATCACTACCTAGAGATATGGATAGATATGGTTTTGTCGTAATTAGTCCACTTACAACTATGGGATTAGATAAAAAAGATATCGGTAGTGTAGGTGATAAAATGAGAGCTGCGGATGGTTATGTATACGATGAAGAAAAAGATATAGTAGACGCAATAAAAAAATTAGAAACATATTCAGATATTGTAGATTTAGATTATGAATTAAGAAATAACGGTGGATTAGAAGGATTTATAAATAATACTATTACTGATGGGTTAACAGGTATGGGTAGTGATACTGAAGAAAGAGAAGATATTGTAAATGCAATTAACAACGCAGCAAGTAATAGTGGAAAAGGTAAAGTTGCAAAAATTAGTTTTGCTAAAGGTGGTGCAATCGTATCTATTATGTTATAATAAATTTATTTAAATGAGGGACATAATAAGAAAAATATTATTAGAAGAAGTTTCTCAGTACGAATATCAGGTAAGAGATATAGGTGGTGACACCTATTATAAAAAACGTAAAGGTGATAAGTATTGGGAGTTTACAACGAAAAATGATTTCGATGAAAACGCTACAGACAAAAACACAGTTAAATGGGTAGAAAAGAAACCGCCTAAACCACCTTATGTACGACAAGTGGATGTTCCCACCACAATGAAGGGAAAAGACGGTAAAATCAAATATTTAAAAGATTATTTCGAAAACCTTTCACCAAATGACTTTAAAGTAGAAATAGATGGTAAATCCATTAAGATAACACCTAACGATAATGGATAGTAATAAGAAAAAATATTTAGATAAAATAGTAGAACATTTAGTTAATGGAACTAAATATGATACTGATCACCTTAATGTGTACATTATTAAGTTTCCATTTAGTGATAGTTGGGAAGTATTTGGGTCACATAGGGAAATGTCAGATATTTATGATATTTCACCTAAGAGATTTGAAAATCATAGATGGAATTTTGATCAAGAAATGATTGAAGTATTCGATTTAATAGAACATGAGGCAGACTACGTATGGGAAAATTATTTTGAAGGTGCGCGATTTTTTGGTAACGAGTACGCAAAAAGTGATGGATTAATTAATGAGAGTGTAAATAAACAAAAAAAATTTTTAGAATATGTTTATAATGATTTAGTTAAGAACACTAAATTCAGAGATGCATCTTATAAAGAAATAGATATATACGATGGTAAGTGTAAAAGTTTACAAGTTGGTATTCGTTGGGGAAGTGTTGCACCCTATTTTAACTATATACCAGAATGTTTAGAAAATTATCTAAAAGATTATTTTGGTTTAACCTATTATGAAATACAAGACTTATTTTGGGATAAGTATGATGAACATATTATTAATATGGTACTATCCAAAAAAGAAAATGTATCACCACACGTAAGAGTACATGTTGATTATCTAAGAGAATCTAAAATAGATAAACAAACAGAATTCCTACAAAAAGTTGTAGATACGATGATAGATGAGACTAAACCCTTCAATGAAACTGGTGCTAGTGTTATAACACCATTTATTGCCGATAGACAAACAGGAAATGTATTTGTATTGAGTGCACACTATTGTAAAAGGATGGTTGAGAATTTTGATGATGAGTTTACTATGGGTAAGATTTTCACCAGATATTTAGACATGTTTGGTATTACAGAAATTGATGAAATAGAGGAGGTAATGTATTGGTATTTTAATGATATCTTTGAAAAATACTTTAAAAGGTTTTTCGATTTATCTTATAAAACCAGACCTAGATTAGATGAAGGTATTGATTTAGCATACGTTGAAAAGGTTACTGACAGAGTTCTTAAAGAAATAGTATGGGATTTTGATAAAGGATTGGTTTATTTCCCTATGATAGATTATTCCGCTAGTATTAGGGACGATGATTTTTTATCTGCAGTTTCAGCGGATGATGCATTTACTAATGATATTAGTTCACCAAATACTAACTGGCATGTTGACTTAATGAATCACATAGAAGATATGTATGGAATCAGTGGTAGTGAATGGAATCGTATTTGGGGTTCATTACAGGGTGAGATATGGGAGAAGACTGAAGAGTACTGGGACTCATTCACAAGAGGATATTAAACAATTTACAATTTCATAACATTACTTATCGAACTTTTTACACTAAGGGTATATTTATATTCTTAATTATAAATTATGAACATACATCAAATAATATGGCTTGGTCTTTTACCTATATTAGTAATGGGTGGATATATTATTGCCCTTATACGTAATATAAGGAAATATAAGTGATTACTTTTTACTTAATCTATCGTAATCTTCTCTCTTAATTACTACATAACTCCCACACCAATAACCGAATACTTCATCTGAAAACTTCTTTTCCATATTAAAATCATTTATATTAAAATTGTATACTTCATCATAAAATGATTCATTAGGGAATCTTACCGACATTTTTTCTTCTATTATTTTTTCCATAATTTAAATTTTATTTTTATTTATTATTGGTTTTAAACTAGCACCATATGGTGACGCACTGTTAATTATAATTTTTCTTTGAAATACCCTTTCGGTGTTTTTAAATACATCTATTAAGTAACTACCATTTGGTAAGTTTAATCTCATATCAATAAATGGAAATGTAGTATATTCTCTATAAACTATTCTCCCTAACATATCATAAATTATGATTTGTAGTTCTCCTTCATAGTCTGGAAATTGTAAAATAACCCTACCTTTAGTAAATGATGGTCTAACTACCGTATTCTCAAAACCAGTTAACTGTGGCTTTGGTACATAATTATTTAATAGATCTATTCTATAGGTTTCCAAAGATGCAATACCTCTAACAACTTGATTTTTTGTAAAAGTACACATACAATCTGCACCTACATAGTCCATATAATGTTTTACAAACACCCTTTCTGGTGTATCACATTGACTAAATAGGGTATCAGGACATTCAGCACTTGGGTAAATAGGTCCATCTTGTAAACCTGTCTCTGGAATATGATCATCTCCGCATGGGCCCCAATCTCCCCAAGGATGATGAAGGTTTAACCAATGCCCTATTTCATGAACAAGGACATGTCCTTTTGCCCATTTATTGAACATTGGATAAGTCCAAGAATAAACTCTATCTCCAACACTTTGCCAATCTACAACAACACCGTCCGACCAGTCTTCACCACCAGGAAATTGAGCATATCCCATTAAACCATCGTATAAATCACATATCCAAATATTAAGATATCTGTCATTTGGCCAACCTCTTTTTCCTTGACTTGATTTTTTAACATTATTACTATAATAAGAAAATTCACCAACATTTGTATGAGTTCTTGTAATTCCTGTTGTTGGGTATCCTTCGGGATCGAGATGTGCTAATTCAAATGATATTTTAAAATTACCTTTCCAATTCTGTAAGGTATCGGTTAATAAAACTGTATCAGCATTTCTGAGATTAAATCTATCATTTAAAACCTTTAGTTGTTGATAGATTATAGAATCATGAAGATTTTCTCTCCAATCATTATATACTACATGAACTACAATTGGAATTATATAACTCTCCTCTGATTTCTTTTGAGGACCTCTTAAATAGTTTTCTATATCTTTTTCTATTTTATCATACCTTTGCGGATTTTGTTCAATAAAGGGTTTATTATATTCATCTGTCGCACAAGGATATTGTGATAAAACCATCAATGGGATTAAATGTAAGATTATTGATAACGTTTTTAACATAATTGTTTTGGTTTTATTTAATATATACATAATTATTCATAAAATCAATATATTTATATGTACATAGTATTAATTTTATGAAAAAAAGAACCACGTTAAAAGAAGAGTTAGATAGAATGAGAGGATTAATGAATTATCAAAACGGTAATTATAAAAATCCTATTATAACAGAACAAAATGAAAAAGTAGATACACCTAATAAACCAGTATGTACTCAAATTAATCATTTAGGTAGTTTTCCTGTTAGTGTTACTACAGGATCTGGTTCATTTAAAGGTTTTTTAAAGGCGGTTACCGATAAAATATCCTCTGATCCCAAATTAAAAGAATTAAATGAAAAGGGAGTTGGGTTATATGTGACTAAGTTTTCAATTAAAGGAGGTGCAAGTAATTATTATGGGGGTTCAGTAGAACCAGATGTTGCAAATGATAGAAAGTCAAGTCCACCTCAAGGTACATATAAACATAAAAAGGGAAGTAGTAGTTATAAAAAGAATAAGCAACTAGCGGTTGATAGAGCAACTAATGTAGCCAAAAAATTAAATGGTCCTGGTGGGTTGGAGACTTTAAAGATAAAATTTAATGATGGGGTGTTACAAAATGCAATATCTAATACTGAAGGTGTAATTGTAGATACTGGAGGTAAAATAGATAGAACTAGAAAAACTGCGACATATAAAAATGCTGGTCAAATAGTACAACTTGCAATGGAGATTTGTTATGTCCCCCAAAAAAAACCAACAGATGATACCGAAACAGGAACAACTGCAACTACTACAACAACAGAAACAGGAACAACAGAAACAGGAACAACAGAAACTACAGGGACAACAGAAACAGGAACAACAGTATCCACTGGTTCTTCAATAACTGGTGACACAAAAATAATAGAAACTGTTACTACTTGTTTTGATGACTCAACTATTGAGGTTATATATGACGGTTCGGGTCATGCTTGTAATCACTCAGTATATGAAATATACGCAAATGGTTATAAACTTAAAAGAAATGGTAGAGATGGTAAAACATATGATTATGCTAGTTTAAATAACAAAGGTATTATGGACAATGCTGAAATTATTAATAGTAGTAAACCTAATATGGGTAGAAGAAATACTTTTGAATTAACTATTGATGGTGTAAATGGTGATTTTTTTAATAAAGACATTGTAGGTAAACACGATGGTGAATTAGTTATTACTGCTGCATGTAAAAAGACTGTTAAAAAGAATGGGAGATTTTTAGGTCCGTGGCCACAAAAAAAAGGGTTTGATTGCCATGAGGGTGTTGGTACAATAAAATTAAATATTCCTTCTATTGGTAAAAGACAAGAAGTAGAAGTTACCACACCAAACAAATTTGATAAAGTAGTAAAATTACATACATTTAGTGCTTGTGATATGTTTAAAAAACACCTTAGTGATGGTGGTAACCCAAAGACTAAGAAAAAGATTTTTGGGTGGTATAAAAATCGTCAAAAGAAAAAAGGAAAGAAAAGGTTTTCGAAGGGTTAATTATAAAATAATTTAATTACTTCTTTATCTAAATTAGAGTATTCAGTGATACTAGAATAACCTTGATAAAATATACTATTAAAATATTGATAAGTATCGTTGGTTAGTCCCATTGCTTGTGTAATTTCTTCTCTTAATATATGTTTTTGTCTTTTTATATCTTTAACTTTTCCTAAATTTACAAATGCTTCGGAATAAGTTATATTATATTGTAAATCACTATAAATTACCCCATAACCATTTACATTACTTCTATTTAATATGTCTTTAGTTATTTTAGAGTAATCTTTTACCGTACCTAAATAAACCAACATATTACATTCAGATTTAGTGTCAACTATTTTAATGTCGATAGTATTAATTAAATTATTTAGTTCATTTACTATTTTATTAAGTTCTACCATTAGGTATGGTTGTTTATCACCATCAACATAAATTAAAATATCTTTTTTATATTTAGTAATATTTTGTATATGACTATTACCCTCAACATAATTTACTATAGTGTCGTGATAATCTTGTATTTCTTTTTTTGTTTGACTGTAACTACTTAGGGTTACTAATACTAATAATAATGTGATTAACTTTTTCATATTGTT
>TARA_B100001121_G_scaffold164202_1_pt1 | contig 13628 bp, 11 predicted proteins | sample TARA_B100001121 | Tara Oceans TARA_B100001121 (sample SAMEA2622817) | marine metagenome | biome: marine biome (ENVO:00000447); feature: surface water layer (ENVO:00002042); material: "saline water (ENVO:00002010), including plankton (ENVO:xxxxxxxx)" | depth 5 m
TGTTCCATCCCTCGCCAGCTTTGCTATACCAAGGTTGACGGGCAAGGTTACCCAAATGCTCAACGTTTAGTGTGAGGTTTTGGCCGGCAGAATCGATGATGAGATTTGTCTCTGAAAGGTTCAGTCTCCATCCAGAAATTTGTTGAACTGTGAACGTTAAGGAAATATTACTTACATACAAATCGTTAGAAAATAAGTTTAGAATTACCGTAGCAGTTGTGCCACTCCATGCATTATGAGGCGCAGTGATTGAAAATTCCATGGTTTCTGTACCATTTACTGGAATATCTTGTTTAGAGTTGTTTTCAGCACTCCAAATACTGTTATCATCCGCATAATAGTTTAGACTGAATGAGGGGGAGACTACGATACTGTCTATCGCATTACCTGTATTTTCCACTGTATAATTTAGCACCAGTGTCTCTGATGGTAATATGTCGTGTTGCAAACCATCATCAAATGTGACATTCCAGCTATGATCCGGTTCTGCCTCAACCAATAAGTCGACGATTGAGACAACATTATCGCCTCCTAAAGATTGCCACCTAAATCTAAGCACAAATGGTTCCTGAGCCGGAGTATCCTCTGATAAGGTCACATCAACCGTTGCAATTGTACTGGCGAGCGGTCCTAATGTGCGTTGTGGGTTATATTCCACAAGTTCAACTACTGGAGGTTTGCTCATATTAGGTGCTGCTACCACTTCACTACTTAGCAAAAATTCATCCTCACCGTTGCCAGGATTTTCTAATCTCAACAACACTTGATTGGTAATTTCCACAACCATAGATATTGGTTCTCCCGCCAAATTGGGCGTTGGTTGAACAATCGTCGACGCACTGCGATATACTTGCAACACGTGTAAGGTAAAGTATAATCCATGATAATCGTCAAATTCTGAACTGGTTGAAAAGTAGTGTCTCTGAGGTACTGCGTTGACTGGCAAATCAAGGTATAAGTTGCCTGAAAATGCATCACCGGGATTGCCACTGGCCTCAATACTGCTGCCGTCATAAGACAAATCTCCATCAACACTCCACAACCAATTGGAATGAACCATGCTTGCAGATACTGTATTCCACGACATCATGCCATCTGCAGGTATACTTCCTTCGACAGACCATTGTAAGGTTTGATTAGGTAGGGTGCGTTGGTGGATTTGCTGTACAGTAACTGAAGTTGCAGACAAGTTCACTGACAAGTCTTCACACAGTGTATCTTGTCCACTACCGATGCACATTGTCATCGTGGTGGTAGTTACTGAACCTGGTTGTACTGAACTAGGAGTGTACAGGTTGACAAATAATTCCTGTTTCTCGCCTGGAGCAAGATTTAGCGAGAATATCTCGGTACCACCCGCATCATGAAGCGTTGGTGTGCCACCCCACGATGGCGCAGTCCAGTCGATTGAAGTGGTTGATTCGTAGGCATTGCCGAGGTTTTCTACCATCATCCAAGCCGTTGCTGTGTGTCCTGGTCTACCGAAACCTTCCGTATTGTCAAGCCCACTTGGACCGACTATTGACAGGCCTCGAGTTCGAAGAACCTCGATTGGTAAGATAGAATCAAAGTATACTGAGGGGTCACTGTCTAAAGTTAAAGTTAGGGTCACGTATGAATTATCATCTCCAAGAGCTGATTGCGGTATACTTGCTAAGAAATCAAATTGTTGCGAAATTCCCGGTATTAAATTAGGATTAGAGTTTTGATTGCTTGCTGGTGTAATTGACCATTCGCTGGGTAAGTTTGAGTCATCCCAAGAAAAAGTCCAGTCTTCAGTTCGTGAGCCAGTCGCCAGCATTGATACGGTGATAGTTTCGGTTGTACCCGGTGAAATTCGAGGGATATCATTTGGAATGTCTATTTGCGCTTCGTATGGTTCCACAACAATTAGGTCTATGTTTGCTCGATTGTTATCTTCACGTGCTTCTGTCAAGTTACTGTTTATGTCCAAAATTAGTTCGAAACTATGAATCCCAAGTTCTGCCGTTATGTCCACACTAAAAGTATACGGCCCACCATTACCCGTAGGTGCTACAGGTTCTACATCAGAGAATCTTTGACGAGTAATTTCATTTCCATTTTGTTTTATGACAACATCTAAGTCATCTTGGTTATCCAAAGTTCCTATGTTGCTAAACTGTCCAGTGACTGTTACGGTATCGCCGGGGTCGGGTTGACTTGGATTGAAACTTATACCTCTGTTATCACTAAGAGGTGCGAAGTCTGCAACATTTTGTGAAATTAGCGTGTCTCCGATCAAAATATCAAGAGTTCCATCATTGTCCATATCAGCGATTGCCGGTGCAGACCATACCCGATGTGGCATCCCCAGCGGAGATGACCAGCCATCAGATACTTCAGACGAGGTGCCATCTTCACCGTCAAATGCCCACAAACGCTTGCCAAATGGGACAATTAATTCTGGGAAAGCATCACCGTTGATGTCCATCCAAGCAGGCGGCGATACTCCGATTTCATCATTATCGTTGCCACTTCCTCGCTGCATATCTTTAGACCATTCTTTGATTGGGGGATCGGATGTAATATCATGACAACCAGCCATGCCTTTGCGATTGAAAGAGACGCTTGATTCAGAATACCAAGTTACCCAACAGAGACGGTCATGTATGCCATCACCATTGGTATCTATGGGCAATGGTTGCGAATCTGAGTAGCCGTTTGGAGTGCGGAATTCGAATATTTCATCGGTGGAAGTCATCTCCATAGCAACAAATCTCGCGCCATTTCCAGCCGTCCGACCGTTGGCATCAGTTGGTATGGTTAGAATCATTTCTGGAGCGTCATCATTGTCTAGTTGCACCACTATTGGACCTGGGAGCCTTAATCTTGGTGCATCCGAATCTGAATCTGTGCCGCTGACCGATACCCTTTCCCAATCAAGAGAACCTGATGCGCCATCAATGCGCCATATCCACATGTTTCCAGAGTTAGAGTCGATGGTGGTTAGAACCACTGCGGTTGAGTCATCATCCAGCATACCCCATGTAGGGTCTGATGGATGTGTGCCACGGTCTAACACCACTTCCCAATCGAAGTCGTTAGGGGTAGATGTCGAAAGTGACAAAGCTGCTACTGTTGGGTTGTCGGAATTCTTGTCAACTATGGCTAATACTAACTCTGCACTCCCATCCAAATCTAAGTCAGCCAACAGGGGTTGAGTTATTGATTTGTGATTGCTTTGTGAGGTTGGGAAATGCGGACTGTCAATGCCTATCGAGTAATCTGAATCACTGTATGACCAAACCTTCTCATTTTCATGTCCCGATTTGACCCACCCGGATTCTGAGCAGGTTAACTCCGGTGACCACACATCAATTTCCAAACTGGAATCCGTATCATAAACCAGAATAATTTCCTGCTTATTATCACCATCAATATCTGTTATCATCGGTGTGGATCTAATTGTTTGAGTTTGGCCCACATCGACTTCCCAAGCCGTCTTTGCATCATCACCTGTGATGATACTCATCGTGCTGGAGCCAGAGTCACTGGAAATAATTACCGCGAAAAGTTCGCCGTATCCGCAGCGCTCAATTGCTGCTGGTGTGGCAGTAATGCTCGCAGAAAAATCTCCAATTATCGAACCATATGCGTCAGCACCATCCAAATTGTCTAGCGCGACCCAGTTGACGGTTGGGGAATCGATAATGCCAAAATTTGTCACATTTTGTACGCTACCACTTCCCGGGCCCCCGTTCGGACCGTGTGTTGGCATCGTGCCGTTATGTGTTGGGACTCTGGAATATTGTGCCCATGGTTGTGAAAGTGAGTCCCATGCATTTGTCGTGGTATATGATACAACATCCTCTTCAGTTAATTCCGGGGCTTTATCAGCGCTCATGTAGCCTGAAAGTGGGGTAAAAAACATCAGCAATACCAAGAATATAGCCTGCTTTGCCCGCCATGTGTTCAAGGCTTTCGCAGGTGACATGACATCGTGTGTGACAAAGGGGTTGTTATGACTTATGGCAATAAGTATGTTCAATGCATCAAATTTTGCCTGTTTTCTCAACAGCCAATAGGCCTCAGTAACCTATCAAATCCGTTTCCATTAAATAGGGGTCTCCGGTGGCCAACTTGACTACGGTCGATTCTATCCCGAGGTAACACCGGTGAAGGACAGAATAGCATGCTATTCTTCACCAGTTCCTTTGAGTCGGCCAAAGGATGTGAAAAGATGTACAAAATTGTCACTAAGGAGGATACTATTCGTATCCCAGCGGAATACATGCGCAAAGGACAATCACTCGACCAGCACATCGACAGACTGTCCATGACAGCCTTCGAAGGTCGGTTTGATGATGATAACAGATTTGTTTTGGTTACAACTAACCATCAACCACTCGGCCGTGGAAGAATTATCCACGGTGATGGAGCAATATATCAAAGAGTTAGATTTGACGCCGTCTTATTCTGCATGGACGATTACGAAATCGTTGAAGGTGTAGTTTCTGAGGTCAACGAATTCGGTGCATTCGTTAGAATTGGGCCAATGGAAGCCTTACTACACAAATCCCAAATCATGGACGATACCGTTGACGCTAACGTTGGTATGGGATGGATAGAAGGAAAGCAAACCGGCCGCAGACTGCAAATCGGTGACTCGATTAGAGCTAGAATAGTTTCACTATCTCCAGACACTAGCGACCCTAGAAGATCAAAAATCGGATTAACAAGTAAACAACCGGGTCTTGGTTGCCACGTCTGGATTGACGAAGACAATAATGAGTGAGGTGAATAATTATGCCGAAAAATCCGTTTGCATGCGCTGAATGTAGTGTTATTCTACCAGACCCAGAAAAGAAAAATGAGATTCCCCAGTGTAACAGGTGTCCAAGTGCTCAAGTCACTACTGATTGGCAAGGCTATGTCATAATCATGGACCCTGAACGCTCTGAAATTGCTAAGCGATTGAATGTCGACAGACCAGGCAAATATGCACTCAAGGTAAACACAAGGTAAGGTGACAGAAATGGAAATTGTTGAAAGAATGGAAAACAAATTATTGAGCCGTGTCGAAATTAAATTCAGCTTGAGGCACAGCGGAAAAGCAACCCCATCACGAAAAGAGGTAATGGATTTGGTAAAGACACTTGAGCCTAAATCTAACCCCGAATATATCGTTATCAAAGATTGCAATACTCGATTTGGTCAGCCCTTAACAACTGGTCTGGCCTATATTTACGATAACGAAGAATCGATGAAAGTTGAACCCGATTATATTCACAAGCGTCACGAGCAATTCCGTGCTGCTAAGGAGGAACCGGCCGCTGCAGAAGAGGCAGCACCAGCAGAATCTACTGAAGAAGCCGCTGACGAAGGAGGCGATGAATAATGGGAGATGGACCAAGCACAGCAGCAAAGTGGAACAAATACGCAATCGATGAAGATGGCAAACTCGTACGCAAAGCAGAATATTGCAAATTGTGCGGACCGGGTGTTTTCATGGCAATACACGCTAACCGTAAGTCGTGTGGCCGTTGTGGTTACACCGAAATGAACGAAGAGTAATCTCATTCATTGCCTGAATCGATTACATCCCACTTTCCGTCATTGCACAGATACAAACCGTTCTGTGCATCAATGAAAACAGCAATCTCTGCTAATGCTATTCTATTGTGTGTCGTTGGTGATACAAACAGAAGTTCACGCCATCCCGCAATATGCCAACCTTCCTCAGTTTCACTCCACTCAGCGTAACTAATTGGCCCTGACAACTTTGCGTTCAATACGATCTTTCCCTCTTCATACAACGCAATGTTAGAGTTGTTGTAGAGTAGCAAATACTTATTCTCATGTTTGTAAACTTGGTTTAGATATCCATCAAGTGAAAGCGTTAATTGTTCAATTATTTTTCCAGTATTTACATCATATCGAATCATGCCACCACCTTTGGACCAAATTTCAAAATAGTCATCATCACATGTTGTAGCAACAGTATCCATGGCCCGTGGTATCTTGGCTAAACTAGGCCAATTTGGTTCAGGTGAGCGCCAGTTCTCAGTTGCTTTCACGCTTAGATTGTATACGCCACGTCTCCACAGTACGAAGGAGAAGGAATTATTGTTGGCTGCGAGTGATAGTGGCTCTGCGTCAAGTACGTGTGACCACTCAGTGCCGACAGGGTGCAGAGACTTATCGATGGTTCGACGCACTCGTAAATCTCCACGATTGACACCTTCTGAGAAATCATTTTCAAGGCTTATCGCCGCCATTCTTGCCAATAGAAGCTCTTGGTCTAACCATGTCGCAACAAGTGTATTGTCTATCACAACAGCATCTCTAATTGGCGTTGGAAATGGTCTGGCTGGATTTCCCAGTAATTTTCCTTCAGTATCGATTTTTTGTAGATGACCGTCTACTCCAACAACAATGTATCCACCATCAAATCGTAGGATTTGCTTCGGCGTGAAGGACAAATCATCTGGTATACCCCACGCCATGTACAGACCAAATGATTGCGGTTTGTCAAATCTCGTATGGAAAGAAATCAAAAATAGCCACATCACCAGATAAATATGGCCAGCCGGCAAGTTTCGATGATTGCTGTCAATGCTGGTGACATAGCTTCATATAATCAGGCCAAGTATCTTCTAAAGAAATTTGACTGGCAAGAACTAGGTGAGATTGAAGGCAAAATTGCTTACCAGTACAATGACATTAGGATGTGGATGTTTGAAGGCGGTATTCTATATGAAGATAATATCGACATGAGATGGCAGGATAATACCAATGAAATTGTTACTGAGGTGATATTTCCGTCAAGACATGCTGCTGCTAGCGGTAAGCCATCACTCACCTTACATCCTATCGGTATTCCACATCTTGAAGTTGGGGAAACTCCACCATTCGGCGGCAAATCAGGGTTCGCGCCACCACCTTCGACTCGATTATCATCTTGGTGGAAAATGCTGCAATCTTATTATGCAAATACAGATTTGGCCAATCAATTCGAATTGACCTTAGAAGTGACGCATCACGGGCCTTGGTTAGACGTTCCTGCACTGTTTATCGAAATAGGTTCAACAGAAGCAACATGGCCAAATGAAGATGCGGCAGAATTGCTAGCCGAGATAATTGCCGACGGTATGGCATTTGAATCAGAATGCCACATCGGCTTATGGGATAGCAAAGAGAATGCGGACGATTTGGTATTAGTTACCTTAGGCGGTGGGCACTACGCACCACGAGCTAACAAACTAGCGTCGTTAGACGGGGTGTGGCTTGGTCATATGTTAGCAACCTATGCGTTACCATTTGTCAAATCTGATGATGAAACTCAGCCACCTGGTGGGACTTGGAAGCAATCGATTGATTCTGCTATTTCAGCAACAAAGCAGGCCTTTCCCAATGGGAGAATAGTTTGTTCTATGGACAAAAAAGCGTTTAGAGGATGGCAACGTCAAGCGATTAGAAACCACTTGGCCGAGATAAGCATACCGTTGTTAACAACGAAACAAATTCTTGAGGAATTGGCCAAATAAACACAAGCCTCATGAATCTCCTTACAAAGCACCTATTGGGGTTGCTATGACAGGGTGGTTTTCGAGGCTCGTTGTCAGTATGACAATCCGGATGCCAAAGTGGTTTGTGGGATGGGTTTCCCGTCGTTATGTCGCTGGTAATACCATTGAAGATGCGATTAAAGTTATGCAGAGATTAAGCAAGGAGGATGCTTGTTTTACTGTTGATGTGCTCGGTGAGGAAATCTCAACCATGGCTGAAGCCCAATACTTCTATGATGAGTATTCAAGGCTAATTGAAGCAATTATAAGCAATAATATTGATTCAGATTTAAGCATCAAACCAACTGCTTTTGGTTTGCTCATCGATCGTGATAAAGGCTATCAGAATATCAAAAACCTAGTTGCAATGGCTAACGATCATGGTATGTTTGTTCGCTTAGATATGGAGGACCATCGAGTTACTCAAGCAACCATTGATGTCGTGGTCGATTTGCATAAAGAAGGGCTGACCAATGTAGGTACAGTCTATCAGGGCCGATTATTCAGGACATTAGACGATATCGATTATCTAGAAAACAAACTCGGGCCTGCAGCAGATTATCGAATTTGCAAAGGAATTTATCTTGAACCAGAGGATATTGCCCATTCTGGTTACCATGAAATTGTCAGCGCAACCAACGCCAGTATCGATAAAATGCTAGCTGCAGGTGCTTATTGTGCAATTGCATCTCATGACAAGCCAGTGATTAATCACGCATTGTCAGCCCTTGAATCTCACGGCATGGGTCCAAATATTGAAGATCCAAGAAAAAATGCTGGCAAGCCCAGAAAGGGTAAGGGTCCGGGTTATGAATTTCAAATGTTGCTGGGTGTTAGGGGTCCATTGCGTAGGAAATTAGCCGCCAAGGGACACAAGACCAGAGTATATGTGCCATATGGCGAAAAGTGGTATGAATACAGCATACGAAGATTACAGGAAAATCCAACCGTTGGTGCTCAAGTGGCTAAAGCATTCTTGATGCCTTGGACTAATCGTCCATAATCACTTTCGTGGTCGCTTCTTCTTTCTTTTGTTGCTCGGAGTGACCCGTTTCTTAGTTACCTCTTTCGGGACTTCTGGGTTAGGGTTATACCCTAAGCGCCCCTCCTTCCAAGCCTGCCTTCGTTCCCTTGGTGTTCTTGGTTCAAAGTGCTCTAAATTTGGCGGCTCATGTAAGTATATTCGCTTGATATCTTGTGCTTCCACAGTGCCACGCAGTGTACGCCCGGCGCCTGTGTGAATCGCTCTAATTCGCCAAACTTCGCCTTGATAATCTATCTTGGTATCGGCAGTGAATTTAGTGCCGTAATCTACAAGCATTGATGAGGAATCAGAGTACTCTCCTCTCGTGGCAGTAATTTTCACCCTAACCATGTCGGTTCTCAACGCCGATATTACCGAAGCATCTGTAGCGATTAGTGACTCCTTCTTACGTCCTTCCAAATCGATGATTTGATTGATTGACCACAACATCTCAGAGTCTTCAAAAACATCTCCTATGTTGAACATTTCATCTTCATCAATATCAAGTTCAACTCTTGTTGAATTTGGCCCATCGGTTAGTATAAATGGTACAAGAATCGATTTTGGCTCTCTAATTTGCAGGTTCGTAACTGCAGAACATGAGATGCATTTCAACAACAGATCTCTGCCTGAGCCTACCGATTTTTCTTTCAGAATTTCATGCTCCATATAATCGTTGCATTCACTACAGTGTGCGACATTCTCAACAACTTCATCAAAGTCATCTTCGAGTATGTCGTCAGTCATGCTATCACCCTTCCCACAGCCCATTAGGTTTCAAGTAATCGGATAGAATTCCGATACGAGGATTCATCAATTCCATATATTTGGGAGCATCATGAGCCAAGCGGATGAGGTTCCAAATCGTTCTGAACTGCTTGGATATTTATTTGGTAAGCCAGCAGACTTGCCCAAAGATGAGCCATTAATTGCAGCCAATATCAATCAGCAATTACAACATATGTCATTGACTACATGGCCAATATCAGTTATTAGAAGAGTCCGTGATGGCCTTTATCGCATTGCTCCAGATAATATCCTCGAGGTTGGTGGTGGAATTGGTCATAGAAGCGCGTGGCTCCTCGATTTATTTGAATCACAAAAGAAGCCAGAACGATATGACATCGTAGAGCAGGGAAATAAATTCGCAGTCATAATAAAACGTTTAGTGGACCGCTATAATGCAGGAGACTGGACAAATATCAAAGTTGGTGAACTGCAAACACTTGCTGCTGAAACCATGGCGTGGCAGGCTGCAACAATATCAGGTTTGGAGTCCGGTGATGCACCGCTAATTTCTAATTATGATGTTATAATTGTTGATGAGCAGCCCGAATCGTTAGCCGATGCGATTGAATCATGTTTGCCATTACTATCACCAAATGGAGTTCTCGTGGCAACTGAACCAATGGTTCCGACCGGTGAGGTAGATGAGAATGATGAGGAACAACTTGCTATGGTTAATGGCTTCAACAATTGGATGGAGTTGATTAGAACCTCGCAGAGTGATTTTTATGTCGCATTTGTGCCGGTTTTTGAAGGGACAATAGTGACTTTCATGAAGAAGTAATCACTCCTCAAATGAGGCTATCAAATTCTCGGTTTGGAGCATTCCATAACCGTAATTATCATCGTGACCATTCTGGTTTGGCTCAGGTTTTGCCGTGTCCATTATGGCTTGCTTAATTTGAATTACTGTGTCTTCGGAACCTGACGATGCATTGGCTGCAAGGCTTGGATTTGCTTCAAGTAATAAAGCGATGGCACCTGTGACATATACCGTTGCGGCACTAGTACCATCGACAATTGACCAAGTCCCCTCGTTATTGATTACAGGAACACCTTGTGCTGGAGCCAGTACTTCCGGCTTTTTGTGGGGGTCTTGTCTAGGTAGGATAATCGGAAATAAATTGCCATTATTATCACCTATTGATGAGCCGCTCCAATGACTTCCGTCATCGGTTACACCACCAACCGAAATAACCAACCTTTCGCTTGATGGGTGAGCTACATCACCGTCATCATCTGGTCCACCGTCATTACCAGCAGCAGCAACAACCACGATACCTTGGCTAATCGCATCGTCTGCTGCTTCGCCAGAATCTCGGCCACCGAACGGATTGAACGGAATTATTCCGGGTGCACCACCAAGCGATAGGGAAATGATTTGGACACTTTGCTCAACACACCAATCTATCGCATCGGCTACCACGCCATCGTCCCCACTACCGTCATTTGATAACGCTTTAGCAACGACTAACTCAACCTCTGGGGCTACACCTTTCATCCATCCATCAGCCACAAGAATTCCTGCCATGCTCGTGCCATGTCCTTGATCGTCATATGGAGTATCTTGGTTATTGACAAAATCTCGCCAGGCAACTAAGTTCATGCCGTCCAAGTCTTTGTGAGTAGTATCAATCCCTGAATCAACAATACAAACTCTAACACCCGTCCCGTCAAGTTTGGTATCATCGGTTTGTACCAACTCACTATATACTTCCTGGGATTCTAATGCACTATTAGTTGGTCTTACAGAAAATGGATTGTTCTCTTGAAATAAGTCGACGATGATCCCTGTTGAAAACACAAGAATCAGCGTAAGACCAATCATAAATCCAACGAATCTTTTGGAGGAATGGTGATATGTCATAAGATGAGCGTCATGCACCATGTCTTCGTTTGGTAAAATATCTAAGTCATCCATGGAGATCAACCAAATGCTTCAACTGCTTCAGTGAAAGTATCAGCAAAAAGGTTTGCATCTTCTTCTGTGTTATAGAAATATGCTGAGGCTCTCAACGAGCCGTTATCATAACCTCTCGAATTAAACCATGAGTGGACACAATGTTGACCACTTCGCACCATGATGCCAGCAGCCTCATCAAGAAGTATTGCGATATCATGGGATGGTAAATCACCCATCAGTATCGAACATATTCCTCCACGCTGATTAGCATTTTCTGGACCAATAATTTCTATTGCATCCAAATGTTTGATTTTGTTAGTGATAATGTTGTTCAATTTTATTTCGTGTTCATGGACAGCGTTCATATCCAATTTTGACAGATATTGTATTGCTTTACCACTTGCAATCATGCCGGCAAAATTACCAAGTCCACCCTCAAATTTTGAAGGAGGAGCAGCCCATTTTAACGAGTCGTAGTAGGAGGTTTCAACCGTTTGCCCACCTGATTGGATTGAGCGTAACGATTCAAGCAATTCATAGCGCCCCCATAATCCGCCCATTCCTGAAGGACCACACATCTTGTGGATAGAAAATGAGAGGAAATCAATGTCCAAATCTTGAACATCTACTCGCATGTGTGGAGTTGATTGAGCTCCATCGACAGCCATCAATGCATCATATTGATGGGCTACCTTGGTAATTTGTTTAATGGGGATTGAAATGCCGTCCAAATTTCCAACGTGGCTTAAGGATACAAGTTTTAACCGTTCACCAACTTCCTCACACAGGTCTTCGAATTTTTGCATATTGAATGTGTTATCAGGATTTGACTCGACAATTCTGTGGTCAATACCCTTTTCTTCAACCAGTTGTAACCACGGAACGAGGTTAGAGTTGTGTTCTCTATCTCCGGTTATTACGACATCACCTTCACTCCAAGTCATGCCCTTGGCGATTTGATTTATCGAATGTGTTGCGTTGCGAGTAAAAACTACTTCGTTAGTTGATTTTGCATTAATGAAATTGGCGACAGAATGACGCGCTTCGGAAACTAAGCGTGACACTTGTGTACCGTATCGATGAACAGATCTGCCCCCACATCCGGGGTACATACTGTAATAATCAGTAATTGAATTGATTACGGAATCTGGCTTGAGCGTGACACAAGCATTGTCAAGATATGCTGGTGCATTTTCTCCACGCAAAGTGGGAAAGTCGTCTCTGAGGTTGGTAAACATCACCAAGCCTCCGAATCAGGAATAGTATCAATGTATGGAATATTGGTGTTGCACGATTGACAATTAAATCTCGATGGGAATTCTTTGTCACATCCTGAACATATTGAACCAATGATACCATTTTGTTCTTCGCAACCTGCTTCTGGACACGGCACAGATATTTGGCCATCCATTTCCATGGTAATTTCCACGGGAGCTGCACATTCAGGACATTTCGCGTCTGTAGCGATGTTAAGTTGACCTTGGCTCAATTCTATTTCAGCGGATAGGGCAGCTGATGTACTTATTTTGGTATTAGTTCCAAGCATTCTTTGCGGGTACCATATCAATAATACTGTCAATGGTATAACTAAAAATCCAGTTGTTATGTGAGTGATGAGGGTAAAGTAGGACTCATTATTTCTCGTTGCGACAAAATTAACCCCACTCCAAGCAGAGATGAACGCACTTGTGAACCAAAATAGTAGCAATGTGCCCCAGCCACCAAGCGTATGTTCATTCATATCACGCTCCATTATTCTAACATCTTCATGAACGTGATGAACTTGTACATGTAAATCTCGGGTATCGCTAACAGCCTTCCAGAAAAAGTAAGTGAAAAAGACCACAACGAGCATGATTAAGGTGCCAAACATCATGTCTGGAAGCGCCATATTTGAAGGCCAATCTGGGTTATTCTGATGGAAAAATACGTTCGCTGCAACCATTGCATTCCATACCAACATCATAGTGATAGAGTGTACTCGCATTACTGGGAATTCTGTCCATAAATAGTACACGAAGATCACCCAAGCAACGATTGATAGTAGCATTTGGAAGAATGAAAATGAACCCACTTCCATTAGTCCTTCACTACCAGTAGTTACTGGGTCTCCTCCAGATAAGATGTCACTGGATAATGCCCCAAGTAAAAATGCTAAGAATCCAAAACCAATCATGATGTAATTTTCTTTACGCCAATCGTTAAGTGCGAGCAGTGCCATGAATTTTATCTGCTTTCTCAGTGTGTCAATACGAGTAAAAATCGGATGGATATCGGCCACTTTGACCTTTAATTCCATATCGCGCAGCCTAAATGGCATCCCATCGGTAGCCTCATTCGACTCAACCAATGGCTCGGTCATGGCTAACGCTAGTCGAATCACCTT
>TARA_B100001121_G_scaffold207757_1_pt1 | contig 13616 bp, 12 predicted proteins | sample TARA_B100001121 | Tara Oceans TARA_B100001121 (sample SAMEA2622817) | marine metagenome | biome: marine biome (ENVO:00000447); feature: surface water layer (ENVO:00002042); material: "saline water (ENVO:00002010), including plankton (ENVO:xxxxxxxx)" | depth 5 m
ACAAAATTTTTAAAAAAAAAAATATTACTTTTAAGAAGGATTTATCTTTTTTACGATTAACGATTGATGAAAAAATTGATCTAAATTTAGCACGTAAAGTCTTTCAAAATTTTAACAAAAAAACTTTTTTTGGAATAGATGATATTTATACATTATACAAATCAAATAAAAAATTTTTTAACATTAATATGAAAATTAAAAGGAATGAAGGTTTGGATTTAAATATTGGTCAAAAACTTTGGAAAAGAGCTAAAAATATTATTCCAGGAGGAAATATGCTTCTATCCAAACGTCCAGAGATGTACTTACCAGAAAAATGGCCGACTTATTATAAGAAAGCAAAAGGTTGCTTTGTGTGGGACTTGGAGAATATAAAATACACAGATATGTCATTAATGAGTGTTGGTACAAATATTTTAGGTTATGCAAATAAAAAAGTTGATAATGCAGTCATTAATTCAATTAAAAAAAGTAATATGTCTTCTCTTAATTGCCCTGAGGAAATTTATTTGTCAGAAAAATTAATTGATATGCACCGTCATTTTGATATGGCCAGATATGCAAGAACAGGTGGAGAAGCAAACGCTATAGCAGTAAGGATTGCACGAGCTTCTTCTGGAAAGGATAAAGTTGCAATATGTGGATACCATGGATGGCACGATTGGTATTTGTCTGCTAATCATAATTCTCAAGATAAAAAAGGAATATTAAAAGATCACTTATTGCCAGGTCTATCAACTTTTGGTGTCCCAAAAGGTTTGAGAAACACAATCTACCCATTCAAATTTAATGATTTTGAGGCTCTTAAAAAAATTTGTGCAAATAATGAAATTGGAGTTATCAAAATGGAAATCTTTAGGAATTTCAAACCAAAAAGCAAATTTTTAGAAAAAGTAAGAAAACTTGCAACTGAAAAAAAGATAGTTTTAATCTTTGACGAATGCACAAGTGGTTTTAGAGAGACATTCGGTGGTTTACATTTAAAATATAATGTAAAACCTGATATATGCATATTAGGCAAAGCCCTTGGAAATGGATTTCCAATTACAGTTGTTCTTGGAAAAAGGGACGTGATGGAAGTGGCTCAAAATACTTTTATAAGTAGCACATTCTGGACAGAGAGGGGTGGTTTTGTTGCCGGCTTAAAGACTTTAGAAATAATGGAAAAAATTAAGTCATGGAATATTATTTCTGGTCAGGGAGAGAAACTAAAAAAGAAACTTCTATATATTTCAAAGAAACATAATTTGAAGATACAAATATCTGGGCTATCGTCATGTCCAAGTTTTTCATTAAATTATGAAGATTGGGTTAAATACAAAACATTTATAACACAAGAACTGCTAGATAAAAAAATACTTGGTGCAAATACAACTTACATGTCCATAAGTCATACTGATAAAGTAATTAAGAGATATATTGAAAAATTGGACAAAATTTTTTCAAAAATATCAGAATGTGAAAATGATAAATTAAATATTGATAGTTTATTAAAACATCCACTTTGTCATACTGGTTTTAAAAGACTTAATTAAAAAATGAAAAATATATTAATAATTGGATCTGGTTTAACTGGATGCCTTACCGCATACAAAGCAGCGAAACTATTTCCTAAAAAAAAAATTTATTTATTAGACTCTTCCAATAAAATTTTAAATGGATTTAAATCGGAAAAGTTTGGTCACTTAAAAGTTAATAACGGTTATCATGGAATAGATATCGAACGTAATCAAGATTTTTTTAACTTTTTAAAAAAAAAAATCAAAGTACCCTTTATTAAAGTTAAAGATGAAAGATATGTTATTTTTGGAGAGAGTTTCTTTAAAGATGGTTTATCTTTAAAAGAATATCCAAAAGAGATTTTTCACAAATTTAAATTCAAAAGTTACAAAAATGAAAGCCTTTTAAATATTTACAAAAAACTTCCTAATAGTTATAGAATAAATATAAAAAATATATCAAAAAGATATTCTAATAATTTTAAAGATAATTTAAGATTTTTTATACCTTGGTTTTTACCTAAAGAGTTTGAATTAATCTCAAAAGATGAAGGTGATATATTCAGAAAAAATGTCAGAAAAAATAAAATAAAAAGCTACATAGGTTACCCTAAAAATTTTTTATTTGAGAATTTTAGTAAAAAATTCACTAAAGAACTTAATAATCTCAAAAATATAGATTTTATACTCAATACAAAATTTAATTTAAATGAAAAAAAAATATCATTCACAAAAAAAGGCCAAAAAATTGAAATAAATTATAAATATCTATTTATTTGCACAAATACACCATTTTTTTTGAAGAGGGTAGTAACCTTGTTGAAAAAAAATTTAATGAATAAAAAAATATTTACATTATCATTAATAAAAACAAAAAAATTAGATCTGAAATTTACAGAAATTTTAATTGCAAATAAGACAAATTTAAACTTTATGAGATTAAGCAAAATAAATCCAAAAAATAGGAATTATTTTCTACTTGAAAGCATTTTCGATAATAAGAAGTTAATTGAAAACAAATTAAGTCAAGAAAAGTTAAATAAATTATTCAATATCATTGATAAGAAAAAAAAATTAAATCCTAAGAACATTATGACAAAGATAACAAGAACTATTTATTTCCCTTCTGATATCTTTATTAAGAATTTAAGACAAACTACCAAAAGTGAATTTGCAAAACTTAAGAAAAATAACAAGGAAAAATCAATTCATGGTATTTTCAATTTTTCACCAATAAACATGTCAAAATCTTGGATTGAGTCTGAGAAAAATATTGGCAATTTAAAGAAGGCTGTAAATAGAAATGAGTAAACAGGATATTTTTTATCTTAAAATTGAGGCTAATAAGTATTTTGAGAGAAATATTGCAAAAGCAGAAAAAGATATAACAAAAAAAAATAATCTTATAATTAGACCTAGTAAAAAAGAAATCTACAAAATATTAAATAAAAATATTAAACTAAAGAACAAAAGAATACTTGAAATAGGATCATTCATATCTGACCTTTTATTTTTTTTAAAAAAAAAACATACTTGTAAAGTATATGGAATAGAGCCATCAAGTTTAGCATGTCAATTTGCTAGAGAAAAATATAATTTATTTATAGAAAATAAAACTTTTTACAAAAGTAAGTTTTTTAGTTCAAATAGTAATATCAAAAATAAGTTTGATGTAATTATATGTGATGATATTTTGTCTTGGGTTGATAGATCGCTTATTTTAGAAACTGTTTCAAAAATTGATTCTTTACTAAAAGAAAATGGATTTATCTTTTTTAGAGATTTTTCACCAAATAGAAATATTGCAGTAAGGAACCATCATCATAAAGGTAAAAATATTTTTAATTATAAAGTTGAAGATGGTCATAAAAGTTTTTTTCTATTAAGCGGAAAATATAAAAAAATTTACTCAAGAAAATTTACCACCAATAAATTTCAAATAAATAGGTCAAGGTCAAAAGAAACAAATGTGTGGTGTCATGATTTATTAAAAAAATACAAAAAGAATAATTATAGAATTGTAAGTTTATAACTTTGAAATTAACTTTTTTAAATTATTTACATTTAAAAAATTCTTATTCTCTTTTGAATTATACGAAAATGGTTTTAAGTCTTTCTTAAGTTTTAATTTTTTACGGATTTTATTTATTCTTTCATTTAGAACTTTATCTATAAGAATATAAAAATTGTTTTTTTCAAAAATAAGATAATTATTTGAGTTTGAAATTAATTCTTCATGCATTTTTTCACCAGGTCTTAGACCAATCACATCAATACTGTTTTTAGTGGATATAGATTTTGCTAAGTCAATTAATCTATATGAAGGACTTTTTTTTATAACTATTTCTCCCCCCAAAGTATGTTTTAAACTCCACATTACAGTGTCAATGCATTCCTCCAGAGTTAGGTTAAATCTTGTCATATTTGGATCTGTTAATTTAAATTTTTTTCCAGATTTTAATTGTTTCTTAAACTCGGGAATTACTGAACCTCTGCTACTCATAACATTGCCGTATCTAACTAATGAAAAAGAAATTTTTTTATTCCCAAAAATATTGTTTGCTGCAATAATAATTTTATCTGCACAAAGTTTGGTTGCTCCATATAAATTTATTGGGGACACAGCTTTATCAGTCGATAAAGCGATAACTTTTTTTACATTATTTTCAACCGCAGCCTGAATAACATTTTCAGTACCTTGGATATTCGTTTTAATAAACTCAAATGGATTATATTCAGCTGTATCTACTTGTTTAAGTGCTGCTGCATGAATAACATAATCAACATTATTAAAAGCATTAATTAAACGATCCTTATCTCTTATATCGCCTACAAAAAAACGAATTTTTTTAAAATTTTTTTTTAAAAATTCATCATTTTTCATCTCATGTTGTTTAAGTTCGTCTCTACTAAAAATGATTATCTTTTTAAAAAATTTTTTTTTGATTAAGTAATTTGTAAAAGCTTTACCAAAAGATCCTGTTCCGCCGGTAATTAAAATTGTCTCTTTTTTATACATTAGCTAATTATTTAATATTTTATATATAAGATATTTAAAGTAGTATTTATAATTAATTTATAAGTATGAAAAGTACTATCTTATGAAAAAAACTATCTGTATAATTGATTACGGTTGTGGGAATACAAAATCAATACTTAATTCACTCAAATATATTAATTCTAAAGCTGTGATATCAAATAAAGATGATGTTATTAAGAAAAGTAGCCACTTAATACTTCCTGGTGTAGGCTCTTATGGGAATGCAATGCTGAAAATTAATTCAAAAATTAATTTAAAACTTTTAAATAACGAAGTTTTAAACGTAAGAAAACCAATCCTTGGCATCTGTGTGGGAATGCAAATTATGAGTAATTACGGTTTTGAGTTTAAAAGGACTAAAGGATTATCTTGGCTAGATGGTGAGGTAAAAAAAATGAGATCAAAGCCAAATATAATTCCACAAATTGGATGGAATAATCTTGATATTAAAATAGAAAAAAATAAAATATTTGAAAACATAACAAAAAAAGATTTTTTTTACTTTGTTCATAGCTTTCAGTTCAATTTGAAAAAGAAAAACGATTTATTGGCATCAACATTTTATAATGATCACTTTTCAAGTGTAATTAATAGAAAAAATATATTAGGTGTACAGTTTCATCCAGAGAAAAGTCAGTCAGCAGGTATCAAATTTTTAAAAAATTTTATTGATTACTTTTAAATGAAAAAAAAAAGAATTATTCCTATATTTTTATTAAATAATTTTCAACTTGTACAAAGTAGGAAGTTCGTTGATTTTGAATCAATTGGAAACCCATTTATATCTGTAAAACGTTTTAGTGAGTGGATGGTTGATGAATTAATATATCTGAACATCACTAGAACAAAAAATAAAAAATACGAGAGCATAGAAATTAAAAAATTCTGCAAATTAATTGATCAAGTAGCAAAATACAATTTTATACCAATTACAATCGGTGGAAAAATAAAAAAATTGAGTCAAATTTACAAATATCTTGAAAGAGGTGCTGATAAAATTTCGATAAATTCTGGAGCCTTTGAGAAAAAAGATTTAATTAAAAATGCAGCAAAAGAATTTGGCTCTCAATGCATTGTTGTATCAATCGATGTAAAAAAAATTAAAGGTGAATATAAAGTTTTTATAAAAAACGGATCAGTAAATACAAATATGAAATTGGAAAATTGGGTTAATATTGTTCAATCTGAAGGCGCTGGTGAAATATTAATTAATTCTATTGATAGAGATGGCTCAAAAAAAGGTTACGATTTTAAAATAATAGATAAAATAAAAAATCAAATTAAAGTCCCAATAATATTTTGTGGAGGTGTTGGACATTGGAAAGATTTTAAAATGGCGTTAAACAAAAAGGAAATTGATGCTGTCGCTGCAGCAAATATTTTTCACCACTTTGATCAAAGTGATTATTTAGCCAAAGATTACTTGATAAAACATAAAATTAAAAATATAAGACCCCCACAATTTTTCAAAAATCCATGAAAGAAAAAATAATTAAGCCAATGAAATATTGTAGAGGCTGCACATATCCAGAAATAGCGGTCAATAGCAAATTTGATAATGATGGATTCTCTTCCGTTTTTAAAACCCATAAAGCTTGGCAAAAAATTAAACCTGAAGAGTGGAAAAGGAGACGAAAAGTTTTTGAAAAAATTGTTTCAAGTATAAAAAAAAATAATAAGTCTAATTATGATTGTATCATCGCAGTAAGTGGGGGAAAGGACAGTTATTATCAAGCTCATGTAATTAAAGAATATGGGTTGAAACCTCTTTTAATAACCTACAATGGAAATAATTTTTCCAAAGAAGGAACATATAACCGCGACAGAATGAAGAAAGTTTTTGATGCCGACCACTTAGTCATTTCTCCTAGTCAAGATGTACTTATAAAACTTAATAGACTAGGTTTTAAAAAAGTGGGCGATATGAATTGGCACAACCATACTGGAATACTTACGGTTCCTATGCAATATGCTGTAAGATTTAAAATTCCTTATGTAATTTATGGAGAAACAATTGATATTTTAGGAATATATAAGCCTGAAGATTTTGCAGAATATACTAACAGAATAAGATTAGAGTTTTCAATGCGCGGATATGAATGGGATGATTTTATAAAAAAAAATAAAGAAGGTCTTAATGCTAAAGATATGAATTGGGCTAAATATCCAGATGATAAAGATATTATTGAAAATAAGGTAAGAGGACTTTATTTAGGAAACTATTTTAAATGGGACCCAAATAAAAATACTAAAATGATCATTAAAAAATACGGATGGCAGCCAGCTAAAAAAAAATTTGATAGAACTTATAGAAAAATTTCAAATTTAGATGATATTTATGAAAATGGTGTCCACGATTATTTAAAATTCGTAAAATATGGCTATGGTAGAGCGACTGACCACTCAACAAAAGATATACTTACTGGGTATATGACAAGAAATTATGGAATAAAAATGGTTAAAAAATATGATCATGTTGTTCCATCGGATTTAAAAACGTGGTTAAAATACGTTGATATGCCGGAAAGAGAATTTTGGATGATCGCAGATACTTTTAGATCAAAAAAAGTTTGGTGGATAAAAAATAATAAATGGTACAAAGATAATATTTGGGGAGAAACTAAATCTTATGGTGAAGTTAGTTTAAATAAATCTCTAAAAAAAAAATATGAAATCTAAATCAACTCTTTCAGAAGAGCAAATTAGACCAAAAAATTTAATCAAGAGGATTAAAAAATCTATAATCAATGATCAAAATTTTTTGCTAAAAAGAAAAAAAAAGTTTAAGAAAGTTAATTGTCCAGCGTGCAATAATCGGAGAAATTATTTTTATTTAAAAAAAAATGGTTTTAATTATCTTATTTGTCGATCGTGTAAGACTTTCTTTGTCTCTCCTAGGCCTTCACCAAAAATACTAGATGAATTCTATAGATCATCAAAAGTATACAAGTTTTTTAATGAATTTATCTTTCCTCAAACAGAGTTAAGTAGGTCAAAAAAGATTGTTAAACCTAGATTGGACAAATTGATAAAATTAATGGGAAAATATAAACTTAAGATGCCATCGCTGATAGAAATTGGTCCTGGTTACGGAACTTTTTGCCAATTGGCAAAAAAAAGTAAAAAATTTTCATCTATAATTGCAGTAGAACCCTCAAAAGATGGTTATTTAAATTGCAAAAAGAAAAATATTGAGGTTTATCAAAATACAATTGAGAATTTTAAAATAAAAAAAAAGTTTGATTTAGTTGTAAATTTTGAAGTTATAGAGCACTTATTTTCTCCTAAAATTTTTTTGAGTTCAATGAAAAAACTTTTAAAAAAAAATGGTTTTGTAATTTTTACTTGTCCAAATGGAATGGGCTTTGATATCCAGCTTTTAATGAAACAATCAGACTCAATAGATCATGAACATTTAAACTATTTTAATCCAAAATCAGTTGAAAAATTGCTTAATAATTGCGGTTTTAAATTAATAGAGGTTTTCACACCTGGGTTATTAGATGTAGATATTGTTAGAAATAAGGTTTTAGAAGGAAATTTTAACCTTGAAAAGAATAATTTCTTAAAAGATATAATAATAGATAATTATAGAGATAAAGGTCAGAAATTTCAAAAATTTTTAACTGAAAATTGTCTTTCATCCAATATGTGGGTCATTGCAAGAAATAAACAATGATAAAGTAGTATTATTCAGGTCTTAAGAATCAATCATTTAAAGTTGACTGTTCAATTAATGAACAGTATAAATTTTCTGAGGAAAAATACTCATATTTTCCTCAACTAAGATGAAATATAATCAAATTTGATAAATAATGTTAAATAAAGATCGTTTCTTAACAAAAATAACAAATGCTAAAGTCTATAAGTCCTTTGATGAAAAAAATTTAAATAATTATGAGTCGAAAAAAAATTTTTTTTTACACTTAAAACTCAAAAAGCCAATTACAAGAAAAACATACAGGAAATTTAAACCCTATTTTTCATGTAAACAAATAAATTTTAAAAAGAAATTTATATTATCTAAATTAAGAACGGAAAGAAGATGCCGAATATATTCAAATAAAGACAAACTAAAAGTGCTTAATATTTGTAAAGAAAAGACCTCACATTCTAGATTTGTCAAAGATAAAAGATTTAGAAAAATGCTTAAATATCCATTCCGTTATTATTGGTTAAAAAATTTTTTTAAAAAAAAGAGTAAAAATACATTAATTGTGTGTGATGACATGAATAAAATTAAAGGATTTCTGCTACTAAAAAAAAATAAGGACGAAATAATTATAAATATACTTTGTACCTCAGAAAGATTTAGCAACCAAAATGTTGCAACATCAATGATCGCTTATACAAATAATAAATTTATGCGAAAAAATAAAATTAATCTATTTGCTGGCACACAAAATTACAATAAGACAGCTTTAAAATTTTATAAGAAAAATAATTTTAAAATTATTTCAACAAATTATATATATCATATAAAAAAATGATTGTATTTATACAAGCGAGATCAAATTCAAAAAGATTTAGAAATAAGATATTAAAGAAAATTTATGGGCTACCAATTATTATGCATGTTGTAAACAAGGTAAAAAAAGCAAAGCTAGTTAAAGATTTGATTGTTGCAACTTCAAAAAATAAAACAGATGATACATTAATTAAAACATTAAAAAGCTTTAAAATAAAATATTTTAGAGGTGAGTTAGATAACGTTGCTTTAAGATTTTTGAACTTAGCGAAGAAAAAAAAGTGTAAATATTTTGCCAGAGTAAGTGGTGATAGTCCTCTTTTGGATTATCAGGTTATTGATAAAGCGATTAAAATTCATAAAAAAAATAAAAGTTTTGATCTTATATCAAATGTATTTCCAAGAACTTTCCCAAAGGGGCAATCAATAGAAATTATCAAGGTAAAATCTTTAGAAAATAATATTCAAAGAATGTCTAGTAACGAGTTAGAGCATGTGACAAGGTATTTTTATAAAAATAAAAATAATTTTAAAATTAAAAACTTCAAAAATAATAGTAAAAAAAAATTTATAAAACTTTCTATAGATACTGCAGGTGATTTTAATAAAATAAAAAATAGAATTAGAAGAAATAATTTTGTAAATTTTAAATTAAATGATTTTTAAGGCTGGGATAATAGGAACGGGTATTGGATTGAAGCACTTGGAAGCAATTCATAACTTTAGAGGAAATAAAGTAAAAACAATTGTAGAAATAAATAAAAAAAAAATTTCTAAATTAAGAAAGAAATTCCCAAATTTAAAAATTTCAGATAACGAAAATGATATATTTAATGATAAAGAAATTAATTTAGTTTCAATAGCTAGTTATGATAATTACCATTTTAAGCATATATTGAGAGCCATTAAGAACAATAAAAATATTATTATTGAAAAACCAATGTGTCTAAGTCTCGAAGAATTAAAAGTCATAAAGAAAATTTTAAAGAGAAAAAAAATTAAAATGATTTCTAATTTAGTCTTAAGAAAAAATACATTATTTCAAAAATTTAAACAAATTATCAAAAAAGATAAAATATATTATATTGAAGGAGATTATCTTTGGGGAAGGAAATTAAAATTAGATGGTTGGCGATCTAAAGTTAAAAAGTATACATCAACACTTGGTGCTGCAATACATATTTTTGATTTAATTTTATGGATGACTGGTCAAAAACCTATATCTGTGACAACTTTTGGTAATAATATTGGATCTAAGAACTCAGTTTTTAAAAAAGAATCATTTTTAATATATGTCTTAGAGTTTAAAAACAAACTTATTGCAAAAATAACAGCTAATTTATCATGTTCATATAATCACTTTCATGAAATAAGAATATTTGGTAAAAAGCAAACTTTAATACATTCATTGCCTGCAACCTATAAATTTATTCCGAAAAAGAAAAATAACATTTATAAAAACATAAAAAATAACTATCCTGAAAACTATAACAAAAAGAAATTAATTAGAGAATTTATTCTTAATTTAAGCAAAAAACAAAATATAATGTCTCACCAAGAACAGTTTAATTTAATGAGTTTATGTTTTGCAGCGGATAAATCTTTTAAAATAAAAAAGAAAGTAAAAATTAAATATATATGAAAATAAAATTTTCTGAAAAAATCATATCAAGTAAATGTTTAAAAGATATAAATGACATAATCAAAAGCGGATGGCTTACTCATGGAAAATATACTACATTATTTGAAGAGAAATTTAGAAAGTTTACAAATTCCAAGTATTCTCTTACTGTTTCGAGCTGTACTGCTGGACTTCATTTGTCATGTCTCGCCGCAGGATTTTCAAAAGGTGATGAAGTTATAGTTCCAGCAATGACACATACGGCGACTTCGCATGCAATTGAATATACAGGGGCTAAGGCAATATTTTGCGATGTTGATTCAAAAACTGGTAATTTAACAATTGAAAATTTAAAAAAAAAAATTTCTAAAAAGACCAAAGGTATAATCATAGTGCATATGAATGGAAAGCCATGTGATTTAGATGGTATTAAAAATTTTTGTAATAAGAAAAAAATTAAAATTATTGAGGATTGTGCGCATGCTTTAGGCACGAGATACAAAAAAAAGCATGTCGGAAATTTTGGATTATCTGGATCTTTTTCTTTTTATCCAACTAAACAAATAACCACTGGTGAAGGAGGAATGATAATAACAAATAACAAAACTTTTTTTAATAATATTAAAAAGCTTAAAGCCTTTGGAATTGATAAAGAGATTGGGGAAAGAAAAAAACCTGGCGAATATGATGTAAAACTTCTTGGATACAATTACAGAATGACGGATTTCCAATCTTGCTTAGGATTAAGTCAACTTAAGTATTATAAAAAGTTTTTGTCGAAAAGACAAAAAATAGCAAAAAGATACCACCAAAACTTTAATGGTAATCAACAGATTCAACAGCTCGATTTTTCAAAAGAAAATTCTTATTTCATCTATCCAATTTTAATTAAAAATAGAGATAAATTAGTCAAATTTTTAAAAAGAGTTAATATTGGGTTTAGTATACATTATCCAAAAATTATTCCACAGATGAGCTACTATAAAAATAAATATAAGTTGAAAAAAAAAAGTTACAAGAATGCAATAGATTATGCAAAAAAAAATATTTCATTACCTGTTTATCCAACTTTAAATAACAAACAAGTAGACTACATCTCAAAAAAAATATTAAACTTTATAAGCAATGAAAAATAAAAATATTCTTTTAGTAGGAGGTTGTGGATTTATTGGCCATAATCTCGCGTTGGAGTTGGTAAAAAAAGATTACAATGTATCAATTGTTGATAGTTTAGCAGTAAACAATCTTCTCTCTTTCACAGATAATTCTATAGTAAATAAAAGTCTTTATAGAAATATATTGAATAACAGAATCGAGTTAATAAACAAAAAAAAAATAAGTTTGTATATTGAAGATGCAAGAAATTATCACTCTATCTCTAAATTGTATGACAAAATTAACCCAGATATTATTATTCACTTAGCTGCAGTTTCACACGCCAACAAATCAAATAAAGATCCTCACTCAACTTTTGATCACAGTTTAAGAACATTGGAAAACACTTTAGATTTTTCTAAAGATAAAAAGATTCATGTAATTTATATGTCCTCAAGTATGGTTTATGGAGATTTTAAATCAGATTCAGTAAATGAAAATGAAATTTGTAAACCAATTGGGATTTATGGAAGTTTGAAATATTCTGGTGAAATTATTTTAAAATCTTATAATAAAATTTTTGATTTACCTTATACAATTGTAAGACCTTCTGCATTATATGGAGAGCGATGCGTCAGCAGAAGAGTTGGGCAAATATTTATAGAATCGGCGCTAATGAAACAAGATATATTAATAAATGGGGACGGAAATGATAAATTAGATTTCACATATATAGATGACCTTATACAAGGAATTGTTTTATGTTGTGAAAATAAAAAAGCGAAAAATGAAACATTCAATATTACTTATGGCAATGCAAGAAAAATTAATGATCTTCTTGCGGTATTAAAAAGTCAATTTAAGGATATAAAGGTTAATTATGTGGCTAAAGAAAAATTTGTACCAGAGAGAGGTACTTTAAATATAGATAAAGCAAAAAAACTTTTAGGTTATAATCCATCTTTCTCAATAGACAGCGGATATAAAAGATATATTGAATGGTATAAAAATTTTTTTGAGAAAAAAATGCTAAATGATTAATAGACTTAAAAGACCTTTAATTATTGCAGAAATAGGTAACAATCATGAAGGAAGTTTTCAAACTGCAAGAAAACTTGTTCATGAAGCTGCAAAATGTAAAGTCGATGCAATTAAATTTCAAACTTTTAGTGCAAATAATCTTGTAAATAAAGAGAATATAAAAAGATTTAAACAACTTAAAAAATTTGAATTAAGCAATAATGAATTCATTAAGTTATTTAAATTAGCAAAAAAATTTAAATTAAAATTTATTTCCACACCTTTTGATGTTGAGAGCGCAAACTTTTTAGGAAAATTTGTTGATATGTTTAAAATATCTTCAGGAGATAATGATTTTTATCTATTAATTGAGTCTGTATTAAAATTTAGAAAACCAACAATAATATCAACTGGTTTTATGAATTCCTCTGAAATACAAAATTTGATAAAAATGATAAAAAAAAATAAATTTCCACTCAAAAAATTAACGCTATTACATTGTATATCTGATTATCCAGCAAAAGACTTCGAAGCAAACTTAAAATCAATTAGTTATTTAAAAAAAAAATTTAAAATCAATATTGGTTATTCTGATCACACTATTGGTATAATTGCACCTATAATAGCTACTACGTTAGGCGCAAAAATTATTGAAAAGCACTTTACATTAAACAAAAGATTCTCAAAATTCAGAGACCATTATTTATCGGCAGACCCAAAAGAAATGAGACAAATCGTGGAGTCAGTTACTAGAACTCAAGCTATGTTAGGTAAATATGAAAAGAAAATTTCACCAAGCGAAAAAATTAATTTAATAAATACACGGAGATCTATTTATGCAAATGGAACAATTCAAAAGGATGAGACTTTAAA
>TARA_B100001121_G_scaffold133134_1_pt1 | contig 13586 bp, 13 predicted proteins | sample TARA_B100001121 | Tara Oceans TARA_B100001121 (sample SAMEA2622817) | marine metagenome | biome: marine biome (ENVO:00000447); feature: surface water layer (ENVO:00002042); material: "saline water (ENVO:00002010), including plankton (ENVO:xxxxxxxx)" | depth 5 m
TTTCCCATTGTATATGGTAAGGCATTGTAGGATGATATTTTGTCATAATTGTCTTAATAGCAAATTTGGAATCATCATCGTTTAATTTTGGTTTCATTTTTTTTACATATTCGCTTACATTTCCTGAAATGATAAACCTATTTGTTCCTGTATAGAATCTAATATTAGACTTGGTGGAACCCGCCATATTTATATTATTGTGAGACTACAAATAATTTATTTGTATTAATAAATTCAATTTTCTAAAACTTAAACATATCCCTAGAGCTATATTATATGGAAGCATATTTATATAAGTATTCTTGTCCAGGTGTGTGGTGGGGGCAACATACAGGTCTAAGAAATGTATATACTGACTCTGAGTTGCAAGATAGTCAGGCTGTAAAAATGGCTAAAGAAGATATTAAAAAGTCAAGTGGATTAAAAGATTGTGACATAACTCTATTGGTAAAGTATAAATTATCAATAGAATCTGTAAAAACATATCCTGATATTACTAAAATTCCATTTTCAGAGACAGTTAAAAAAGCTAAAATCATATCATTAGATTAAAAGCTAGACCAGCCTCCTATAGCTGCATTAGCTGCCATAGGTTCTTGGGTAATTCCTGGTGTATTTGCATCTTGTAATCCACCAAATCCTCCATTATTATATATATTATTGCTAGCACCACTATCAGTTTGTGGAATTTCTTGAGAAGGAGGGTTTTGAGGTGGTAACATTTGTGTTGGACTAGACATCGCATTGTGTGCGTTTAAATAGTCTGCTCTACTAGGTTGGTGAGTTGGCATACCAGCTCTAGAAATGGGTTGAGTTACTTTAACAACGGATGCATCTTTTTTACCTTTTTTCTTTTTTTCATCATCTTTTTTACCGTGCCACATATCGCTAACTCTGGATAAAAGTATCTTGATTTTTTCTCCAACTTTTGTATGACTTTCATATAAAAGAACTAGGAGTAGTAAAATAATACTGAAAAGATTCATATCGCCCATAGCACGACCACTGTAAGTAGGAACAAAAGTAATAAGTCTATGAATAAAGAACATACCGACTAATACTAGAACAAGTTGTCCGACAACTTCAGCCAATATTTCTAAATTACTTTTACTTTCATCTACCTCAGGAATAACTGAGTCAACCATATAGTTGTAAAATCCCATAGGAATAATTGCTAAAAGTAGATATTGACCTACATTTAACACTTCTGTTTTTGTATCATTATCAAAGTTAAAAACGTGATTTATAAACCCATTTTTGACAACCTTGTTTGTAGTTTCTACGTCTTCCATATGATTTATAAAAAGAAATTAAAAAAAAGACAACAGTTAAATTATATGGCTAGGGTTTTACATGAATATCAGTATTTATCATTATTAAAAAGTATTATGAAAGAAGGAATTAAAGAGGTGGGTCGAAATGGGACTACCTATACTAAAATAGGAGCAGGTATGCGATTTTCCTTAAAAGATAATCAATTACCACTAATTACAACAAAAAAATTAGCCTGGCGAGTATGTCTAAAGGAAATGTTATGGTTTATAAAGGGTGATACAAGTAATGAAAATTTACAAAATCAAAATGTTAAAATATGGAATGGTAATGCTACTAGGGAATTTTTAGATTCTAGAGGGTTATATCATTTGGCAGAAAATGATTTAGGTCCGGTTTATGGTCATCAGTGGAGATTTTGGAATGCTGAATATGATAATTGTAATAGTGATTATAGTGGTAAGGGAATTGACCAACTACAATCTATAATAAATGATATAAATAAAACAAAGGAAACCGGAGAAATTTCTAGAAGAATGATTATGAGTGCTTGGAATGTAGAGCAATTAGATGAAATGGCATTACCTCCTTGTCATGTGTTATCTCATTTTCATATTACTGAAGGTAATAAGCTTAGTTGTTCAATATATCAAAGAAGTGCTGATATGGGATTAGGGGTTCCATTTAATATAGCATCTTATTCATTTTTAACACATTTAATAGCCAAGCATTGTGATTTAGAGGCGAAAGAATTTATTCATTTTATAGGTAATGCACATATTTATGACGACCATATAGAGAGTTTATCTCAACAAATAGAGAATATACCATTAGATCCTCCAAAAATAAACATAAAATCAAAAAGAAAAAATATAGATGATTATGAATTGGATGATTTTGAAGTGCTAGATTATAATTATTTAGAACCAATAAAAATGAAAATGCGTGCCTAATTAAAAATTTAAAAGGTACAGTAATGTATAATGAATCGAATTGAACGAAGAATTGCGGGAACTAATGCAGGGCGTCCTGGTGCTCCAGTATGTAATCCCGGAAGACCTGGAAATAATGTAGGAATGTTAGGGGGCTCTACTGGATTATATCAGTCTCCTGAAAAAAGAGCTCAAACAGCAAATCAAACCAGGACAGTAAATGGCTTAGCAATATTAAATAGTCACGGAGATAGGATATCTAGAATAGAAGAAAAATTGACTTACTTAGAACATAATCAAGCACTATACACTAGTGATTTAAATGAAAGGTTATTAAAGTCAAATGATAAATTAGACTTAATGAATGGAAGGTATAATGAACAAATGAGATTATTGAAAACTTACATTAAGCAATTAGAGGAAAAAATTCAAAGGCTCAGTGAGGGCAAAATGTATGTTCCAGTTCATCCACCTGATACTGAACCGGTGCCTAATACTGAACCGGTATCTGATGCTAAACAAGTAGTTACAACAGAAAATATAAGCCTAGAAATAGTTGAAAACTAAAATTGAAATAATATAAAATGATTTTAATTTATATTATTCAAAACGATGAAGCTTGTAATTACCGACACACGTAAGGTTTCCCAGTTCGCTGGCATTCTTAAAAATCTTAAGAATTTTAGTATTGATATTGAATTTCATATTAATCATCAAAGACTCTATGCTCAAGGAATGGATTCTAGTCATGTTTGTTTATTTGAATTAGTTCTACTATGTGATTGGTTTACAGAGTTTGATGTTGATGAGCCTTGTGTTATTGGAGTTAATTGTGAACTACTGTCTCGAGTTCTAAATTGTTTAGGTGAAAATCAAAATATTGAATTAAACTATAATAGCGATAACGATAATTTGTTTATAACATTATCACCTAAAGAAGGTGAGTCTGGTATAGTGAAAGAGTTTAAATTACCATTAATGAATCTGGAGGTTGATTTATTGGAGATTCCAGATACAGAATATACAGCTGATATTCATATGGTATCAAATCAGTTTACTGAGTTAGTAAATCAATTAAGTATATTTGGTAATGAGATAAAGGTTAAATGTTCAGAAGATATTCGATTAACAGGAACAGGTGAATTAGGTTCTATGGATGCAGTAATCAAAGAGGATGACATATTAATGTATGCTATTGAAGAAGAAACGGAATTAGACCTAAACTTCTCTATGAGCTATATTAATATGATGGTAGCATTTGGTAGAATTAATAAAAAGGTTCAAATTCATATTAGTGACGCAATGCCTATGAAGATACAATATGGTATGGATAATTTTATGGATGAAGAGGAAGAGGACGAAGATGAAGGAGATAAGAATTATATTAGGTTCTTCTTAGCTCCTAAGATAGAAGATTAATTATTTGGCTCCAATTCGTCTTAACACCATAGCTTTTAAATTAGGTTCTTCCTTCTTACCCTGGTAAGCAATTTTCATATTTGCAAATATTAATAATTTTTTAATGAAACTTACAAAGTTGAATTTTGTTAGATTTAATATTGAATCTGCAACTTGTTTAAATGATAAAATAACAGGTTCCTCATCGATATTATAAATTTGATTGATATATTGTTCTCCGTAGAAACTAGAAAGATAGGAATTATTTAAACAAGTATCATAATGTTCTACCATATAAGCCTTTTTAACGTATTCTAAGTAATTTTCCTTAAATTTACCAGTGGCGAGTCTTTTTAAAATTTTTAGTGTATTATCAATTACATTTCTTATATGCTTATTTTTTGTGGAAATTTCAATAATTATAAATGTTCCATATGGGCTAGTGTAATTATCTAGACCAACATTGTAAATCCATTGTCTTTTTTCTCTTAATTCCTCCATTAATAAAGATGTAATTCCACTACCAATAAACTCTTTAAAAAAATCAATGTAAAAAACATCCATATCTTTTTGATAAATTGGCGCGTGAAATGAAAAAGCAATAGTGGTATTATCAATGGTAGGGTTTTTTAAAAAGCTTACTTCTAGACCAGGTTTGAATATATCAGAGTATCTTGGTATAACTTTGATAGGGCGTGCTTTTATAAGTTTTTTTTTAAGTAAATTTATAACTTTAGATTTTGAAAAGTTTCCAGAAATAACAAATATCATATTACCGGAACCATAAAATCTTTCACACCATGATTTCAATTGTTCGACAGTAAATTTTTTTAAATTTTTAATCTGTAAGGTCATATCATCTTGAACTACTAAACCTTCTATTCTAAATAGCATTTTGTTAAGAAGATTGTAAAGACCCATTTGTGGATGGGCTGCGTGAATCATTAGTTCATTATGAACTGCTTTTATTTCCTTATCCATTCTAGATTTTGTGATTTCAGGATTTATACTAATACTAATAATATAGTCAATCATTTCAATAGCATATTCCTTTAGACCGTGCATATAATATTGAATTGTTGTTTGTCCAGTGCTTGCATTTGTCAAAACACCTTTTTTCTTCCAATAAGATTGGCATCCTTTTTTTCCACATTTTTTCCAGCCTTCAGTAACAACATGCTCCAATAAATGTGAAATACCGGCATTTTCGATATTTTCATTAATGAACCCACTACTAATATAAGATTCAACCATAGTTGTTTTGGAATTAGGTTCATTATTTAGTATAATCTTAAAATCATTAATTTCAATTAACTCGTGTTTTGTCATTATATATATATTTATTACGGAAAAAATTAAAATTTCATTTCTAAAATAGTAGTAATAATGTTGAAGTATTTTATAGCAATATTTATTTTTTGTGTTGTTCTTTTTTTATATCTCCATATTCAATATCATTTAAAAACAAGTGATGATTTGGAAGTTTATACTATTGAGAGACCATCTAAGGATACATTAGAAGAAATATGTAATATTAGACAACCTGTTATTTTTGATTTTCAAAATGATAGATTATTAGAAAGTTGTAATCTAGCAACTTTAGATGATAATTATGGAGCCTTTGACATACAGGTGAGAGACAATACAAATAAAGATGATAACACTGAACTGTATTTACCGTTTTTACTAAAAGAAGCTATAAATATTTTCAGTCAGGATAAAAATGAAAAGTATATAAGTGAAAAAAATCAAGATTTTTTGAAGGAAACAGGTGCTGTTAAAAATTATTCTTATAATGATGCATTTCTTAGACCTCCTTTAGTAAGTAAATGTATTTATGATTTTATGACAGGTTCTGTAGGTAGTAAAACACCTTTAAGATATAATTTGAATTACAGAAATTTTTATTATGTTACATCAGGAAAAATTAATATAAAGTTAATACCACCTCACAGTAGTAAATATTTATACCCAATTAAAGACTATGATAATTTTGAGTTTAGGTCTCCTCTTAATGTTTGGAATGTTCAACCTGAATATAAAGCAGATTTTGATAAAGTGAAAGTGTTAGATGTTACTTTAGGCAAAGGTGAAATTATATTTATACCTGCATATTGGTGGTATTCAATAGAGTATGAAAAAATCTCAAGTGTATGTGTATTTAAATATAGAACCTTTATGAACTATTTAGCAATATCTCCTGAAATTGTATTATCAATGTTGCAAGGGCAAAATATTAAAAGAGATATAGTTAAAAAGGTTCAAACAAATGAAGTAAATAAAGATAGTGAAAAAGATAAAAAAGAATAAGTATAGTATATCAAAATGAATATGTTTGATACACTACCAAACGATATTATAATTAAGATAACTTGTTATTTAGATTTTAAAAATGAAGAATGGTTTGATTGTAGATTAGTAAATAAGGATTATAAAAAGTTAATGGATAAAAATATTACAATCCAAGGTTATCCTGATTTGGATAATTGTTCTTTCTTTGCATTTACAAAAGATTATCACGAATATATTGAACATATGAGACAACAAAGATTAGAAGCTGAAAGAAATTTTCAGATGTTTTACAGGGCTATGTTATTAGATTTTGGATGGATATAAAATTGAACAAAAAAAACCCTAGTTAAAATAAACAAACAGAGACCTTACTATGTATAAACTCCGGATACCAAGTAGAAGCGAAACCAAGTTTGGGGTGGTAGATGCTTACACACTAAAAGATATTCCAGCTCCTGTTGGATTTAATCCATTTAATTTTAAAATGTTCAATCAAGATATCTTCACTTACATCGATGGTAAGGTAGATATTCTTCATTCCTCTGCTAGATGTATGAAAGTTATACCGGGTGTTTTGGTTTTAGCTCAATCAACTACATTTGGTAGAGTAAAAGATAAGTTGTTATACAAGTGTATTCCAGATGACAAGAGAATTCCAATATTTCTGGTTCCATATAAAATTAAACCGGGATTTAATAAAAATGTAAAAAATAAGTATGTTGTATTTGAGTATAGGAGTTGGCAAGGAAAGCATCCAATGGGAGCTCTTACTCAAACTATAGGCGATGTTGATAACTTAGAAAACTTCTATGAATATCAACTTTATTGTAAAAGTTTATATGCTTCTATACAAAACATAACAAAAAAGGCAATGAAACAATTAAAGGCTACTACAGAAGATGAATTAACAGAATTAATTATCCAGAGAAATGAGTTAATTGATGTTCGAGGAGTTGAAGATATATATACTATTGACCCGGTTCATAGTAGAGATTTTGATGATGCGTTCTCAGTTAGAAAAGAAGGAGAAAATCATATTATAAATATATACATATCTAATGTTCCATTGTGGATGGAAGCACTAGATTTGTGGGAGTCATTTTCAAATCGTATATCAAGTATATATCTCCCGGATAGAAAAAGACCTATGTTGCCTACGGTTTTGTCGGATGCGTTATGCAGTTTAACGCAAAATGACACAAGATTTGCACTTAGATTATCACTTACAATTAACGAGACTTTTGAAATTGTGTCTCATCGGTTTGATAATTGTGCTATTCGGGTAAAGAAAAATCTTAGATATGATACTCCCGCTCAAGAAAATAACAAGGATTATAAAATGATATTTGGCGTGATAAAAAAAATGAATAGAAAGAAAAAGTATGTTGATTCAATTAGAGATAGCCATGATGTAATAGCATATCTGATGATTATTTATAATTATATAACTGCACAATCTTTCATTACGGATGGTGTTGGTATATTCAGGAGTGCTCAGTTTAAAGAATCATTTGTTCCTCCTCAACATATGCCTGAAGGCGTTAAAAAGTTTTTGAAGAACTGGAATAGTAGTGGTGGAAGATATTCAAAAGATGTGAGTGGTCATGATATGTTAGAGTTAGACGCTTATGTTCATATGACAAGTCCTATTAGAAGATTGGTTGATATGTTAAATATGATGGTTATGTTAGAAAAATGTGGATGTGGTATAAGTGAAAAAGCTAAAGCATTTTATACTAGATGGACTAGTGAATCTAGCCTAGAGTATATTAATACAACAATGCGTTCTATACGAAAAGTTCAAAATGATTGTTCGTTACTTAAGATATGTATGGACGACCCGACAGTCCAAGAAAAAGTCTATGAGGGTTATATATTTGATAAATTAGTGAGAAATGATGCATTGTATCAATATATGGTTTATCTACCAGAGATAAATATGGTTAATCGTTTTACAAGTCGATATGATAAGAATAATTTATCAAAACAGAATTTTAAAATATATGTATTTACTGACCAAAATTCATTAAAGCGTAAGATAAGAGTGGAGGTGCAATAATAAAAATAACGACAAATAAAAAACTTTTTATTGCCTTAGGATTTCTTGCAAAAGACTCTTCAATAGTGTTAAAATCTTCTTCTTGTAAATATTTTCCCATTTAATTTAATAATACTTTTATATTTAAGTTATTTACTCCCGTGTTTTTTATTGCGGCAGGTAATTTTGCAAATCGACTTAGCGGCACCACCGCTGTATTTGCCTTTGGTTTTTGAATGTTCCATCTGTCCTTTTACCAGATAATTGTCACCTTCTGCCTTTCGCTTGGCAGCCTTTTTCTCCATTTGGTCTTGTTTGATACGAAGACCCCTTGTAGTATTTTTGCCATATTTTTTAAAGGTCTTCTTTTTGTTGCCCTTCTTGGTAGCGCGTTTTTTGTTTTCGATGTTGTTGGATTTGCCCATAGTCAAGAATGTGTGTATTATTGTTTATTTTTATTTTCAGGTTGATTCAATTTTTTAAAAAATTTACATCCGAAAATTGAAATTAGTAATACAATTAAATACTTAATTATAAATTAGAATGAGTTCTATTGCAATAGAATCTATACAAATGCAAACAAATATAGTAAGGGACAATACACGAATTAGTCATTGGGTAAAGCTTAGAAAATTACAGGGGCTAGACCATAGACCAAAAGAATATAAAAAAACAGAGCATTTCAATCCAACTGAAGAGCAAAGAGAAGAAAGCAGTTTGTATCACTTTTGCACAAATATATTGCGAAAAACTGGCTCTTGGAATTGTAGAGTAGAACCACCTAGTGATACTGCTGGATTTCAGTATTTAATACATTTAACAAAGTATGAACAGATTAAAAAGATTTGCTATGATGAGAAAAATTGGACCCCATTTAATATCAATGAAGAGAAGATTGAAGAAAATAAAAATAAAAAGAAAAAGAAAAAGAAAAAGAAAACATCATTAAGAACTAAAAAATATTATGTAGGAAAAATAGAGACAGATTATAAATCATTTATGGACCTTATTCATAATAATAGTAACGATATTACAAATATGAAAAAGAAGTGTGCAAAATTACAAAATAATTTAGAAAAAATAATAGATAGAATTAAACAGGATGAAGAAAAACGCAAGGAAGAAGCTATCTTAAAAGCAGAGGCTGAAGCAAAAGCAAAGAGAGATGCTGCTGCTAAGGAAATGGCTGAGAAAGAATTTAGATTAAATAATGAATTTCAAAATTTATCTCTTGAAGATAAACACAAAGCTATAGAACTTTTAAAAAAATAATAATAATAATAATAAAAAATTTTTTATATATTTTTCTAAGACAACTAAATTCATGAAATATATTTTTATAATCATGAAGATAAATTAATTAGTCATGAACAACTTAAAGATTAAGTATTTAGTTAAAATATAATGTATTCCAAGTTAGTCAATCGAAATACTAATGATATGAAATTAGGCCAGGATTTATTAAAAAGGTTATCGGTACAAATGTATAGTTATAAAAATGATAACCAAATTTTTTGTGAAATTCTAGCCTATGCCGGATATGAATCTAGTGATATATCTATGAATATTTATGCAAACGAAGAAGGAAAATTTCTTTTAATACAAAGCAAAGATGGAGGATTAAGTTCTATAAACTTATCTGTATTAAGAGATATTAATTTAGGTAAATCATCTAAACAAAATATATCATTTATGGGAGCTGGTTCTAGAACTGCTGCTGCTCAATGGACAAAAAAATCTAGAGTAGAACCAGCTATTTTTGGAATTTGTGATAATAAAAATTGTATAATTTATAAATGTGAGGGCGATTTAGGTCTTGGGATTGTTGATTATGATGGGCATTTTTTTAAAGATAGTAAATTTCCTGTCAATCAACATAATACTACATATTGGATACTGCCTTGGAAGGTGTGGAATGATGCAGAAAAGGAGGATGAATGGGTAGACACTTTACGCTCTCATTTAAAATTTATGTATAATTCGCGCCTAACATCGGGTAGTTTGGCATTTAATTTTTTTGGTGAAGGTCTTCAACCAAAAAATAGTTTATTTCAAAATCCTACACCATTAAAATTAGAGGGTGGTTCAGATATTTCAACAAATGAAAAATTGGAATTTTTTAGTTGTTTTCAAAATAGAAGTATAGAAAAAATAAATGAACCAATGGCATATAAGGGCGATATTTTTCAAAGTTTTACTAATTGGAAGGTTTCAATGAAGCATACTAGAGTAAAGACTAAATTTGGAGACCAAAATAATAGGGGTCATTATGGGTATAGTTTATTAATTACAAATCAGGAAAATAATGTTCAATTATATTATCATATGAGAAAACCCGGATATTACACACATTATTCAGAATTTGTGTATGATGATACTTGTAGTGATTTTCGTCAAATCTCCAGTATTAATTTTAATGAAGAATTTACATTTTCATTTGAGATAATGACAGTTCCAGGGAATAATATAAGTGCGAGAAGAAAGGCATTAAATGATGAGTATAAGTTCGGTCTTCCTGGAAAGGATGTTCACGGTGTAAGAATTTTAATGAAAGGAAAAAATGGTTCTAATTTTGTAACTAAGAATATTATAGGTAAGAATAGAGGACTTGGCAATAAATATGGTTGTATTATTAATATTGAATTAAATAGTGAGCAATACAAAAAATATGCTAAACCAAATATTAACAGAAATAATCAATGGGATTGTGACGAGCGCATTAAGGAAATAGGAAATGGTTTGTATGATTTTATATGTAATGGGTTGGCTAGTGATTTTTATAGTAGATTACAAAAAGAAGAAGCCAAAAGAAAAGAGGAAGAAAAGAAAAAAAAGGATTTAGAGTTGAAATTATTAGAAATGCAAAAGTTGAAAAATGCGTGGGAATTTGCAGAATCTAAAATAGACAGTTTGGTAGTTTTACAGAGTTTTGGCAGATTAATTTTAGCTAATTATCGTGTTGAAAAAATAAAAGAACAAATAAGAATCCAGAAGGAAGAAGATAAAAGAAAGCAATTATTATTAGAGCAGCAAAAAGAGAGAGAAAGAAAAGCTCTAGAAAAGAAGAAAAACGATTATCATCAAAGAATAAAAGATTGGAAAGATGAACAGGAAAGTCAGAAGGGAAATTTATATATTCGACAAACTCAATCTCTAATAGATACCGGTATTAAATACGCTGGAAAACCTATATTTTGGATTGGTAGGTCTTTAATAGATAGAAGGGAGAAGAGAAGAGATGAGTATAATTGTAAAAATCCAGTGCCCGAAGAAGATAGAAATGAAAAACACCACAACTATTCTTGTTACGATTTCAAAAAGTCTGAGGATAAATGGAAAAACCATATGAATAAATTGGGATGGAATTATAAAGATATTTTAAAGAAGAAAGGAAAGAAAGTAACTGGTGAAGAATGGTATGTTGCTACATTTGAAGAAATTGAAGAAGAGCTATTAAAAGTTATTTCTACTGCAGAGAAAGATTATAAAGACCTACTCGCTACATTTAAGAAAACTTTAAAAAAAGAACTAGATTATTACCCAGATAATTAAAAATTTACTATAATAAACTTTTTAATTTATACATATAAACTCTGGTTAGTTGCGACGCTCTTAAGCACCTTATCCCTCACTAAACTCACTGTATGTAATAGTTTTACATTCTCTTGGACAATTGCAGCTTTTTCTAACTCACTACAGATATTTACTATTTTTAGTATAGCCTTTACAAATTCACCCATGTAAATGTTATATTTTTTAGCTTCCTCATAAATAGACTTACAAGCTATTTCATCTTCTGCAAAACACCATTTATACATAAATTCACACATATCATAATGAATATTATAACTGTCTGTAAAATTTGTTTGATATTTTGTTTCTATATCATAATATTTATCTAAGTTCATCTTCCACATTTTCACAGTTTTTTTAATTTTATCATTTACATTTGTATGATTAACATCAACATATGCCTCCTCTTCACTTATCTTAATAGGTGTAAATATACTTAATACACTAATTAATTCTTCTACAGATAAATCGTCTAGATTACCATTGGTCATCATATCTACACAAGCAAGTGGATGCATTTCGTGAATGTTCGCAGCCATCAATCCGCGATTAGTAATAACAAGATTACTATAATTATTACCATCGAACTGACCACTTACAAAATTTTCATTTTGTAGAATATGGATATGGAGAGATATTTCATTTGCAACATAACTTGTTGTATTTTTGTAACTTTTTTTGTTTGTTTCTAGAAATTGTTTAAAATCTAGATACTCAAGATATTTTTTATAGTCCTCAGTCAATCCCTTATAACTAGCTTCTGTATTGCTTATTTTTCTCTGTAGTATTTTCTTTTTCTTTTTTGGCGCCATAACATAATCTGTTTTGTCTTTGTGATATTCTTCCAACAGTTCTCTTGGTGTTCTCAAATATTGAAACCCATTCTCTCTTTTTTTAATCTGTTCTAACAAGTCAGATTTTTCTTTTTCTAATCTCTCCATTTGATTTCCTATTTCATTTGAAAGCATACTGCTATTTACATATTCTATAAAATTAGTATTATTTGTAGATAACATTGAGATGATGAGATTGAAATCTATTGTAAATTTAGATTTTAGATTTTCCGGTCTTCCACTTAGCATACTTCTATATGTTGCGGCATCAGGAACACTGTCTCTTCTATCAAATACATTCAATAGATGAATCACCAAACCCTTGGTATCCTTACCTCTTCTTCCTGCTCTGCCTGCACCTTGAGCATATTCGTGTGAATGCAAGAATCTAAATCCCTTACCGTCATATTTTTTAAGTCCAGTATAAATGACTGATTTAATAGCTACATTTACACCAATGGCAAATGTTTCTGTAGCAATCAACAGCTTGATATACTGTTTTCTATATAGAATCTCAATCATTTCTCGAAATACAGGAGTAACACCACTGTGATGAACAGCTACTCCTTTTTCTAATAGTTTTACAATAACACGAAATTCTGGTAAGCTAACATATTCCTTCCAATTAGGTAGTTTTTTAATTAAAATTTGAGTAGCTTCTTTTTCAATAATACTAGGAATTTTAGAGCCTTCTTCAAATAGTGATTTTTGAATCATTCTAGACCAAGTATGACATTGTTTTCTAGAAAATACAAATACAAGTCCCGGTAATAATCCATTTAGATTTAAATGTTCTAGAATTTTATTGAATATAAATGTATCTTTTACTTGAATTTTATAGTCATACAGGTATTTTAATGTTTTTTTCATTTTATCAAATCCCTTTTCCTCAAATGGTTTATCCTGATATTTTAAAGTAACTAGCTTATTAATATTTTCACAATCTTGAAGTTCTTTATTATTTTTATAGTTTGAATCAGGAACAGTAATAAATGCACAATGTTCAATGGGTACATTTCTAATCTTATCTACACACAAGTAAATTTCTCCACGATTAGCTTTATTAGGATTCTGTGACCATTCACATAATCTTTCTGGTGAGGCAATAGTGGCAGATAGTCCAATATAAGGAATATGTTTAGGTTGATTCATAATAGATTTTTCCCAAACATGACCTCTATCTCTGTCATTAATGTAATGAATTTCATCGTGAATAACAAATCCTAATTCTTCGTCAATGTTCATATT
>TARA_B100001121_G_scaffold28817_1_pt1 | contig 13577 bp, 12 predicted proteins | sample TARA_B100001121 | Tara Oceans TARA_B100001121 (sample SAMEA2622817) | marine metagenome | biome: marine biome (ENVO:00000447); feature: surface water layer (ENVO:00002042); material: "saline water (ENVO:00002010), including plankton (ENVO:xxxxxxxx)" | depth 5 m
TGCCCTCTTTTGTAAATATTGGAGCGTATGTTGGAGAAGGAACTATGGTAGATACTTGGGCTACAGTAGGGTCATGTGCGCAAATAGGTGCAAATGTTCATTTGTCAGGTGGAGTGGGTATTGGTGGCGTATTAGAGCCGCTTCAAGCTTCGCCTACAATCATTGAGGATAACTGCTTCATAGGAGCTCGCTCTGAAGTTGTCGAAGGTGTTATAGTCAGAAAAAATTCTGTAATATCAATGGGTGTTTTTATAGGCAAAAGCACTAAGATTTATGATAGAGAAACTAAAACCGTGAGTTATGGTGAAGTTCCCGAAGGATCTGTTGTTGTATCGGGGTCACTTCCATCAAAAGATGGATCATGTAATTTGTACTGCGCCGTCATTGTAAAAAAAGTTGACGAGAAGACTTTAAGTAAGGTGGGTATTAATGAAATTCTGCGAGAAGCATAGCTAGTTCTTTTTCATATAGTATTTTAATGCCATAGCTTTGTGCCTTTTCCAGTTTACTCCCAGGTTTATTTCCACAAATAAGTAAATTAGTTTTCTTTGAGAGGGTATTTGATATCTTATATCCATTAGCTTCTAAAATCTCTGATAAATCTGATCGTTTATAGTTATCAAAACTTCCTGTTATTACAACACTTAATAGATTTTCGGTTTTATTTTTTTTATAGATTACATCTATTCCGGATGATATTAAATTAGTTATATTTGATACATTCGAGCTGTCCTTAAAAAATGAAATAATATTTGTTGCAACAACTGGGCCAATATCATTTATTCCTACTAAATCATCATATTTACATCGGAGTAATTTATTAAGTGACTCAAACTCTGTGGCTAGAGCTCTTGCAGATGATTCTCCAACCTCTTTGATACCTAATGCATATATGAATTTGCTGAACATAACTTTTTTTGAAGAATCAATAGATAACAAATAATTTTTGATTGATTTTTCACCAACTCGATCTAATTTCTGAAAATCACTCTCAGTTAAAGTGAATAAGTCTGAGCTTCTCAAAATTATTTTTTTGGATACCAATTCCTTGATTATTTGATTTCCGATCCCTTGAATATTCATAGCTTTTCTTGCAATAAAATGAATAATAGATTGTTCAATTTGCGGTATACATTTTTTATGGTTGGTGCATTTATAGGCTACCTGATTATCAATTTTTATAAGTGTGCTATTGCAACTTGGACATTTCTTAGGTGGTATTATTTTTTTTACACTTTTTCTTTTACTAAGTTCAACTCTATCAATATCTGGTATTACATCACCTGCTCTTTTTACATACACATAATCACCTATATGAATATCTTTTAAGCTTATCTCGGAAAAATTATGCAAGGTTGCTCTTGCAACTTTAACTCCACCAATATTAATCGGTTCTAACTCTGCAACAGGTGTGATAGTACCTGTCCTTCCCACCTGGTAAGTAACGCTCAAAATACGCGATAATGATTCCAAAGACTTAAATTTATATGCAATAGCCCATTTTGGGGATTTAGATGTAAAGCCAAGTGATTTATACTTGTCAAAAGAGTTAACACGATAGACAAGACCATCGATTTCATACGGCATGCTTTCTCTCTGTTTACTCATTTCCTCAAAATAAGATAAACACTCATTGATACCTGAAAGGACTCTTGAGTATTTATTAATGGGAAAGCCTATATCATTAAAATGAGCGAACAAGTCACTATGCTTTTTAAAGTTGATAAATGAATCAGTCTGAGCAATGCCGTGTAAAAATAATCTCAATCTTCTAGAGTTAGCTACAGCAGGATCTAATTGCCTAATGCTGCCTGCTGCAAGATTTCTAGGGTTCGAGTATTCTTTTTGCTTTTTTATACGCAATTCTTGATTGATATCGGTAAAATCTTTTTTATCAATAAAAACTTCGCCTCTAATTGAAAATTTTTTTGGTAAAGAGGCATTATCAATTACCATCGGTAAAGATTTTATAGTTTTAACATTCTGAGTAACATCCTCTCCCACATAGCCGTCACCACGAGTTGTGGCATTGTGATAGAGGCCATTTTCATAGCTAATATTCACAGCTAATCCATCAAATTTAGGTTCGGCAAACATCTCTATATCATTGATATTATTATTGGTATTTAACTTATCATAGAAATCTATAAAATCATTTTCTGTTGCAGCATTAGACAAAGATAACATTGGTTGTTCATGTTCTCTCTTTTCAAAGTAATCAAGTAGTTGCGAGCCAACTCTTTGCGTGGGAGAGCCCTCAGAAATAATAGACGGATACTTATTTTCAATATCCTTGAGCTCTTTATAAAGATGATCGTACTCAGTATCGCTAATAACCGGTGAATCATATGTATGGTAAAGAAGATTATGCTTATTTATAACATCTATTAATTTAAGATACCGGTATTTAATTTTTTTTTCCTTTGTCATTTAAAAAGATTTTTAAAAAAAGATTAATTAGACTTTGCCATGTCTAAGGCATCCTCAACATTAACTGACACTAGTTTAGATACTCCGGCTTCTCTCATAGTCACGCCTGATAGTACATCCGCTATCTTCATAGTTGATTTGTTATGAGTTATAAAAATAAATTGCACGGATTCAGACATTTCTTTTACAACGTTGCAGAAACGCTCATTATTTGCCTCATCTAGTGGTGCATCGACCTCATCGAGCAAACAAAATGGAGCTGGGTTAATACGAAAAATAGAGAAAACAAAAGCAATACCTGTTCCTGCCTTTTCGCCACCAGATAAAAGATTCAGATTCTTAACTAATTTGCCTGGTGGTTTAGCCATGATATTGACTCCAGTATTGAGTAAATCATTGTCTGTCAATTCTAAGTATGCTTTACCGCCTCCAAATATTTTTGGAAAAAAATACGATAAATTAGTATTGATTGAATCAAAGGTATTTTTAAATTTTGCTTTTGTCTCTATATCAATTTTTTTTATAGCTGACTCTAAAGTTTCTACAGACTTAACAAGGTCATCATATTGTTTATCAAGATATATTTTACGTTCCTCATGCTCTTTTAACTCGTCAATTGCTGCTAAATTAATAGCACCAAGTTTATCTATTTTGATTTTGACTTTATTGAGATGATTTTCATGATCTGTAAGAGAAGTCTCATCATCTGATTTGATTGATTGAAGTATTAGGTTTTTATCAAAGTCTGTATTATCAAGTAGTGAAGACTTATTTGTTTTGATTTCAGTCAATTCGATATTAATGGCGTTAATTTCATTACTTATTTGATTTTGACTCAGTGATAACTTCGCAATAAGCTGTTCATTTTCTCTAATCTTGTTATCTATGGAAGTCATTTTATCTTGCGATGATGTTAAAGACTGGTCCTTCGTTTTTTTCTTATTTATTAAGGTATTAAGTATTTCTTTAGTATCTGTTCCTATAGTAGTATTTGAGTTAGATAAAAGTTCCTGTTTTCTGATAGTGAGAACCTCAATATTAGCTTTGAGCCTATTAAGATTTTCATCTGAGGATACCGTCTGTGTTTCGAGTGTAGAAATAGCAACATTATTAGAATTTAGTTTTTCAGATATTTCATTATACTTCCAATTTAACTTGTCATGAGTTTGTTTTAAGTCAATTTTTTCTTTTTCAAGTTTACTTTTTTGTGTTTCAAAGCTCTTAAGATTTGATTGATATTGTTTAAGCATTTGCTCGCTATTAATTATTTTCGCGTGGTAGCTTTTAATATTATTATTTAGATCTTGTATCTGCTTATCATGAGATTTATTATTGTCTTTGATTTTTATAATAATTTTTTTAAATTTATCTAAAAGACTATTTAAACTTGAAAGAAGTGTATCTTTTAGATTGCTGTCAAGTTTATCTGAATGTCTCTCAAAATCTATTTTAAGATTAATAAGATCTTTCTGATAAGACTCTGATTGTGTTAAAAGCTCAATATGAATATTCGTATCATGCGAATCAGTACGTTTGTCTGATTGATTATCTAATCTCTTTTCAAGTAAGGAAATATTTTCTGAGTATGACTCAATTTTAGATTTTTCTAATTCGATCTCTTTCTCTAATTCTATTTTATCCGATAAAAACTTATTAAAGTGTGATTGCCAATTCTGTAATGAAAATGAAGACTCTTTAATGTCATTATTTATTTGATTAATCTCTTTCGAGAGTTTTTCTTTTTCTTTTTTTTGGTTAACAATTGATTGCTTATTCTCAGATTGTTTTTTGATTAGTAAATTGCACTCAACATTTGCATTATCTATGTCTTTGTTAATATCTTCAATATTATCTTTTTTACTAGTTTCAATTTGCTCTGTATATTCTATATCTTTTTCAGCTCTAGCAATTTCTGCGGCGATTTGAAATGACTCTGATTGCAATTTATTATAAACTAATTGTTCATCATCTCTTTTTGATTTCAATTGATCTATAGTATTGTTAAATCCTGTCATTTCTGAATCATATTTATCTTTTTGAAGTAGATAGTTACTTTCTCTTTTCTTGACAGCATCAAAAGATTTATCATAGTTCATTATTTTTTTACTGATAATCTTTATCCTTAGAGCTTCTTCTTCTTTTTTTAAGGCTCTATATGACTCTGCATCATTAGCCTGCTTCTGAAGTTTAGTGAGAGAGGAGTTTATTTCTCGCATTATGTCTTTTAAGCGACTTAAATTTTCTGATGTATGCTTTAACCTAAGTTCTGTCTCTCTTCTTTTTTCTTTGTATTTACTTATACCTGCTGCCTCTTCGAGGTATGTTCTTAGCTCTTCAGGCTTAGAGTCAATAATTTTTGAGATCATACCTTGTTCAATTATTGCGTAGCTTCTTGGGCCAAGACCAGTCCCTAAAAAAACTTCTCTTATATCTTTTCTTCTACATCTCGTATTATTTAAATAGTAATTTGAGTTGCCATCACGATTAGCATCTCTCCTAATCAAAATTTCATTAAATTTTGCAAATTTTGAATCTAATTTGTTCTGTGAATTATCAAATACGAGCTCTATACTTGCATGGCTAACTTCTGACCTTGACGATGATCCGGAGAAAATTACATCATCCATTGTATCGCCTCGAAGGTTTCTTGCTGATGATTCTCCCATCACCCATCTTATAGCATCTATAATATTAGATTTACCACATCCATTTGGGCCCACTATTCCTGTGAGATTACTGGGGAAGTTTAAGGAAGTGGCATCAACGAACGTTTTGAAGCCTGATAATTTGATTTTGGATAATCTCATAAGATAATTTTAAATTATAATATGTTATCGTGTATTATACTATAAACATTAATTCTTTGTGTACATGAAAGATCTATTAGAAACGTTTGATAATCCCCAAAAAGAAAATGACTATCTAATTAAGATGGACATCCCTGAGTTTACATGCATATGTCCCCTAACATCACAGCCTGATTTTGCAGAGTTCTATCTTGAATATGTCCCGGACAAGCATTGTGTTGAGCTTAAGTCTCTTAAGTTATACATGGGATCATACAGAGAAGTAGGTGCTTTTCATGAGGATATAACTAACCAAATTTTTAATGATCTTTATGGCCTCATTAAGCCAAGATTTATGAGGATCGATGCTCATTGGAAAGTTAGAGGTGGCATAACTACATACGTGGAGGTAAAAAAATCAAAATTAGGATGGAAAAATTCGAATAATTTCTAAAACATATTTATTAATTTTATTTATTCTAGTATTTGGTAGTGCCAGTGCAGATCAGCCGATATACACTGGTGATGTAGTACTGATACCATTGGATGATAGTGAAATAAACTCGGAATATTATTACAAAAATCATTTGTTAACAACTGTAAAGGAAGACGGTAAACCATATCTACTCTTTGGCATACCTTATAATTCAGACAGAGGTGCTAACATCTATTCCTTTACCGGAAAAGAGAATATAAAGACTGTTAGACTAAATATTCAGAAAAAAAATTTTGATATCCAGGAAATTAGATTTAATAAATATAAAAAAAAATCTCAAAGCGAATTAGATAGAATTTATAAAGAAAGGAAAGAGATTGTAGATGCTAAAAAAACAAAATATGACTCTTACCCTGATTATAATTTCATAATTCCTGTTGATGGTATAGTTACCGGAGTTTATGGCACACAAAGATATTACAATGGTAAAAAAGGTAACTATCATAATGGACATGATATAGCTGCAGATACTGGAGCACCGATATATGCACCTTCAGATGGCAAAGTTATGCTAACTGGTCATTACTACTACAATGGGAAATTTGTCATGATGAACCACGGAAATAATCTAATAAGCATGTTCTTGCATATGGATGATATACTTGTGGCTAAAGGTTCAATAGTTAAGAAAGGTCAAGTAATAGGATCAGTTGGGAATACAGGCTTATCAACAGGTCCCCACTTACACTGGTCAGTTCTACTCAACAATCATTACGTAGATCCTTTAGCGCTGGTGAATAAGGTTAAGGTCAAACTTGATAATTAGCTAATATAATAAGATAATACAAAAAATACATAATATAAGGAGGGGTAAAATGCCACAATATGTAATTGAAAGAGAAATATCAGGTGCTGGAGATTTGACTGCAGATGATCTTAAGGGCATCTCACAAAAATCATGCGGTATCCTAAAAGATATGGGAACTGGTATAGAATGGGTTCAGAGCTATGTAACTGGTGATAAAGTTTACTGCGTATATAATGCAGATAACGAGCAGCTCATCAAAGATCATGCAAGTACAGGGGGTTTTCCTGCAAACAGCATTTCAGAGGTAAAAAATATTATCAGCCCAAAAACAGCTGAGTAATATTATTTTGTTAAGAACCCATTTTATATGGGTTCTTTTCTTTTTTGAAAATCAATTTTATTGGGACTCCAGATAGTCCCAGTTGGTCTGAAAAATAGTTAACTAGATATTTTCTATATGAATCAGGTATCTTATCTGTTTGATTACCATGTATAGAAATTGATAAATCTGAACTCTTATTTTGTTTGGCAAACTTCAATTTTATAAGCCTATTACTAGCATTTTTAATGGGGTGCTTATTGCAAGCATCGTTAAGAATCTTTGTGAGTTTTGATGGTCGATACTCTCTGTATAAGTTAGTAACGAGGGTCTTTATAGTAAATAACAGCTTTCTAATATTTCTATTGTGAAGTGCAGAAATATATATAATCTTGGTTCCAAAAAGTATGTTGGAAAAGTAATCAATTTTGCTCTTAAGGATTTTTATCTCATTTTTAGTTATTAAATCTATTTTGTTAATTACTAACACAAAAGGTTTATTATTGTCTTTTAGAATATTAAAAATAGATTTATCTTGCTTAGATACTAGTTCAGTAGCTGAAATTACGAGCACACAAAGATTAGCATCGCTAATACATTTCAATGACATACTTATAGAGTACTTATTGATAATATCCTTTGTAGATGCTTTTTTCATAATACCGGCTGTATCATAAATTAAAAAGTTATGTCCTTTAAAACTAAAAGGTATTTCAAGTGAATCTATCGTGGTGCCGGGAACATCTGAAGTAATAGACCTGCTTTCATTCAAAATACTGTTTATAAGTGTAGATTTACCTACATTAGGTTTTCCGATAAAAGCAATTCTTGAGATTTTATCCTCTTTATATACTGAAGATGAACATGAATTAAATAATTCTTCTACTAGTCTCTCAAGACCTAGATTTGTTTTCGCAGATACTTCAAATACTTTAGTGAATCCGAATTCTGAAAATTCATATTTTTTTAAATTAGATTTTTGCTTATCACATTTATTAATAACGAGAAAGATAGATTTATTCAGTTTTCTTAGTAATGAACATATCTCTTTATCACTCGAAGTGATACCATCCTCGATAGATGTTACGAATAAAACAATGGATGATCTCTCAATAGCGCCGAGAGTCTTTTCATAAGAAAGCTTTGTAAAATGTTCATCCGTCGAAGTAATTCCTGCTGTATCAATTAAATTAAGATATTTATCTTGATACAATATTTTACCCTCATTGATATCTCTCGTGACACCATGTTTATTAAGTACTATTGAGTTTTTATATTGGATCAATTTATTGAAAAGTAATGATTTTCCAACATTAGTTCTACCAACAAGGCTAATAGAGTCTGTCATTTTTTATTATAAATTTACCTGAAGACAGATTGTGTCTCCATCATTTGTTTGAAAAAATATGTTATTTTTTTCAATAATGAACTGAGTTCTGGAGTTAAGGTCGTATCCATATTCTTTTTCATACACTTTAGTACCAGTATCAAGATCATAACCTAATAAAGTCCCACTGGTAGTGAATATCATCACAACTTTTTCAATTATAAATGGCTCTGTGATTCTTTTATTTATTTCTTTCTTCCAGTTTAGAAATCCTGAAGCTTCATCTAGTGAAACAAGTAAGTTATCAGAGGTAGATCCATAAATTGAGTTCTTATGTAAAGATATGTTGTTTAAGAAAGAGAAAGGGCTAGACCAAATTCTATTTCCAGTATTTTTATCTAATGATGTAAGACTGCCCTGATAGTGACCATAGTATATTTTATTATTTTTAGTCAATATACTCATTTCAGCATCCCGTTGTGATTCTAAATCATTTCTGCCTGATCTAGAGGATATTATTGTAAGCCAATTGAGAGTACCGGTTGTTTTATCATATGCAGATAAAGAGCCGTTATCCCTTGCTATAAAAACACTATTTTCAAGAATAAGCGGCATTGAAGAACCTTTAGTTCTCAAAGGAATGTTTTGACTCTCTGTCTTCCAAATTACATCTAATGTTAAAGGGTCCGTTAAATATAGGTCATCATTATCAAGTTTCATCAGTATGAGATTATTTATTGGTAATACAGGTGAAGCAAGCTCACTGAATAAGTCCATCTCTATATCAGGGACCCTCTTTGAGAATGTTGTGGAGTTTTTAATACTTGTTATAAGTGGAAGATGACTATCATTTGATAAAGAATCAATTTTGAAGCAAATCAATTTAGCATCAGCTGTACCTAAACATATTTTATTATCAATTAAACTTATTCCTGAACTAACATCATAATTTGTAGAGGTTTGCCAAATAATTTCTCCATTATTGCTAGATAGTGCAGAGAGAAGACCATTTGAATCTACAGAGTAAATAGTATTGTTTTTTTTTAGTATTCTTAAATATCCAGTATTACCCTCGATGCCATTATTGGTAGATGTTAACCATTTTTCTGTAGATGATACGTTATACTTATCTTGCGGCATATCTTTCTGATCGGTATTATTAGATGGAGAGAATATTTTATCTTTATGTATTCCTCTATCGAGATGCCATGTTAAAAAATTAGAACATGATGTTAAAAACAAGCTGATAAAAAGGATATATATTTTAAACTTAGTCATTTTATTAGATTAATTTTGGCTATAATATTTTTTTTCTCATTTGGTGTAATGCTGTAAGCAAGTACTTTATTGTAATATCTTACTGCCTCCTCGTCATTATTTTGTAAATAATATATATCACCTTTAAGTTCAATATGCTGATAATTATCTGGATCATCACCAAGTAATTCATTCGCTTGGCTATACTTCATTTCTTCGATGAGAATCTTTGCTTTTCTGTATTTTGCTATGTCGATTAAACCATTGTCGCTAGTGTTTGAGATGATATGATCTAGAAATACATATGATTGATCAATATTATTATCTAAGTACATAATTTTTGCAGAATATAAATTAGCCAAAGATGTATAAACATTGTTCGAATTATTGTTCATATTTTCTCTAGAAAAAGACAGAATTTTACTAGTATCTCCATTTTGATAACTTGTAACAGCTAAATCAAATTGCCTAGATAATTCAAGTTGTGAAGTATTTTGATTTGAAAGATAAGATTTATATCCAAATAAAATCGTTAAACCTATAATTATGCCGAGTATAAGCGACTTATAGTTTTCTTCAAACCAACTAACAACTTTTTCTTCTTCACTCATTTAATATTCTTCTATAAATTTTGAAAAATCATCTAAGCCGATTGACCTATCATCTTTATCACTCTTTAGATCTTTTATTGTTAGAGTATTATTGCTCATTTCTTCACTACCTACAATTACTAAAATATCACAGTTAGATTTAACAGCAGTTTTTATTTGCTTTGTCAAAGATTTATCCGCATCCATTTGGATAAGTCTGAATTTATCACCAACACTTCTAATAAAAGATGATATTTTTAGAATATCTGATTGTGAATCAGATATAACTGACAATCCGATAACTAAATCTGTATCGTGATAAGTTATGAGATCGACTACCCGGTCAATACCCATAGCAAAACCAACAGCAGGGACATACTGATTACCTATTATATTTGATAGACTATCATATCTACCACCTGCACAAATAGCATCCTGTGTGCCGAGCTGATCAGTTTTCCATTCAAAGACTAGATCGTTATAATAATCAAGACCACGGACCAATTTATTATTGACTATATAATCAATGTTGAGATCTTCAAGGATCTGGATGATATTATTAAACTTATCAGATGATACTTTGTTAATATAATCTGAAATATTTGGAGCATCTTTTACTATCTCTATCAGCTTTTGATCTTTGCTATCAAGTATTCTAAGTGGATTTGTTTTTATCGTATTCTTCTGTTGATCATTAAAGGAATTAGAATAATTATTGAAATATGACTGAAGATCTTGTGAATACTTATTTCTATCCTCTATTAAGCCGAGAGAGTTAATGTTTAGTTTTAGTTTATCGAGTTTAATTTGTTCAAAAAACATCTTTGACAAAAGTAATAAATCAATATCGCCATAAATTGAATCGTCTCCCATAAACTCAACGCCAAATTGTGTGAATTGCCTATATCTCCCCTTTTGGGGGCGCTCATGTCTGAACATAGATGTATAGTAGTAAAACCTATTTTTTTTTACCCCACGGTCGTAGATTAAATTATTTTCAAAAGCTAAACGCATACATGGTGCTGTACCTTCTGGGATCAAGCAAACAGTTTCATCATTTTTATCATTAAATGAATACATTTCTTTTTTAACAATATCTGATGATTCACCGATTGATCTTTTGAATAAGTTAAGCGACTCCAAAGCAGGAAGTCGAATCTGATTAGCGTTAAACAAAGAGCAAATTTTATGAATTTTTTCTTCAAGAAATAAAAACTTTTTAGATTCTTCGGGTAATATATCTCGAAAGCCTCTGATTTTTTTTGATATTAAGTCAACCATTAGTGATCAAATATAATTGATATTTCTCTTTCAGCATTAGCATCTGAGTCAGATCCATGAATAGAGTTAAATGATTTATCTATTGCATAAAGTTTTCTAATGGTTCCCTCTTTAGCAAACTCTGGATCAGTTGATCCTATTAAATCTCGAAAAATATCAACAGCATTTTCTTTTTTTAAGACTAAAGCAATAATATTACCTGATGTCATATATGTAACAAGTTTATCATAAAAAGATTTTCCTATATGTGCATCATAAAATTTTTCAGCTATCGATCGAGACATTTTCATAAATTTCATATCTATGATAACAAATCCGTTTTTTTCAATTAATGAAATTATGTCTCCGATGATATTCCTTTCTACTGCGTCAGGTTTAATCAGTGCTAGAGTCTTGTCCATATCAAACCTCATCAATCCAATTCATCTGAATTGCTTCTAATATTTTTTCGTTAGAATTTTCAGGAATGTCATCAAAATTATCCAGACTACATACCCACAGATGAAGATCAGTATAGCGAATATACTTGGGGTCAACATCTGGATGTTTTTCTGCAAGCTCTATGGCAATATCTAAACTATCAGTCCATTTTAATTTCACTAGTGATTCTCCGATGCATGATTTATAGTATATTTAGGAATTTCAATTACAAGGTCTTGATCTGAAATTTTTGCTTGGCAACTGAGTCTAGATTCTGGTTTTAAACCCCAAGCCTTGTCTAAGTAATCATCCTCATCGTCAGTTGGCGGATCAAGTGAGTCATATCCTGTATTTATATATATATGACAAGTGGTACATGCGCATGACATTTCACATGCATGCTCAATTTTTATATTGTTGTCTAATGCCACTTTACAGATCGTATCACCCTTTTTAGCGTCGACTGTAATCCCATCGGGGCATAAATCAGGATTGGGTAAAAAGGTTACTTTCGGCATGGCTAGATTATATCATTAATATCTTTACCTGCAATTAATGACTTGATGCTATTATTCATTCTTCTTTCAACATAGAATTCGCAAGTTTGCTCTAGCTTGTTGATAGCATCTCTTATCTCAGCGATATCATTTGTGGTAACCGCTTCTTTTAGATATGATATTGAATCATTTACTCGACAAAGTTCATCACTTTTTAGTAATTCATTGCCGTCGGATTTAATTGCTTCTTCAATAGCATAAATGGCTCTCTCTGCTTCTACTATATTCTCTCTCAATAATCTATAATTTTTGTCTTCCTCAGCAAGAGTATTTGATGAACTTAGCATTTCTTGAATTTTCTCAGGAGATAAGCCGTGTGATGGTTTAATTTGTATCAAAGTTTCTTTATTTACAGTTTGCTCACGTGCACTTACTGTAAGTAATCCATCAGCATCAACCTGAAATCTCACTATGATTCTCGCGGCGCCTGCAACTAAGGGTGGTATTTCTAAGAGGGTAAATTCACCCAGAGGAATACACTCTGTTACATCTTCTCGTTCACCCTGAACAATATTTATCATCATTTTTGTTTGTCCATCTTTGAAAGTAGTGAATGTTTTTTCAGATGATGTTGGTATTGGTGTATTACGTGTTATAACTTTTTCTGAAAGACCCCCATATGTCTCAATTCCAAGTGAGAGTGGCAAAACATCAAGGAGTAATAAATCATCTTTAGAATTTCCGGACAGAATTTCAGCTTGTATTGCAGCACCCATAGCTACCACGGTGTCAGGATTAAGATGATCAAGAATAGCTATAGAATATTTTTCTCTAATCTTTTCACTTATTATTTTTAGTCTTGAGGATCCACCTACAAGGATAATATTTTGAATATCTTTTTGTGGTAGCAATGAGTCATTAATTGCAGTATCAAAAATGTTAATTGTTCTATCAATCAAGGATGAAATAATTTTATTAAAATCATCAATTGAAAGCTTTATATTATACTCATCATTAATTGCGATATCATTCTTATATAGCTGATGTTTGATATCTTTAGATATATTTATAAGTTCTCGAGTAGGTAATTTCTCAGTAGTCTTGAATGTTTTTACCAAATATTTTGAAATCAAACTATCAATATCATCTCCACCTAGATGAGTGTCCCCTTTAGTAGAAAGAACTTTATAAACTCCTTTCTTGATAGAGAGAACAGATACATCGAAAGTACCCCCTCCAAAGTCATACACAACGAAATTACCATCTTTTGTATCATCGATACCGTAAGCAATAGCAGCAGCGGTTGGCTCACTAATAAGTCTTAAGACTTTTATATTGGCCATCTCAGCAGCAAGTTTAGTTGCTTGTCTCTGTATATCATTAAAATATGCTGGTACAGTTATGACGGCAGAATCAACAGGTGACT
>TARA_B100001121_G_C18699959_1_pt1 | contig 13551 bp, 8 predicted proteins | sample TARA_B100001121 | Tara Oceans TARA_B100001121 (sample SAMEA2622817) | marine metagenome | biome: marine biome (ENVO:00000447); feature: surface water layer (ENVO:00002042); material: "saline water (ENVO:00002010), including plankton (ENVO:xxxxxxxx)" | depth 5 m
TCCAAACTACTATGGATGGGGATATCCAAACTACTATGGATGGGGATATAATTCTTATGCCCATCACCATTTACATTATTTCAATAATAACTATGTTATTGATGATAATACTAATATTTATTATGGACATAGAAATGCTACAAATACAAACCAAAGTACAACATCAAACATCGAAAATCGTAACCAAAATAAAATTATTTCCAACAATATAATTTCAGGTCATCATCAAAACATTAAACTTGAATCTAACAAAAAAAATAATCAATCTATTGAAAAATTAACATTTAGAAATAAATCTAATAACAAAAAAAGAAATAATGTTTTCAAAGAAATAGTTAATGATTTAATTCAAAAAAACTCCAATGTAAATTATAAAAATTCTAATAGAGAAAAATATACTAACTCAAATAAAAATAACTATAATAAATCCAACAGAAATAACTATAGTAATTCAAATAGAAATAGTTTTAATAATTCATCTAAATCAAGATCAAATTCCTCTAGAGGAGTGAGAAAACCATAATGTTTATGAAAAAAATATTTTTTTGTTTAATATATTTAATTTGTTTAAAATCCCTGTCGCAAAATCATGTTGACGCACTAAGATATTCTTATTTGGAGAACCTAGGAACCGCAAGACTAAGCTCTGTTGGCGGCTCATTTGGATCTTTAGGAGCTGACCTTTCATCAATTCATGTAAATCCTGCAGGACTAGCTATATATAGAACTGACGAAGTTGGCTTTTCATTAAACTCTAGAATTAATTCGTATGAATCTAAATATTTTAACAATTCTTATCAAAGTGAAAAAACGAGTTTCTATATTCAAAATATGGGATATGTTAAAACCTTGAGAGATGACAAAAGTAAATGGAACCGATTTTCTTTTTCATTATCTTACAATAGATTAAAAGATTTTAATTCAGATTTTGTAATTCTAGGAAATTCAAATGAATCAATTAGTTATAACTTTTTAAACAATTCACAAGGCTCAAATATTGAAGATTTGAATCCTTTTTCTGAGTACCTAGCATATTCAACATTTCTTATAGATACATTAAATCAAATAAATACCTACGAATCTGCAATAAGTTCTAATTCTGAAAATATCTTTCATCAAAATATTATTACTAGATCTGGATATATGGACGAGTTAAGCTTTAGTATCTCTAGCGCTTATAGTGACCTATTATTTTTAGGATTACAACTTGGCTTTGTTGGAATTAATTATAATGAATTCAATTCTTACAAAGAATCCGGATTTGAAATGAATGAAAATTATGAATGGGGAAATATCAATGAATTTATTTATAATCAAAATTTGAATGTAATTGGTGGTGGGTTGAATTATAAATTAGGACTTATACTAAAGCCCGTTCAATTCTTACGTATAGGAGCTGCTTATCATTCAAAAACACGTTTTGAAATAGAAGAAAATTGGGAAAGTAATTTAACGACAATATTTACTGAAGAAAATATGGGCATGATAAGCGATATGTCACCATATGGATTTGGAAACTACACCTTAAAAACACCGTCAAAAACTATTTCTAGTATAGCTTTAATTATTGCAAAAAGAGGATTAATCAATTTTGAATTTGAACAAATTGACTACAGTAGCTCAAAACTAAGTGCTGATTATTATAATTTTCTAGAAGAAAACTCAAATATTTCGAATTTCTACAAAAAAACATCAAATTTTCGTTTAGGAACTGAATGGAGATTTGGAGACATAAACATAAGAGCTGGATTAGGTATATACGAAAGTCCTTATACTAATAGTAATTCAACTGAAGAAAATAAAGAAAGAGTAACCCAAAGTTTTGGAATTGGGTATAAATCAAATCAATATTTTTTTGATTTTGCTTTAACTCACTCCTTCGAAGAAGAAGAATACTTTATGTTTAATAACTCATCTCCGACAGAGCTTTCTAAAACCGTACAAAACTTAATATTTACCTTCGGATACAAGTTTTAAACTAATTAGAAGTTTATTTATACTAAAAAAAATTCAATTATTTTTATTCTTCAGAAGGTGGACAAAATATTCTTCCACAGTGTTCACAGACAATAATTCTCTTTTTATTTTTCACCTCCATTTCCTGTTGAGAAGTTACTTTATTAAAGCATCCCCCACAAGCTCCCCTGTTAATTTCAACAACTGCTAATCCATTTCTAGAGTTAGTTCTAATTCTTTCATAAGCAACAATTAATCTTTCTTCAACTTGCTTCTTTATTTTATTTTTCTTCTTTTCAAGCTTTTCTTCATCCTTTTCTGTTTTTTGAATAATCCCATCTAACTCAGATTTTTTTTCTTTAAGTATTTCTTTTCGTTCTTTTATTTTATTTTTTGTAGCGGAAATACTTACTTTTTGATTATCAATAAAATCCTCAGCTTCTTTTATTTTTTTATCTGCTAACTCAATTTCTAACCTCTGATATTCTAATTCTTTATTTATGGAATCAAATTCTCTGTTATTTCTAACTTTCATTTGATCTTTTTCATATTTTTTAATTAGTAACTCAGCTTCTTTTTTTACTTCTCCTTGATTAGTAATATCTTCTTTTTTTGCATCTGTTTCTGTTTGATAGTTTTCTAATCTTTTATTCAAGCCCTCCACCTCATCTTCTAAGTCTTGAACTTCTAGAGGGAGCTCACCTCTTAAAATTTTTATTTCATCTATTGAGGAATCTATTTTTTGTAAAGCGACCAACTGATCTAACTTTTCAGCTACCGATAATTCTTTTAATTCTACTTTTTTAGTTGCCATAATTTAATAATAACTTATAGGATTCGTATTAATTTGTGTTAAAATGACCGCTAATTTAGGAAATTTTTTCTTTAGAATATCAGAAATTAAATTAGGAACAAATTGTTCCGTCTCATAATGACCTATATCAGCTATAATAATTTCATTATTTGCCTCAAAAAAATCGTGGTATTTAAAATCAGAACTTATGTAAATATCTGCTTTTTGTGATTTAGCCTCATTTAATAGAAATGCACCAGAACCTCCACAAAACGCAATTCTTTTAACTTTATTTTTTTTACTAAACTTTGTATGTTTGATTGTGTGAATAGGAATTTCATTTTTTAATAAATTAAAAAATGACAATACGTCAATTTCTTTTTCTAACTCCCCTATCAAACCAGATCCAATATTTGAATTTCTATTTACTAATCTAATAAATTGATAAGCCACCTCCTCATATGGATGAATTTCAAACAAAGTTTTTTTTATTTTATTTTCAAGATGAGTGGGGAAAATAAGTTCTAATTTTTTCTCATCTATTTCTGTTCTATTGTTGATTTCTCCCAGAACAGGATTAGCATTATTTAATGGTCTAAATCCCCCTAATCCTTCAGATGAAAAAGAGCATTGATCGTATTTAGAACTTACTTTTCCAGCACCTATTTTAAATAATTCATTTTGGATTGAATTTAAAGCTTCCTTAGGGCAATAAGTGATTAGTTGTGTTAAAGTTTTTTCTTTAGGCTTTAAAATTTTTGAGTTTAATAAATTAAGTTTTTTTGCAACAGTAAAAGAAACCCCACCATAAATATTGTCTAAATTAGTATGAATTGCATAAATAGCAATGTCATTTTTCACTGCTTTATATATTAATTTTTCTGAAAAATTTGAATTATTTAATTTTTTTATTGAATTGAAAATTATTGGATGATGAGATAATATAAGATTACAATTATTATTTATTGCTTCATCTAACACATCCTCAGTACAGTCTAAGCAAGTAAGAGCAGATGAAATTTCCATGTTTTTATCTCCAATTAACAATCCACTATTGTCATAACTTTCTTGAAAAGATAAAGGGATTAGTTCTTCTAAATAGTTAATAATTTCTTCTAACTTCATTAATTCAATTCTTATGTTTATTTGTAAAAATAAGATTATTTAATCTTACATTTCTATTTTTATATAGAAATGAACTTAATAAAAATAATTCTATTCCCTTTACTATTTATTTTGAAGATAATTCATTTGAGTATTATTCTTATTAGAAATCTGCTATATGACTTCAATATTTATAAAAAAACAAAATTTAAAATAAATATTATTAGTGTTGGAAGTTTAAAAATTGGTGGTGCTGGAAAGACTCCATTAGTGGAATATTTAATCAAAGTACTAAATAACAATAAAATAGCAATTTTAAGTAGAGGGTACAAAAGAAGAACTAAAGGTTTTATGATTTCAAACAAAACTCATAAGTCTAATGAAATTGGTGACGAACCTAGACAAATTAAACATAATCACCCTGATTTATTAGTTGCTGTTTGTGAGAATAGAATTGAGGGAGTAAAAAGATTGTTGGAAAAAAACTCTAATATAAAAACTGTAATTCTTGATGACGGTCATCAACACAGAAAAATAGAAAAGGACCTGAATATATTGGTTACAGAGTATGAAAAGTTATATTCAGATGATATGCTTTTCCCTTTAGGAAATCTCAGAGATAGTATTCTTAGTGCTAAAAGAGCAAATATTATTGTTGTAACAAAATGCCCAAAAAAAATTTCTTCAGAATTGAAGAATAAAATAAAATCTCAACTGTCATTAAACTCAAATCAAAAATTATTTTTTTCTCATATTGTCTATAAAAATTTAAAAAATATAAAAACTGGAAAAGATGAAAAGTTAAAAATTAAAGAAAAATATTTCTTACTGACCGGAATTGGAAATTCAAATCCTTTAAAAAATTATTTAAAGTCCAAAAAAGTATTATTTAAACATTATAAATTTCCTGATCATTACTATTACAAAGAAAAAGATATTAAAAAAATAATTCTTGAGGGTGTGAAAAAAGAAACGACAAATTTAATTTTAACCGAAAAAGATTTTTTTAGATTAACAAAATCAAATATCAAATATTTATGTAGTCATTTTAATTTATTTTATTTGAAAATTGAATTTGATTTTAATGATGATGAAAAACAAAATTTTAACAAACAAATACTTAAATTTATATAAAAACTATGAAAAAAATATATTTAATTTTAATAACACTAATTTGCTCAATCACTTCAGTAAAGGCTCAAGATGGATTAGAATTACTTTTTCAGTGGTCTGATGAAAGTATAAGCGATGATAACTGGGTAGGATGCAAGTATAATGAAGTTTGGGGTATTGCTCAAAATGGTCATGAATTTGCCATTATTGGAAGTACACAAGGAACTCATATTTTTGATATCACAAACCCTGAAAATAGTAATTTAGCTGCATATATTGAAGGTGCTGATTCAAGCCCAGCAATTGTGCATAGAGATTTCCATGATTATAATGGTTATTTATATGCTGTTGCTGATGAAGGTGAAAGTACACTTCAAATAATTGATATTTCCAGCTTACCAAATGAATTTAATGTTGTTTATGATTCAGATGAATATATTAAAAGAGCTCACAATATTTTTATCGATGAACAAAGTGCAATAATGTATGTTTGCGGAGGACGTGTGTTAAATGAATGGAATAAACTTGCTTTATTTTCAATAGAAGAACCTCAAAACCCCGTTTTTTTATCAACGTTTGAAGATGCGGGATATATTCATGATATATATGTTAAAAACGATATAGGCTACCTCAACGCGGGGGAAAATGGTCTATATATTGTAGATTTCTCTAACCCATCAAATGGTCAAGTAATTGGTTCTCTAACTCAATATCCTGATAAAGGATACAATCATTCAGGTTGGCTAAATAGCTCCGGAGAAACTTATATTTTTGCCGATGAAAATCATGGCTATGAAATGAAAATATGTGATGTCTCAAACCCAAGTGAAATCTCTGTTAATACAACTTTCTTAAGTAATATTGACTCAGAATCTATAGCTCATAATTTAATTATTAAAGAAAATTATGTGTATGTTTCTCATTATCATGATGGTCTTCTTATATGGGATATCTCAGACCCATCGAATCCAATTTTAGCTGGAAGTTTTGACACTTATATGCCTGAAGATCATGATAGTTACAGAGGTGCTTGGGGCGTTTACCCTTTACTACCCTCAGGGAATATTTTAGTATCAGACATGCAATCTGGTTTATTTGTCTTGTCTCCTCTAGATAATCAGAATTCATCTACAAATTTATTAGAAAAAAAACTGTCTGTATTTCCAAACCCATTTAGTGATGAAATTAAAATTTCATTTTCAAATTTAACTGATGAAATTAAATTAGAAATTTTTGACGTCAACGGAAAATCAATTATTAAGAAAAATATAATTAATGAAAGTACAATTTCTAACCTGAAATTAAGTTCCGGTTTTTATTTTTTGCATTTTGAAATTGATGATGAATTGTTAGTGAAAAAATTGATTAAGCAATAAATGGAATCAACTAATAAATATGAAACTATTATTGGATTAGAGGTTCATGTTCAATTATCTACATCTAGTAAAGCATATTGTAGTGATGCTAATTTATATGGTGCCGAACCTAATAATTGCACAAGTCCAATATCTTTAGCTCATCCTGGAACTCTACCAAAACCAAATAAAAAAGTAATTGAATATGCTGTAAAACTTGGACTTGCCTTAAAATGTGATATTAGCACCGAAAATCAATACGCTAGAAAAAATTATTATTACACAGACTTGCCTAAAGGCTATCAAATAACTCAAGATAAAACTCCGATATGTAAAAATGGTTATGTTGAAATTTATGATGAAAATGGTGTTTCAAATAAAATTAATTTAACAAGAATTCATATGGAAGAAGATGCAGGGAAAAGTATTCATGATCTTGATCCTTTCAATTCTTTAATTGATTTAAATAGAGCTGGAGTTCCATTACTTGAAATTGTATCTGAACCTGACATTAGATCATCAAAAGAAGCTCATGATTACTTGTATGAAATAAGAAAAATTGTTAGATATTTAGATATCTGTGATGGAAATATGGAGGAAGGAAGTTTGAGGTGTGACGCAAATATTTCTGTTAGACTAAAGGGGTCTAAAGAATTAAGAAACAGAGTTGAAATAAAAAATTTGAATTCATTTTCCAATGTTCAAAAAGCAATAGATTTAGAAAAAGATAGACAAATAACTGCATATGAAAAGGGTGAAAAAATAGAACAGGAAACAAGAACATATAATGCAAAAAATAACTCAACAATTGTTTTAAGAAAAAAAGAAGATGCTCAAGATTACAGATATTTCCCTGAACCAGATATTCAGCCCATTATCATAACAAAAGATTTTATTGAAAATGTTAAAAGTAATATTCCAAGCCTTCCGAACGAGTTATTTTTAAAGTATACTAACGAATTTGATTTAAGTGTTTATGACGCAAAAAATTTAACTGAAAACAAATCCTTATCTCTTTATTTTGAATCAGTGATTAATTCTACTAAATACTATAAAACTGCAGCAAATTTAATAATGGGAGTTGTAAAAAGTTATCTAAATGAAAATTCAATTGATATAGCTGATTTTAAAATTAAACCTAAATTTATAGCTGAATTATCTGAAATGATTGAATCTGATGAAATAAATCATTCAATAATGAGTCAAAAGATTTTTCCGGCTATGACAAATAATATCGGAAAATCACCCAAGGAAATAGCAAAGGAAAATAATTGGATTCAAAGTAAAAATGATGATATGTTACATAGTTATGTAATCGAATCTTTAAATAAATACCCAGAAAAAGTTTTGGCTTATAAAAATGGAAATAAAAATCTTTTAGGTTTATTTATGGGGGAAGCTATGAAATTATCTAAAGGAACCGCTAATCCAAAAACGTTAAATGAACTAATTAAAAAAGCCCTAGAATCATGAAAAAAATTTTAGTTTTTTTATCATTTATATTTTATTCTTGTAATCAAAGTGGAAATACATCGAACTATGATAATCAAGCTCCTGAATTTTCATTACCAGATATATATAATGAAATAGTTTCTTTATCTGACTTCAAGGGAAAAGTTGTTTTAATTGATTTTTGGGCATCTTGGTGTAGACCATGTAGATCCGCAAATAAAACACTTGTTAAACTATATGAAAAATATAGAACTAAAGATTTTGAGATTTTAGGAGTGTCTTTGGACGGAATCAATAGCCAAAAAAAAGCTTCCCAAGACTGGATTAATGCAATTGAAGAAGATGAATTAATATGGACTAATGTTAGTGAATTAAATGGATGGGGAACTTACTTGGTTGATTTATATAATGTTCGAAGTATTCCTCACGCTGTTTTGATAGATAAAAATGGTAAAATAATTGCAGAGAAAATTTCTATTAAAACCTTAGAAAAAGAATTAGAAAAAATTTTAGATGCAAACCAAAACTAAAATATATTTTGCCTCTGACTTTCATTTAGGGGCTCCAAATAACGAAGAGAGTATCCGAAGAGAAAAAAAAATTTGTGAATGGCTTGAAAAAATTAAAAATGAAGCAAAAGAAATTTATCTTCTAGGCGATTTATTTGATTTTTGGTTTGAATATAAAAAAGTAATTCCTAAAGGCTATGAAAGACTAAAAGGTAAATTAGCTCAACTTACTGATTCTGGAATTAAAATTCATTTATTTGTTGGAAATCATGATTTATGGACCTTTGGTTATTTGGAAAACGAAATTGGTCTAAAAATCTATAAAGAATCAAAAATCATAAAATTAAACGGTAAAAAATTTTATTTATCTCACGGTGATGGTCTTGGATCTGGAAATAAAATATATAAATTCTTAAAATTTATTTATTCAAATAAAATTTGTCAATTTTTATTTAGTCTTATTCCCTCTTATATTGGAATATCATTAGCTCAATTTCTTTCTAAACAAAGTAGAAGTAAACAAAATCCATCCAACGAAAAATTGGGAGAAACTTATTTAACCAACTACTGTAAAAAACAATTAGAAAAACACCACATTGACTTTTTTATTTTTGGACACATACATCAACCAAAAAAAATTCTAATTTCACATAATTCAAGTTATGTTAATTTGGGAGATTGGGTAACACATTTTTCATACGCAGAATTAGATGGGGAAAATCTGTTATTAAAAAATTTTTAACTACTTTTACTCATTAGTTATTTCTTTCATTTTTTTTAATGAAATGATATAAATAATAATTGGTATAGTTTTTGTTTTATAATTACAAACAGAATTATTATTTAAAAAATTAATTAATGATAAACTTCTTCAAAATATTAACATTTAGAAATAGATTATTTATTACTTTATTTCTATTTCTTCTATTTACTTTTTCTGGAATAGCCCAACAGCAAGCCACAGGTTCTACATATTGCACTCCATCTGAATCTTCTGTGACTTTAGAAACAACGAGCCCTGCATGTTCTGCTTATCCTGATTGGTCACTTGAACTTCAAAATTTTTGTTTAGCGTCACCATCATGTGCCTCTCAACAGGGTTTATTTCAATTTAACTTAGTTTCAAACTATGAAATGAGTAATGTTACTGTTTATCTAGAAAATAGCTCTGGGGGAATTCCATTAACTCCAAACTTTGAAGATGTAACTGAAGTTGATTTTTATAATGTTCAAGGACTTCAAGAACTACTTGTAGAGTGTACGACTAATAGTTTAGATAATGATGGTGATGGCGCTGTAGATAATTCATTATTTGGAACTACTTATACTTTAAGAATTAATGCAACTATAGCTGGTTGCTCTAATACTGATTTCTATATTCCAGCAGGAACAATTCTTTGTTCAGATGAAGGAGTTTGTATAGGATCTGTTTCAGAAAATGGGTTTCAAAGTTTTGAAATTCCAAGTGATTATGAGCCAGTTTCATTTGATTATACATTAGATATGCCTGCTTGTTTTGGTCAACCTGCTTTATTTACAGCTAATGCTGTTAATGGTGGGGGTTGTACTGACAATGACCAATATACAATATTTGTTGACAACAATATGATTGAAGTTGGTGACCAACTATATCTACAAGATGCTTCTAATCAGGGAATCAATATAATTGTTGTTTGTGATAACCCTGATGACATTTCTTGTTCACAAGACTGGGAAGAACAAATTGAAATATTCTCAAATTACGAAGTTACTTCCGCAATTTTTCAAGTTAGTTGCCCTGGACAAAATGACGGAAATATATCTGTTAATATAGTTGACATAGAAACCGGTTTAGATTTAACAAATGCTGAGTTCGAGTGGACATTCCAAGATCCAAATACTGGTTTTTACGAAGATCTTGGAACAACAAGTGGCGAAAGTATTGAGCCTAATGAATGGGGTATTACAGGGCAAGGGGGTGAACTGAGCAATCTAATAGGTTCAGTTATTGGTGTAAATTATGAAGTTCTAATTACTGATGAAAATGGATGTGCTTTAAATAATAACGAAGCATTTACATTTACTATATATGAACAACAGCCTTTAGAAATTGATACAGATAAAATAATACATGATTATAAAAATTGTGGATATGATGTTACATGTAACGGAGATGATGACTCTCAAATAACCCTTGATTTACCTCAAATTATTGAAGGGGGGACTTTTTATAATTTTGTTTTCACTGAAGAGACTGACTCCACCAGTACAGTAAATCTTCCAAACAATAATGATTTAGAAAATTACTTTTTTGAATTATATAATGGCTCCAACGTAGATATTGAAAATAGCTCACCAATATGGGGACCTGTTTTTGCTAATAATTTTGGTGAAAACATTGTAATATCTACCCCCCTTGGTGCTGGTGAATACACTTTAGCTTTATTCTCTCCAAGTGGTGTTGACTCTGACAATGATGGTGTTGGTGATGGAGATTACTGTTTCACAACAACTGTAATTGAAATAACTGAACCTGAAGCAATTGAAATAAATTATACTGTTAATGATGATGATAATGAATGTTATGGCGATCAAAATGGATATGTGACTATTGATAATATTTCAGGTGGATGTCCCGGAGAATTATGTGAGGATGATAATACTTCCTTTGTTCAAAGCTTTGGTGGTTGCGTTGGTGCAGTAGCTATACTTGGTTGTGATTTTGTATCTTTCGACGGAACTCCAATTTCAGAATTTTGCCCTGTTACGTGTAATAATTGTCCTGATTTAATATTTGGATATGAAGTAGTAATCGAAGATGAAAGTGGTAACACTATAAGCAATATAAGTAACTTAGCAGCAGGTACATATTCTATTTACGTATTAGACTCTTCTAATTGTCCAAGTGAAACAACTTTTTTCACAATAACAGAACCTAGTCCAATTGAATTAACAGAGGATATTGATGGAGACGGTATTATTAATGCTGAAAATATTGTAAGTAAATCTGAATACAATTGTTTTGACGAAAATAGTAATCCATATAATATTTCATGCTTTGGAGAAAATGATGGGTCGATTTCTATTAACGTTTCATCAATGAATCAACTTGAAGGTGGTCCTTTTACTTACCAACTATATAATAATACTGGAAACTTACAATCATCAGCATCCGATTCAAATGCCATAGGGGGAATTATTGTTTTTGATAATTTAACTGCACAAGATTATACTTTAGAAATTTGGAATGCAAATTATTTACAGAGTCAAGATGAAGATTGTAAAACAACCACTGTTATATCTCTAACTGAGCCAAATGAGCTTATAATAAATGAAATTTCTGCTATTGAAAAAGAGTGTGGATATAATGTTTCTTGTTTTGGAGCTACTGATGGTATTATTAATGTTGATGTCGAAGGAGGGTGTGGCTCATACACATACAGTTGGAACTTAATACAAGAAGATGAAAATGGAAATATTATTTCATCTACAGGAATAAATAATCCACTTGGTGTTAATTCTTCAACAATTGAAAATGTAGGCGCAGGACAATATTTAGTTACTATTTTTGATGGTTACTGTAGTGAGTCAGTTGACATAATATTAACTGAACCTGAAGAACTTTTAGTCACAGGCTCTCAAACAAATGTAAGTTGTTTTGGAGGGAGTGATGGTTCTCTAACTGTTAACATCAGTGGAGGGTGTCCAAATGATATTTTAGGAGAAATTGAAAATTACTCCATTGAATGGTTTAATGAAAATGGAGAGCAACTTGAAATAAATTATTCAACAACCGTTTTATCAAATACTGTAACACTAACTACTGATGGTTTAGCGGAGGGTTATTATGAAATTCACGTAACTGACGCAAATGGTTGTGTAAATGATGGTACAAATTTTACAATTTCAGAACCAGATCAAGCACTATTTGTTACTGAAACAATTACAGATTTTAATGGTTTTGGAATTTCATGCAATGGTGCAAATGATGGTTCCATAGCTCTAGAATTAAATGGTGGAACCCCCCCATATATTTTTAGCTGGACTAATGAAAATGGAGATGTTTTTTCTAATGATCAAAACGTAAACAACCTTACTCCTGGATTGTATTCTGTTGAGGTTAACGATCAGAATGATTGTCCATTTATTATTGAAGACTTAGAAATTATTGAACCGGAACCGATGGCTATTTCTGAAGTCCATTCTGATTATAATGGATTTGGTGTATCTTGTTACGGTGCAACTGATGGATTTATTGATATTTCTGTAACTGGCGGTACCGGAAATTATACTTACTCTTGGTCAAATGGTGAAACTTTAGAAGACTTAAATGAAATAGAAGCAGGAACATACACTGTGGTGGCAACAGATTTAAATGGATGCGAAATTGCCGTTGAAGTTGATATTATTGAACCAGAAAATCAAATAACAATATCCTCTATTCAGTCAGATTATTCAGGTTACGGAGTTTCTTGTCATGGTCAAACAGATGGATTTATTGATATTACTGTAATTGGTGGAACGGAAAACTATACTTACTCATGGTCAAATGGTGAAACATCAGAAGACTTATCTGAAATAGGAGCAGGAACATACACAGTTACAGTTACTGATGAAAATGGATGTTTTGAAACTTCAACTTTCGAAATAACTGAAACTGAACCAATGGCCATTTCTGAAATTCACTCTGATTATAATGGTTTTGGAGTTAGTTGTAATGGGTCTTGTGATGGATTCATTGATATTTCTGTCACAGGTGGTACGGGAAATTATACATACGAATGGATGACTGGAACTCAACTTGAAGATGTTAATAATTTATGTGCCGGCACATGGATTGTAGTAGTTCGTGATGAAAATTTATGTGAAATTTCAATAGAAGTTGAAATAACAGAACCTGATGAAATAACTGCAACCAATAACGAATCAATTGCTATCGTTTCAGAATATAATGGATATAATATTTCATGTTTTGGCGCAAACGATGGATACATAGAGTTAGAAGTTTCAGGTGGAGTTGGGGAATATTCATTTGAATGGACAGGACCAAACGGATTTTCTAGTACTGAACAAAATATTGAAAATCTAGGACCAGGTCAGTACTCTGTAAATATAGTTGACGAAAACAATTGTTCTCAATCCAGTAATGATATAGAAATTACAGAGCCTGAAGAAATGACTATCTCTGAAATTCATTCAGATTACTCTGGCTTTGGTGTTACATGTAACGGTGGCAATGATGGTTTTATTGATGTGACTGTAGGTGGTGGTACAGGAAATTATACTTACT
>TARA_B100001121_G_scaffold310607_1_pt1 | contig 13537 bp, 10 predicted proteins | sample TARA_B100001121 | Tara Oceans TARA_B100001121 (sample SAMEA2622817) | marine metagenome | biome: marine biome (ENVO:00000447); feature: surface water layer (ENVO:00002042); material: "saline water (ENVO:00002010), including plankton (ENVO:xxxxxxxx)" | depth 5 m
TAATAATTCCAAAATTTAATATTTTTTTAATTTTGTAGTTTAAATTTAATTCAGAAAATGTATTTTTCATTAATTTTTTAACTTTTTTAGATGTATAGTTTGTTTCTTTTACATCATTATATGAAACTGAATTAAAAATTTGAGATACTTTTTCTAAAACAAACATAAGTCCAGCATAATTTGGTGTTGTGAATAAGATTTTTCCATCAGGTTTTAAGTTGTCTAATAAAAACCTTAACTCTTTTTTGAATTCATCTACTGATAGAAATTCGATTAAACCTAAAACAGTAATTATATCAAATGGACCTCTTTCCAAAATATCACTTTTTGAGGTAGTAAAGATATTTCGACTACTTTTATATTTTTCATTAGCATAATCAATTTGGTTAGGAGATATATCAAAACCTATTGAATTGCAATTTGTATAATTTCCTGTAAACGTACCGGGTCCACAAGCATAATCTAAAAGATTAGAGCTTTCATCAACATAATCTTTTATCTTTAAAAATGTTAAATTATGCCAACTAGATTGGAGACTAGCATTATTGCTTTTTCCTTGTCTAAAAATATCATCGTAGAACCCTTTGGGGAGTTTATTGTTCCAAAAATCGTAATTATGCTTCATTGAATATATAATACTCAGGTGCAAAGCATAAAAAATTCATTAAATTTTAGTGTTGCTTTTATAGGGCTAAGTTCTTTAACTTTGCCTTATTTATTCACAAAATTGATAAACCATGAAAAATTAGTATATATAGTATCAAGTATTTTACTTGTATTTCTCTTTTCATTTCATGTCATTTTAAAGAAAAAAGGTAATTTAAAATTTGAATTATTTTTTAATCTATCTGAAAGAATAAATCTTTATTTATATTTTTTAACTTTATTTATTTTTACTTTCATAACACAAAATGTCTATTTAGATTTTGAAACAATCTCTTGGGATGTTGCATCATATCTCGTTGCATCTCTTCAAATTGGAGAGGGAAGCATACCGTATGAAACTCAATGGGAATCAAAAGGACCATTATTGATGTACGTTTATTATTTTATTACAAAATTAAGTTCAAATTCTTATGTAGTTTTTCGTCTATTAAACGATTTTATTTTATTTCTAATAAGTATTTTGCTTTTTAAGAGTGTTTTGAAACAAAGTAATAAGAAAATTTATGCTTTCATTTCATCAATCCTGTTCTTATCAATATTTAGTGACCCTGAATATATAAGTGAGTTTTCAGAATTATATACTTTATTTTTAGTTGCATTATCTTATTATTTTTTTATTAATAAAAGTCAAACTTATAAAAATTTATTTATTATTGGTTTGATAATATCTGCGGCATCATTAATAAACCAAGTTGCTGGGATATTTTTGATTCCATACTTAATAGAAATATATAAATCAAAAAATGATCTTAGAAAAAAACTTTTATATCTTCTTTTGGGAGTTCTTGTGCCCGCTATATTCTTTCAAATAATTTATTTAATAAATGGACTCTACGATATATTGTTAATCAATTATGTAATTATGCCTTTAGGTTATTCAAGTAGTGGAGATGTAAATGCAATTAATGAACTAAGAATTTGGATAAGAGAATTTTATCATTACAACAAGTTCCTCTATTTTTCTATCATCACAGTTTTGATTATTGAAATATTAAGAGTAATTAGGCCAATAAAGATAGAGCTTTTTAAAAGCTCCTTATATATAAACATATTTGTTTCTCTTGCTGTTTATTTTTTAGGAAGTCATAGTTATAGCCATCATTTAATTTATTTTGTTTACTTTCTTTGTTTTTTGATATTAAACATTGACTATAAAGAAAAATTCATCTTGGTTTTTTCTTTTATTTTGATTGCTTCAGGTTCAATTTTTATAAAAAGTTTCGAAAAAGGATCACAAAATATAATAAATTATCAAGAGATTCAAAGTAATTATCCAGTTTATAAATTATCACAAGAAATTGATGAACACATAGATGATAAATCTAGTATCTTTGCACTAGAGTATGTATTAATTCTTTTTTATTTAGAAAGACCAAATTTTTCATATATAGTCCACCCAACAAATCACTTTGAAGATTACATAACTGAACCACTTATAAAATATGAAAAAATTGTTGAGAATAATGTTGAAATATTATTGAATTCTAAACCAGATGTAATTCTTTGTAATTCTATAAGAATACATGCTGGTGCACCTACAGATAATACAGATTTTGATTGTAATTATGAAAATTATAAAAACGAGTATTTTCAATTAGATACATCGGAATATAGAAGAGATTTGAAAATAGAATATTACTATGACCCCTACAAGCCATTAAACGTTTTTATAAAAAAAGGTTAGTTATTTTTTTGAATAAATACCGTGTATGAATTTATGATTTCCTTCCTAACATTTGGAGAATAATTTGGAGAACAGTCAATATTTATCCAGCATTGCTCAGAATCATCCTCTGATGTAACACCATAACTATTAACTTTGTCTATATATTTTGGATTTGTAGGTGCTTTAATCTCAATAAATTCAAAGCTATTTTTCAAAAATGTTGAGTAGTTTTCAAATCTAGGAATTGTAAAAATACATAAAGAAAAAATAACGAAATAAATGAGTTTATTAAACTTTAATTTCATAGAATCAACATTTACAAAAATTGAAATAATTAAAGTAAGAAAAATACCAATTCCAAATCTAAAGTCTGGAGCGGTATATGCCCAAAACAAAATAAGCAAGATTACGTATAGATAAAAACTTAAATACAAAAAATTAACTTTTTTTGACGAAAAAAATATTTTTTTAAACATATAAATTAATAGTGTCGAAAAAGATAAATTTTTAATTGTAGATAGATTGTAAGAGTTTTTATTAGTCCAATAATCGAACCATTCGAATGGATTTGTGAACAAGACGTAGGATCTCAATGAGTTACTAATGTTAAGATTTTCTTCATTTGCATAACCTGATTGATACCAAATTAGATCTTGCATACAAGTTACCTCTACAGGAAAAATAATACACCCGCTAACAAGTATATTTTTTACAAACCATATTATTAAAAAGAAGAAAAGTAATACGTTTTTTTTGTTAAAAATCATATCAATTAATTCAATTCGAAATAAAATCGTAAAAATTAACAAACTAAAAATTGTAAAAAGGATTCCTGTGGGTCTCAATTGAATTAGGAAAATACATAATACTAAAAAATAAAAAAGTTCAAATTTGTCTAATTTCTTATTTCTCATGACATTAATTAAAAAAATATTTCCAAGAACGAATGAAACTGCGAAAACAGAATCGTATTTTGTTATCCCCTCAATTTCTAAAAACCCGTTTTTTCCGCCGTTGAATCCAAAATTATCAAGTATTCCAAAAATTAATATACCCAATGATGAGCTTTTAAAAAAGATTGACTTTGACTCACTAACAAAATAAAAGATTATTAATGCAAAACAAAACAGGAAGCTTAGATTTATAAAATGAAGTGCTAAAAAATTGTCAAAGTTATTAAAATTTACAGCTATATAATCATATATAGATGAGTATCCATACCTCATGTGTAAGTTAGATAATCCAATGACAATTTTTTCAGTTTTCATCCATAGATGATTATTCAAATGATATAGACCAGCATCATAACTCAAACCTGTAGTGTAAGTACTTAGTGAAAAAAGAAATAGAGTTACAGTTGAAGCAGCTGCAACAAAAATATTTAATTTAATTTTTTTAATATTTAAGAAATTAAATAAAATAAAAATTATTCCAATAACTAAAACCAATGTTTCAGGAATTTTTATAAAAAAGTGAAGTAAAAAAGTTATGTTTCCAAGAAAAATAAGAAAAGTTATAATGTAAAAATAATTTATTGGAATGGTAAAAATATGTAAATTAGATATATCCTCTTCAATAAAGTTTGCTTTACTTAGAAAAACAAAAATTCCTCTTCCTGAAAAATATAATAAAAGTAAAAGTAAAAAGAATTGTAGTGAAACAACCATAAAAATATTTTAGCTTAAATGTATGATCAAAATTTTATAAATGTAAATCAAAAAAGTTTAATTAAATGTAAGAAATTATTTATCAATAAAAGTTTTTAATTTTCTATGAAATGTATGTAAATCAAAATTATTTTCGACATTGCTTTTCGAGTTTAAGGAAAGTTTTTCAATCAGTGAATTATTATTACTTAACTCTAATATTTTATCTTTCCAGTCATATTCATTTTCTGATTGTATAAATATTATGTGTTCATTGTTTTCAAATTTTTCTTTATCCCAAAATCCATCTGTTTGAGTAATTAATACTGGTGTACCACTACACATTGACTGTAGTGCAACACTTTGACCAGCTGGTTGAAGAGATTCTTTTAATGGGATAATGGTAAGAAAGGAAGATGTATAGTAATTTCTTAAATCTTTATCACTTACTGATGAATTATTCCATTCCCCATCAATGACATTTAAATTATTGAGATTTGTATTTTTAAGGCCTGGAAGTTTTGAAATACAAGTAAATTTATAATCTGGTAAAAGTTTTGCAATTTTCTTGACCATGTTTTCATCTTTATTTGAATCATTACCGACAAATAAGATGTTTTTATTAGTTTCAAATTTTCTAGATTCAGTTGTAGACCAGAATTCTGTGTCTACTGAAAAGTTTAAATGATGAAATTTAGCTTCTAATTTATTGAATGTTTTTTTTGCAATTTCATATTCACCCTTCCCAAGAAAAATTACATTATCAATTCTATTAAGTAAATAGCGAATAAATAAATGATGTAAAAAACTAAAATATTTTTTTACATTTTTACTAAGTAGTCCCATCGAGAATAATACTATTTTTGGCTTACTAATTTTGTTTAGATTATAGATCATTGGTAAAGTTGAAAAACCTACACCCTCGTTTACTAAAAATACATAATCGCTTTTTTTAATAATGTCTTTATTTTTATTTGAATAGAGTTGATGACTGTAAGAAGGAATGCTAATGAATTTATTTAAAATTCTATCGTAAAAATATAAAAATTTATTGATAAAATTGTGTTTTGTTTCATACTCAATAATATTCATATCATTCCCATCTTCTTCAAAAAGATGGAAAGAATAATAAAGCTCTTTAGCTTCAACAGTATTATTTTCTATATTTTTTTTCCTATCTCTCGCGTATATATAAGTTACTTTGCTCATAAATTACTTTTTTATATTTGTGTTTTTGAATAAACCTATTTTTCTATAAGTACTGTCAGAAATTAGTTTAAATTTATTTTCATATAGAAAATTAGTTACCTCACACATAGTAGAATCTTCTTCCCTGCCTCTTTCATTGCCATAATCGACACTTATATATTGTATTTCTTTTAGTGTGTCCCTTGAGCCCTTAAGAACTTCAGGCTCATAACCTTCAGCATCTATTTTCAACAATTTTACATTTTTAAATTTAAAACTATCTAAACGATTTGTGTAGATGTCATTTGTTGTAGAAGTTCCGAAATCTACCAAAGATGTATTTGCACCTTCAGTATCAACAAAAAGTTTTTTGGTTTCTTCTTTTTCAGATAATGCCATATTGTATGCTTTATTATCATCTATATTTCTTACTAAACATTCAAAAGCTAAAGCATCAGGTTCAAATCCTAAATACTTTACTTTTAATTTATTGTGTAAAAGTGAAAAATATAATTCTCCAACATTTGCTCCACAATCAATTATGAAATCGTCATGTTTAAAATCAATTTCATTCAAACAATAGGTATCTAAAAATTCATCAAAGTATTTTTTATGGTCTACAAATATTCTGCTTATTCTTTTGTTGGGATAAAAATACTTTTTTGAATCTATTTTCTTATAATATAAGGTTCCTTCGTTATATATTTTTCCATTTTTTTTATAAAACAAATTACAAAAGAAACAATAAATTATTCCATTTGTATATTTTGTAACAAATATAAAATAAATACCCTTTAAAATAAGAAATAATTTTTGAAGTTTGTTGAGCTCTGATAATTTTTTATCGTAATATACAAAGCTTGGTAAATTAATTAAATTTTCCACATTAAATATTTATATTAATCAACTTTTCTTATTTAATTAAGACCTTTTAATATCCGTAAAATTATTACAATGTTATTAATTTATGAAAATTATTTCAGTTTTTCTTACTTACGATTACTCATTAGAAACATGGGAAAAGAATGGTACTTTAAATAGAGAGTTAAAAATATTTAAAGAGATTGCTAAATCAGAAAACATAAAATTTAAATTTATATCGTATGACAAGGGGTTTGTTTTAAATAGCCCTGACCTTCAGCAATACATTGAAATTATCTCAATTTACAAAAATCTTAAATACTTTGATAATAAGTATTTAAGATTTATTTACTCTTTTTTTATTCCATTCAAGATTAAAGAAGAAGTTGAAAAAAGTGATCTTATTTTTCAAAACCAGTTGGATGGTTCTTGGATTAGCATGATAACCAAAAAATTAACTAAAAAACCTCTCATGATTCGAACAGGTTATGATGCCTATCAATTTAGTATCAATGAGAATAAAAATAAATTATTTATTTATTTTTACAGAGCACTTACCAAGCTTTCCTTAAAGTATTCAGATTTATATACAGTAACCAGCTTGAGTGATAAAAATTTTTTAGAGAATAGTTTTAAAAATGCAAAAGTAAAAATTACAAGAAATTGGACGGGATTAACTAAGGAAAATACAGAAAATAAAAGATACTCAAATAAGATTTTATGTGTCGGGCGACTTGTGGAACAAAAAAATTATATATTCTTAATCAATTCATTGTCAAAATACGAAAAATCCATATCGATTGATATTGTGGGAGAGGGTCCTGAAAAAAACAAAATTAAAAATCTATCTAAGGATAAAAATGTAGAAGTAAATTTTTTAGGAAAAATAAATCATGATAATCTTTCTGAAATTTACCAAAAATATAAACTCTATGCAATACCATCTAATTTTGAAGGTAATCCTAAAACGCTTTTAGAGGCTATGGGTAATGGTTGTATTGTTCTCGCAAGTAATATTGAAAACCATTCAGAAATAATTGATAATTCAATAAATGGTTTTTTGTTTGATTTAACTGAAAAAGATTTCATTAAAACTTTGGATAAATTTTATAGTTTAAATAATCTCGAAGTAATTGATATGCAAAAAAATGCTTGTGAGACAATTGGCTTAAAATATAGTTTTCAAATTATTAAAAAAGAAATGATAAAGGATATCAATAATATTATTTAGTTAGGTAGTTTGAGAGAACTAACAGTTTCCAAATCCTGTTTGCATTTATCCTAGTTTTAAACTTTGAAAAGTAAGAAAAAACGTTTTTTTGAATTCCTATATCTAAGGTATCCAAACTATCGTTTATTAAATTTTTATTAGAATATATAAAAGATTCAAGATCAAAAATGAATCCCATTTTTGACCTATTAGTGAAGTCGGTTCCAAAATCATCCACAAGATATTGTTTTAATATTTTTTTGGGGTTTCCAATATTAAAATAACTTGGCCGATGAGAAAAAACATATTCGACTAGTTTATGGTCAACAAAAGGAGATCTTACCTCTAAAGAATTAGCCATAGATGTTCTATCAACTTTTAACATCATCATTTCTGGTAAAAATAAATTGTATTCCATGAGAGACAATTTCTTATAGTCACTTATATTCAAGTCTCTAATTTGTGTTTCAAAAGCTGATTTATTTGACTCTATTCCAAGAAAATTTAAAAATTTTTCATCATAAAGATAGGAGCTGTATGCTCTAGCGATATCGTTAGAAAATTTCGTAAGATTTGCTCCCGAACCTAAAAATGGAGGGTAGAAAGAATAAAGGTTTGATAACATATTTTGAAGTTTTGATTTTTTTAATAAAGAATTAGAAATCCTCTGATATCCTCCCAATAATTCATCTCCACCATCGCCTGATATTGCAACCTTATATTCTTTCGAAATAGCGTTACATAATAAATAGGAAGGAATTACGGAAGGATCTGAATATGGTTCGTCAAGAATTGATAAAATAGAATTTACTTTATCAAAAGATATATCAATTTTTAGGTCGACTTCTGTATGATTTGTATTGTATTTTTCAGCAACAAGTCTTGACCATTTTGATTCATCATATTTAGAATTTTCAAACCTAACAGAAAATGTATTTAAATTATTACCATTATCATTTAGATTTTTGGTTATTGAAGTTGAATCAATACCCCCAGATAAAAAGTTTGCTACTTCAACATCCGCTAGTGTTCTTAAATGTACTGATTCAGAAAATAAATTAAAAAATTCATCATCTTTAAATGTTTTCTCATCAATAAAATCTTTAGGCTTCCAATAAGTTTTTGATATCTTTTTGATTTCATTTTTCTTAAAGCTTATATTGATTATTTCAGCTGGTTTTAGTTTATAAATTTTTTCATATATTGTATTTGGTGATTGCACAACACCTGTTTCAAGATATTCTCTTAGACTTTCTTCAGAGATTTTTGATTCATTGGATTTTTCTTTAATTGATAATAAATTTGATCCAAAAATAATTTTTTCTTTATTGAGATAGTAAAAAATCGGTTTCTGACCTAATCTATCTCTGAAAAGCGTTAAATTTCTTTTTTCTAAATCAAAAAACGCAATCGCAAACTGTCCTCTTAATTCATGAACGAAATCATCTCCCATTTCTTTTAAGCCGTTTAAAACTACTTCTGTATCTGATCTCTTAGTCCTAAATTTAACTCCTTTTGACTCTAGCTTTGCTCTTAATTCCATATGATTGTATATTTCACCATTAAATAAAACTATTGACTTGCCATCGAGAGATCTCATAGGTTGATCGGCTTCTGATGTTAAATCGAGTATTGAAAGTCTGTTAAAGATAAATGAGTAATGAATATTTTCCGTTTTGTCGTTTTCAATTCTTTTTGAGTCAGGGCCTCTGCACTCGATTCTTTTATTTGAATTTATAATTGAATCTTTATCTATTGTTTTAAAAGATATTTCACCTAAATATCCGCACATTTCATAATTATATATAGTTAAAAAATAGAAGGATATAATATTTCTTTATAGTGGTGAATGCTAATCTTACATTCGAATTTCTATATTGTTTTGACAATAAATTCAATACTCAGGCATTTTCTTCTATCATCTCTCTATTAGATAAAGTTGATAACCTTATTTCAATAAATATTATTCATAATGACGAAAAAATAAGTACTTTATTACCAAGTAAAATTATTAATCATCCTAATTTAGAAAAATTAAATATATCAAATTTTGAATACTCAAACATAAATTTTCCTAATTTAGAGGATAATCATGTTTCAGAGGCTACCTATTTTCGAATGTTTATTGATAAATATGTAGATAAAAAAGTAAAAAACATTGTTTACATTGATTCAGATATAATTTGTCTAAAAGATCCCACTTTGGAACTTAAAAAAAATATTGAGAACTTAAGAAAAAATAACAAAGGTATCGGTGTAATTACTGAAAAAGAAATATCAACATCAAATGATGATACATTTAACCGCCTAGATCTAAAAAAGTCTTACTTTAATGCTGGTGTAATGTTGGTGGATATGGATTTATGGAGAGAAAAAAATATCGAAAATGAACTTATGAAAATTATGAAAAATAATTTTGAGAAAATTAAATTTTGGGATCAAGATGTTTTAAATATTTACTTCGATGGAGACTTCTACGAACTACCTAAAAGTTTAAATTTCAACGCATTTGATGATTCTCTAAAAAATGACTTAGAAGATATATTTTTTTTACACTTTGTGGGAAGTAAAAAACCTTGGTTGACAAGCGGGATGTTTAATCAACATTCAGAATATTATCATACAAATTTTAGAAAATTGACAGATAAAAATTATCACATAGAACATAAATGGAAAAAAGCTTCAATAAAAGAATTTATTAAAAATATTATAAACTTAAATATTTTCCAAGTTTCAAAACCAGTTTCGTATTTTAAAGAATTTATATCTTCATTAAGATAAAAAATGCATTTACAATACTCTTTGGGAAGTTAAATTGAAAATATTGATATTCGGTAGCAACGGTCTTGTTGGATCTTCTATTAAAAAAGTTTTTGAAAAAAATGAGAGTATATTTGAAACCATTCCTGCAACAAGAAAAGATGCAAATTTACTTAGTTTGACAGAAACAAAAAATTTTATATCAAAAATCCAACCAAATTTAATTATAAATAGTGCAGCCAAAGTTGGAGGTATACATGCAAACAATACCGAAAGATCTGAATTTTTAATTCAAAATGTGAAAATAAATTTAAATATTCTAGAATCTTTGATTGATTTTCCAAATATTCAACTTATTAATCTTGGAAGTAGTTGTATTTATCCCCTAGAGGCTGAGAATCCAATTAAAGAAGAAGCTATTATGACAGGAAGTCTTGAACCCACTAATTCGCCATATGCTATGGCTAAACTTACAGCGATAGAACTTGGCAATTCAATATCGAGTCAATATGGAAATGAAATATTAAATTTGATGCCAACTAATCTTTATGGACCGAATGATAATTTCTCAGATAAAGAAAGTCATGTAATACCCGCTCTGATCCAAAGAATACATAATGCAAAGATTGAAAACTTACCAAGTGTCGAAGTTTGGGGTACAGGAAGTCCAATGAGAGAGTTTCTTTATGTAGATGATTTATCAAATGCAATAATGTTTTTAATTAATAACAATATCACTCAGGGACTATTAAATGTTGGAAGTGGAAAAGAAATTACAATAAAGGAGCTAGTTGAAAAGATAAAAATTGTTGTTAACTTCCAGGGTGAAATTGTTTTTAATAAAGATTATCCAGATGGTAATCCCAAAAAATTAATAGATTCTTCAAAGATAAATGAGCTTGGATGGAAGCCTACAGTAAATATTGAAGAAGGATTAAAGCAAACATATGACTGGTATTTAAGAAATCAATAATAAATTTACTTTTCCCAGGTAGGTTTTAAAAGTTTTTTGTCGATTAAAACTTTCTCTCTTTCAGCTAACAATAAATCACTTTCCACCATCATTTTCACGAGATCTTCAAATGAAGTTGATGGCTTCCATCCAAGTTTTTTCTTGGCTTTTGAATAATCACCAAGTAAATAATCAACTTCATTTGGTCTAAAATATCTTTCTGAAGTCTCGACATATTGTTCCCAATCAAGATCAACGATTTTAAATGCTTTTTGAACAAACTCTTTAACTGTATGTGATTCACCAGTTGCAAGTACCCAGTTTTCAGATTTATCGTGTTGCATCATCATATACATTCCTTCAACAAAATCTCCAGCAAATCCCCAGTCCCTGGAGGCATCTAGATTACCTAATGTAAGTTTTGATTGTATACCGTGAAAAATTCTTCCTATAGCACGAGTAATTTTTCTTGTAACAAAGGTTTCACCCCTAAGGGGAGATTCATGATTAAATAAAATTCCACTTACACAAAACAAATCGTATGAGTCACGATATATTTCTGTAAGATTATGAGAGAAAAGTTTAGATGCTGCATAAGGACTTTTAGGGTTAAATTCTGAATTTTCATGCAATTTTTGTTTTCCAACTCCCCCGTACATCTCAGATGATGAAGCTTGATAAAATTTAATATCCTTATTTGAATTTTTGACAGATTCAAGAATTGATATAGTTCCGTTCGCACCGGTTATTGAGGTGTATAAAGGGTTTTTGAATGAAACAGACACATGAGACTGTGCAGCTAAATTATATATTTCTTGTGGTTCAATCTTATTTATCAAGCTAGTTAATGAGGTTGAATCTGTTAAGTCTGAATAATGAAGATTAAATTTATTTTCTTCACTATATTCTGAAATTAAAGGATCAATTCTGGAAGTGTTGATTGATGAATTCCTTCTAACTGTGCCATGTACTTCATACCCTTTTTGAAGCAGTAATTTTGAAAGATAATAACCATCTTGACCGGTAACCCCTGTTATAAAAGCTCTCATTTATCCAACCTTTCAAATGTATTGTAGTTTAAGTTACAAAGAAAAAAACCAAGAAATAAATAAAAAACACTTGGAAAGTGTGGATTTTCCATAGATGCATCAAAGAATGAAACAATCATAATTGGAGTTATGAACAAGAGAGTGTTTTTGAAATCACTTTTTGTAAAACCTTTTTTCAGAAATAAATAATACATTATTGAAATAATTATCAAGTGTAAAAGGCCACCCCTAGCCATTATATTGATAAAGTAATTATGAACATTTTCATTTGTTCCATCATATCCTGACCTAGATGGGTCTTCCATCGCAGGTATTTTTGATGAGTATCCATTTCCTAATAATATTTTTTCAATTGTTAATGTATCAAAAATCACATCCTGCCAAATTTGTAACCTCCAGTTTATATTCCCATCCTGTGAAAATATTCTGTCATCTTCAAAATAAAATGATAAAAATGTTGCTTGGGTATTTTTGTTTTCAAAAAGATCTTCCACAATATCAATTCCAGATTCAGGGGTTAATTGACTATCTGATACAAATGCAGAAGAAGAAATAAATATACCTACACACAATATAAGGGTTGTTAAAAGTCGAATAGGATATTGTCTGTAATTTTTATTATTAAGGTAAATAAAAAATAAGAAATAAGTAGATGCTGCTAAAAATGATCCTCTACTTTTAAAAATAAATATCGGAAAAAATAAAGAGCTTAAGATTAAAAAGTAGTAATAAGAATTAGATTTACTTCTGAAATATTGGAAATTTAAGTATGTAACAATAACATAAAACAAAACATGTATATGGGCTTTTGGGTAGTCAAATTTATCAGAGTATTGAATAAAAAATTTTGATATAAATTCTGGATAATAAATCACACTTATAAAATAAGAAGTCACTAAAAGTAAATTCACTATAAATAAATGAATTTTCTCGAATTGAAAATTTTTGGCTAAGTAAAAACCGAGATAAATATATGAAATGGTCCAAATATATGTACTTGATTTAAATATATAAGGATCAAAAAAGTTACTACCAAAAATAAAAAGTGAAACAACAAATGTTATTCCTAAAATGAGATGCAATAGAAAAAATAAATTATATTTTCTTTCGTTAAGATAAATAAATATATTTACCGATGTTTTGTAAATAAATATTATGAGTGAAAATGCAACAATATATTCGCCTAATCTAAATTCAAAAAAAATAAGACCGGACAAAGATCTACCAAAAGATAATAATAAAATAGCAAACACAAGTATTAACTTTGAGTTAATTTCATTAAGTCTTTTCATAATTATCTATTTAATTTAATAATAAGTAGATAATATATTCTATTTAATTTCCATAAAAATTTTTGAATATAAATTTTAAATTTACTGACGTTTTTTCTTTTTTTAATAAATGATATTTTTTTGCTGAGAAGTTCAGAAAATAATAATAAAAATTCTTGACCCATTTTTTCAGATGATAATGGATAAGTTTCCATTTTTTTTTCATACACATCATACTGTTCAATAATTTCATTTATTTTCTCTTCTA
>TARA_B100001121_G_scaffold310718_1_pt1 | contig 13524 bp, 9 predicted proteins | sample TARA_B100001121 | Tara Oceans TARA_B100001121 (sample SAMEA2622817) | marine metagenome | biome: marine biome (ENVO:00000447); feature: surface water layer (ENVO:00002042); material: "saline water (ENVO:00002010), including plankton (ENVO:xxxxxxxx)" | depth 5 m
TTTTTAAAACAAATATGAAACATTCAAAAGAATTTCACTTTTTCGAATTTCCTCAACCACATCTGAGGGTACGTATGAATCATTTGAGACTTTTTTCTGAAACGAATGAATAAACGCAAAATCCAATATGACCCTTCTTTGGAATGGTATTCCTAGCCCGAATGAGGAGATTTGTTTCTCAGCAGTGCCGCTCCTTTGAGGAGATGGAATAAAGGCCATTCCAGCTCTAGCAGTTAAACCAAACGTTTCAGAAAAGGGTATCAATCCTTCTACGCCAACACGCATCTGTGATATCATTCTATATTCTTGATCAATAAAATCATTTTCAACGCTCATAGTTTTATACTCCTCCGACAGAGCTGAAAAATCTATTAGGTTGAATTGCATTTTTGACCAGTCTTGAATTCGGTAGCCTATGGAAAAAGACAGATTTACATCTGTGACGAAAGCTACGCCTATATCAATCGTGGCAGGCATTTGAACTTTGTAATCGTAATAACCAAATTCTAACGTATCGCTGTAGTCAGCATTGTCAAATATTAAACGTTCCTGAGTGCCGTGATGCTCAACAACATTGACAACATATGGTGTAGCAATGCTCAATCCGAATTGAAATGGTGAATAAATATATTTAACTCCACCTCTGAGCTTCCATGCTTCTGTTTCAGTCTTAAGCGATTGAAATACCTCATAGCTAAGAAAATCAGCAGGGAACTGCTGGTAATTGTCAGCGATATCTTTTTGAAGAAATTCAAAATCGTAATTTTCAACTCCGCTCATTTTTGAAATCGAGATTCCGCCAGCAAGATTTGGTGATAGAGCAATTCCAAATGATAGAGTTAAATTATCTCTTGCCCCATTGCTCATAATTTTTTCAAAGCGTTCTACATTTTGATTAAATCTATAATAAAGTAATTGACCATCTGTATTGATAGGAAACTCCATGTCATTGTTATATTTACTATAGCCAGCAAATGACATCAGATTGTCATAATGATGGATTCTATTGTACCCAATTCCAAAAACGAGACTACCTCGAACGGTAGCTACGGGATACAATACGCCAACGCCATTTATCCTAGAGATAGTAAAAGGATTAGCATAAGAATTACCCAAAAATAAAGTATTGTTTTTGTAGAACAAAGTGTAGGACTCAGCATACACTTGACCATTGTTTACATCAGCAAGACCTGCAGGGTTCCAATACATCCCTGAAGACCCATCACCTAAAGCGGTAAACGCTCCCCCCATTGATAAAGAACGTGCTCCATACCCAATTTCCTGATCAACGATATGAAATGCTTCAGAAGCAGATTGAGATTTTATAAAATAGAGGGAAAGGGTGAAAAAAACGAAAATGGGTTTCATTTTTTCAGCTAAGAAAGTGTTATCTTCTTCGAGTCGCTCGTCTACCGCCAGTAGATTTTGAAGAAGACGATCGAGTGCCCGATGAGCTTGAAGAGCTTGAAGCTGAATATGAACCTGAAGATCTTGAAGTTGATACTGATGTATTGGTATAAGAAGAGGAGCTTGAGCCACTATCATTATTAGAACTAGAAGAGCGTGTGGTCGTTAAAATTGTTGCGCTTCCTTGAGACCGGTCTCTTCTAAACCTTCTCTTTTCTCTTTCACCCATTGGGATAATAGATCCATAGCCCACAGGATCAGCGGTATAAAGGTAAGGTGAATATCCATAACTATTGTATCCATTATATCCTAACCCATACCCATACATTCCAGTATAATATGGATCATAGTATTGATTGTAACCATAAAAATTATTACCATAATACCCTGAGTAAGGTGAATGAAATCTGCGCTGCATTGATGAATAAGAAAGGGGGGTCGCCGCTCTGCCATCCTGAGCGTAAGCCTCAGCTTTCAAGCTAGGGATAGCTCGGCTATAGGTGTCATAAAACTGCTCTTCATCCTCTGATTCGATTTCAGGATCAGGATAAAACATAGCCAACTGAGTGTAACAACCTTGAAGAGCTAGACACGCCAAAACGCTAAAGCATAATGTTGCAGATTTTATCATAACAATTAAACTTACAGCTATGTCTGTTGATTTACAAAGTAAATGCTATTTTTTTTCTCCAGCCAGATCCAGTAAAAATGCATATTCAAGGGCGTATTCCCTGTATCTACGAAACCTACCTGACTTACCACTATGCCCAGCATCCATGTTCATATTTAAGTACAGCTTATTGGATCCTTTCCAGTGATCTCTTAGCTTAGCTACATACTTTAAAGGCTCCCAATACTGCACTTGAGAATCAAAGAAGCCAGATGTGACAAGCAAATTTGGGTACTCTTCATCCTTTATTTGATCGTATGGTGAATAGGAAAGCATATAGTCATAATATTTTTTTATTCTCGGGTCACCCCATTCTTTCCATTCGCCTGAAGTAAGTGGGATTGTAGGATCGGCCATAGTGGTAACCGCGTCAACAAATGGCACTGCTGCGATCGCACCTTTCCATAATGATGGCTCCATATTTACAACCGCACCGATCAGCAACCCTCCAGCGCTTCCACCTTCAGCAAACAATTTGTTTCTGTTCGTCACTTTTTGATCAATTAAGTATTTGCCGGCATCAATAAAGTCATAAAATGTATTTTTTTTGTTTAACATCTTTCCATCATCATATGATTGTCTTCCATAAACTTGCCCGCCGCGAACATGTGCTATAGCATAGATAAAACCCCTATCAAGCAGACTCAGTCTTGATGAGCTGAAGAATGGATCGCGCGTTGACCCATAAGCTCCATAGCCATACAAAAGAAGGTTTTGAGCTTCTTCTTTTTTCATATCTTTACGATATACAATTGAAATTGGAATAGTTTTTCCGTCTCGCGCGTTTGCATACATTCTTTTTGAAGTATACTTTTCGGAATCATATCCACCCACGACTTCGTTCTGTTTTAAAAGTGTACGCTCTTTGGTTTTCATGTTATAGTCAAAGGTAGAAATCGGCGTTACTAAAGATGAAAAGGAAAAACGTAATACGTTTGTATCAAACTCTTCATTAGTAGAAATCCACGATGTGTATGCCTCTTCATCAAAGTTTAGATATTCATCTTTTTGTGTTCGTTGTTCAATTATTCTGATCTGGCGTAATCCATCTTTACGTTCGTTAATTACGAGATAGTTTTTAAATATTTCTAGACTTAATAGATGTACCTTTTCACGATGCGGCAATACCTCTTCCCAGTTTGCAATATCTGTTTTTGAATCTGGAGTTTGCATCAAGCGATTGTTCTTAGCTTTCCAGTTTGTAATGATATAAAATTTATCTTCAAAATGATCAATGCTATATTCGTGGTCAAAGTCTCTAGGTGTGAATCGTTTAAAATCACCATTGGGGTAATTAGCATTTAGAATTTGAAAATCATTCATTAAAGTACTTGAATGATAAATGATAATAAATTTCCCTGATTTGGATCTATAGACACCATTGTAGAATGTATCATCTTTTTCATGGTACATTAATTTGTCAGAATCAATTGACCCTACTTTATGCCGCCAAATTTTTTCCCCAAGAAGCGTGACTTCATTTTTGCTTGTGTAAAACACGGTTTGGTTATCGTTCGCCCACGCCGCACTACCCGTAGTATTTTTAATAGTTGTTGGTAAGGTTTTACCAGTTTTGAGATTTTTAAAATGAATTTCATATACGCGCCTACTTACAGTGTCAACCCCATAGGCAAGCCATTTATTATCAGGACTGATGGACAAACCGCCAATCGCAAAATATTCGTGCCCTTTAGCGAGAATATTTTCATCGAGAATTATCTCCTCCTCAGCCTTTAAAGATCCTTTTTTTCTGCAATAGATTGGGTACTCTTGATCTTCCTCAAAACGTGAATAGTAATAGTAACCGTTCTTTAGATATGGGACCGACTCATCATCTTTCTTTATTCGAGAAACCATCTCATCGAAAATTGTGTTCTGCAGTTTTTTGGTGTGCGATAGTCTAGACTGGGTATACTTATTCTCATCAGCGATATAGTCAATAACATCTTGCGTCTGCGCATCTTTTTCTTTCGCATTTTTTTGATCATCGGTTAAACGCATCCAATAATAATTATCAAGGCGAGTATCGCCATGCATAGTTAGCTTATGCGGTATTTTCAATGCCGTGGGTGGTTTATCAATTTTTGTCATACATCCAAATATAATAGTTAAAATAATGCTCAGTTTAATTTTCACTTAAAATCCTTGATGCTGAGTTGATATTCTCGCTTGCTCTATCAAGGGCTTTGGAAACCTCTTTAATATATACACGAACTTCATTCCATTTTCTTTCTTCAAGCCCTTCACGGATACCGGGAAGTGTTTTAACGCCATATCCCGTATAATAACCGGGAGCATACATCATATTCTTGAACCAATCTCGTCGTGGCAATCCTTTGCTATATATAAATGCTTGGTCTACACTTCTAAGCAAAGCATTGATCTCAGATTTTCTCTCAGTTGTCAGAGACCCTTTTTGGAATTTTAGCAATGCCTCTTCATATTTCCACGCGCTCGTAGATAATCTAACTAGAGCGGCATCTAATGGTTTGAAATCAAACTCAGGAACCTGACGCAATCTTTTTGGGGGTAGATACGTTTTTTTAGGATTGCTTGAAATTGCGAAGTCATTATTATCTAACAGATCATTTAGCGACTTTGTACTCTTTCTGATATCTTCAGAAAGTTTTTTATTTTGTTCGACGAACTTTCCAATATTGTCTACCATATTCACAAAGCGAAATGGTAAGATATCTGCCTCAGATAAACGCAGAACCAACCTTCCGTTTACTTTAGAGAGAGTGGTTCCGTAAATGAATTTTCCATCGCTAAATCTCTTATAATGCTCATAGGTGTCGTACAAAGAGTGGTATGCACCTCCACCGCTTTCACCTCCAAAGGCCATGTTCAAAGCTGGGACCCCAGCGTGATGGAGGAATGCTGTGTAATCTGAACCTGCTCCCATTGCATACATTCTAAGGTCTTGACGTTCAGACTCCCTACCTTCTCCAAATTTTCCAGAGTTGTGTTCACGGACTCTCATACGTGATCTGAGCCTATTATCAAGAGATACATCATGGACTGGGTCATCGACATCTCGAATGACTTCATTGACAAACTTCTCCAATGAATGCGAGCCGCCCATGCTCAAGTAGCCAACTCCAGTTCCATCTGTATTAATATAGACGACCATTTTTTCTCTAATGTCGTTCAAATTATACTCTACCCACTCTGTTGAACCAAGTAGCCCAGGTTCCTCAGCGTCCCAACCTGCATAAATTAATGTTCTTTTTGGTCTCCATCCTGTTTTAGTTAGCTCACCAATTGCACGGGCTTCCTCCATTAATGAAACCATGCCGCTAATTGGGTCTGATGCGCCATGCCCCCAACCATCATGATGGTTACCACGCATGATCCATTCATCAGGATATACCGAACCTTTCATTCTACCAACTGGGTTATAGGCGGTACGTAAGCTCCAATCAAATTCGAGGTGCAGATTGACCTTTGCTGGCCCAGGGCCAATATGATAAGTAATAGGAAGTCCACCTTTCCAGCTATCTGGCACAACTGGACCTTTTATTGCTTTTAACAAGGGCAATGCATCAGCGTACGAAATAGGCATAACGGGAATTTTCATAATCGTCGACGCTTCATTGATTGAAAGACGTTCTGCGTCCTTAGTAGCGGCATAGCCAGGGGTCAAAGCGTCGCCAGGACGCGCTGGCATATCAAGAACAGATCCTCTTTGTATGCCAAATTCATTTCGATAAGGGCCAACTGGATAGACATCACCAACAACATAGCCATCATCCTTAGGGTCGGAATACATAATGCATCCAATTGCTCCTTGCTCATGCGCAATTTTTGGCTTTATTCCCCTAAAGGAACGACCATACTTAGCAATAACTATCTTACCTTTTACGTCAATCCCCATACGTTTTAATTCTTCGTAATCCTCATTCAACCCATAATTAACAAAAACCAGCTCACCCGTTACATTTCCATCAGCTGAAAACGCGTTGTAACCAGGAAGAACGTCCTTAGTCATTTCAGATGAGCGATCTCCTTCAACCGCAGGTTCAAACAATTTTAGCTCAAGCTTCTCAGGAGCAACCATTGAAAGCTTTCTTATTTTTGGGAAAGGAACCAAAACCTCAAAAGTTTCTACTCTTGATTCAAAGCCCCATTCTTTAAACTTGTTTGCAGCATATTCTGCATTTTGCTTACTCCATGGAGAGCCTACATGGTGCGGCTTTGAGGACATGTGCTTCATCCAAGTATCTAAATTTTCAGGATTTAGAGTTTTGTCAAATTCTGACTCGAGCTCGCTTTGAGATAAACGATCTAACGCAACGTCAAACGTAGATACCGTCTCAAAATTTTCGGAATCACTTTTGCTATCTGATTGCTGTGTGCATCCAACTATGATAAAAGTCAAAAGTATATATAGTTTATTCATTGAGTTGCCTCTTTCAATTTTGGTTTAACTCGACTGGAATACCTTGATCTGGAAACCACACGATCGGGATCTTTGCGTAATTTTTTCTGCTCTTCAATGGGAAGGCTTGCAAAGTCTTTACATTCATTAGAGCAGCACCCATCGTAAAGCTTGAAACAGCGATCGCACTGGATAAACAGTATATGACATGCATCATTGCCACAATCAATATGACTGTCAGCCGGTCTTTCACATTGGTGACATACTCCAATTACATCATTAGTAATTGGCTCACCCATTCTGTCATCAAAGACAAAGTTTTTACCTAGAAATTTTGATTCGATACCTTTAGTTTTGATATCATGTGCGTATTGGATAACGCCACCACTAAGCTGACTTACTTTATTGAATCCCTGTTTAATTAGGTACGCGCTTGCTTTTTCGCAGCGCACGCCGCCCGTACAGTAAAGCATAATCTCATCATCTTCATGACCGCTTAACATCTCTTTTACAACGGGAAGGAGATCTCGAGATGTATCCACATCGGGAGTTAACGCATTTTCAAACCTACCAACTTCACTTTCGTAATAATTTCTCATATCAACCGTGATTGCCTTGCCTTGTTCAATTTTCTCGTTGAACAACTCAGCGCTTAAATGATTTCCAACGGTCTTCATATCATATTCGTCAGAACTTAAACCGTAGGCTACAATTTCTTTTTTTACTTTGATGGTTAGTTTATAAAAAGATTTACCATCTTTCACAGCACGCTTGATCGGAACATCTTTCAATTGACTATGGCTTTCGATCGAGCTAAGGAACTGATTCCAATTGAAATCAGGGCAGCTGATTTGAGCATTAATACCTTCTTTGGCTACATACACTCTTCCCAAAATTTTCAACCTATTCCACTCTCTATAGAGAGCGTCTCTGAAGTGGATAGGCTCTTCAATATCCATATAGCGATAGAATGAGCATGTGATTCTATCAAATATTTCAGCATCGAGCTCTTGTTTAAGCTGATCTCTGCTTTTTTTATTATATAGTATATCTTTATTCATTTTAGAGAAATTCAATTCCGTTATAACCTGGCAACTTTTCGACAAGTGATTTACCCATTAAAATGCTCGGAGTATAATAGCCTTTTTTATTGTGATCTTGCAAAAGATATTCGGCGACCACCACGGTACCAACTGCCGTAACATCGTATCCGTCCGCAGTGGTAAGCTGGGCCTGGACCTTGTTGCCGCTGGGGTTAATTACTTCACCCCAAAAATAAGACTTACCATCCCTTCTTAGCTCATCGGTGGGCTGTTTCCATTTACGCTCTATTCTATTTTGGAGCATTTTAATAATCCACCTCCTATTAAAAAGTGGAAGTAAACTGCGAATTCGTTTGATTCTTTTTACAGATTTTCTTGGACGCGAAAAATAAAATTCTATGTTTGGAATTCCCGTGCTATGATAAGCTGTGAACACATCACCCCAAGGTATAGTCATAGCATTGCGTTTACCAATTTCAAAATTTATCAAACGTTCTTTGTATGCAAGCGGTACCTGAATAATTTTTCCATTTTTTCGAACCTTACCACCCCTGAACATTCCCTCCACTGATGTTTTTGCAGTTCCCTTGCTCGCGCGTGAACCCTCAACGTGCCATGCCATGGTTAAGTGCGTTGCATCGGGACAGCGATCTTTAAGATATACCGCGAGACAGTCGGTAGGTATAACATCTGAGCCAACTCCTGGACATAGGACAACTCCAGCTGATAGAGCTTGATTGTCACATTGATTTGCATAATCATAGACAGCGATTTCCCCAGTGATGTCAATATAATGAACGCTAGATTTAATGCAAGCTTGAATCATTGTTTCAGCGGTTTTTGAGAACGGACCTGCGCAGTTTGCTACTACTGAAAATCCGTGAATTTTTTCAGCAACTTTATCCACATTATCTAAATTAAAAATTTGAAAATCAAGTTCAAATTCTTGGGCGACATCTTGAATCGCTTTTGATCTACCAGCTAAAACAGGCTTTAGCCCTCGCCTAACAGCCTCCTTTACAGCGAGCTTGCCGGAGAACCCGTTGGCGCCATATATCATCCATTTTCTTTCATTCATGATGAATGAGTATAGATGGATACAAAATTAAATAAAAGGGAAAGCTACAGAAAAAAATCTAGTCGATTTCGTAGTTTTCATTGTCACGGTCCATTCCGCCCTGCCTACGTTGCCTACTAAATCTGCTTTTGTCTTCCATTTTTCCAAATCGATATTCAAGCGTCAATCGTACTGTCCTTGATGAAAAATTTCTTATCGACTCCTGGACCCAAGAATCGTTTTGAAGGCTAAATCCAAAACCGGACATTGCAAATGGATCAGAAACATTTAACGTTAGATTCAGTCTTTCATCCATAAGCTTCTGCTTTACAGATACGCTTGACCATGTCATTGCATTGAAAGTTCCGATTGGAATCGATTTCTTAGGCTGATGAAACATGAAAAATGATAGCTCAGTCTGCGGAAGAACATTGTATGTAGATGTAACTCTAAAATTATTTGTTCTCGATGTTTTATCATAAACATCACCGTAAAGGTCAGTGTTGACATCATCCCAGTAGGTATTACCACCAAAAATTAATCGCATTTTCTTACCTAAAGAGCCAACGATATTATACTCGAACCCTTTGGTTTGCTTTGATCCAATGTTCTCGTAGGTCGCGAGTGATGTTCCATCTTGATTCACCTCTTTGTGTCGAGTGATTTCATCCGTGGTGTTGCGATAATAGGTGCCGAAACTCAAAGAAAGGCCGCGTGAAAAACGCGAAAAGTTAATTTCGTATGAATCGGTGTACTCTGGGTCTAAAAATGGGTTTCCTGAGCGATAATTTCTTTCATCTTGTCTTGAGATAAAGGGATTGAGCTGTCTACCTTTTGGTCTTCGAACGCGCCTAGAATAGCTTGCTTGCAATTGAATGAATTGAGGCGCCCCAAGCGTGAATGATAAACTTGGATAAAAACTGTTGTAGTCTTTCTTGAAAACCTCTGGATTGCTTTTTAGATCTGAAGCCATGTTTACCATTTCATATCGCAACCCTGCATTATACCCAATGAACCAGTATGATCCACCATATTGCAAATAAGCCGCATTTACCGTTTCGTTAAAGTTGAAATCGTTTGAAAACTCGTTATCGTTTACAAACTGGTTTAAACGATAGTCAAATACCTCTGCAGTCTGTTTATCATTGCGATCATTGTTTTTGCTTGAAAAGCCAAGTTCTAGCTTGCTTCCACTTTCAAAAGGTCTTACGTAGTCTACTTGAAAATCAAAACCTGTGTTTGAACCATCTTGTCCGTTGCGCGCCTCATCGGCATCTTCAAAAAAGTCTTCAAAATCTTTCCACTCCGTATTTTTGTACTCATCAGCACCTTGATTGACCCCATCGGAAAGTCTAAGATACGATGTGAGTTTGTGCTTAGGGTCTTTAAATTTTTTATCGTAATTCAGATTAAAGTCGTATCCGCCTCGGTCACCATCAGAATCACTTACTCTTATGTATCTTGATTCACCTGGGCCTTTATCGTACGTGTAATTGTCATTATCGCGATATTTTTTTCCATCGCTCACTGTAAATGAAAGTCCAAGGGATTGAGTAGGGTCAATAAAGTATTCACCGCCAGTTTTAACAAAAAGATTTGGTCCGTTCGACTTTGAATCATAGGACTGATTTAAAATATTTTCAAACTCTTGAAATTCCATTTTTCTATAACTGGTTCCATCAGAATTCCATACTCTATCGTTTAAACCCAAGTTAATGAAAGAATTGAATTTTGTATTTCTAAAGTTTACTTGACCTGAAAAATTGGTACCACCTTGAGTATCTCCTCCTGAATTCACGTTACCATTCAGACCCGCGAACCTATTCTCTTTCAAAACAATGTTGATGATTCCCGCCATGCCTTCAGGGTCATACTTAGCGCCTGGATTGGTCATAACTTCTATGTCTGCAATGTTTGAAGCGGGTACGCTCTGAAGGAGCGATTTAATGTCTCCTCCAGCTATACTCGAAGGTTTACCATCAATCATAAGATTAACTTTTGTGTTTCCACGTAGACTAATATTATCATCGGGGTCAACCTCAACCCCCGGAACCTGGCGCAATGCATCAATAGCTGATCCTCCTGTACTTAGAGAGTTTTTTTCAACATTAAAGACGCGTTTTTCAGCAGTTTGAATAAATAATGGGCGTTCACCCTCTACTTCAACACCTTCCATTTGGAGCGTGGTTTGGCTCATTGAGATTTTATCAAGGTTGTATTCGGTTTGATTTTTTCCAAAAGGGAGAAAATTATAAGGTCCTAGTTCCTTTTTTTCATAGCCAATGTATTGAACAACAATCTTGTGTCTTCCAAGGGCAATTTCCTTTACATGAAATGCTCCTTCATCATCTGTGATTCCTCCAGTCAAAATTGTATTGCTTCGACTGTTTACAATTGAAATTGATGCATAGGGAATTGGAACTCCAGAAACAGAATCAACAACGGTACCATATACCTCCCCAATCTTTGGTGCTTTTGCTGGATCCATCTGAGCGCTACCTCCAAATCTTCCTCCTCCTCTCTGGGCAGAGACAACAGAAAGTGAAAGCAAAAATGAAAAGAAAAATAATTTTTTCATGGAGAATCAACCTCTTTCTAGAATTAGACTAATTAAAATTTATAAAGTTAAAAAGCGCGGAAATCTACACACATGCTTTAAAGATTAATAATAATTATTCATTTTAAATTTTTTCTCCATTGACTGTAAGCACCAAATTTCTTTCTGAAGCACGGTTTCTGTGTTCACAAAGGTAGATATCCTGCCAGGTGCCAAGATTCATTCTTCCATTTTTGATTGGAATCAAGATAGATGAACCTAAAAGAGCTGATTTAATGTGCGCCGGCATATCGTCTGGCCCTTCAGCATTGTGTATGAAGTCTGAAGAATTTTCAGGAACAAGTTTATTGAAGTGCGTCTCAAAATCGACCCGAACAGAAGGGTCTGCTCCCTCATTGATCGCAATAGAAGCAGATGTATGTTTAATAAAAATATGGAGTGTTCCAACCTTCAGCTGATTGAATGCTTTAAGCGCATCTTCAATTTGCGCTGTAATGATGTGAAAGCCGCGCGGAAAAGGCGGCAATTGGATCTCAACCTGGTGCCATGAGGTCATTATTTTACTAAAACCATTTTTTTGGTTTCTATTAGATCGCCTAGTTTTGCTTTATAAAAGTAAACTCCCGGTGCAACTTTATTTCCAACAGCATTTTTACCATTCCAAACAATTTTTTTATAACCATAGTGCTGCTCTTCATTAACCAGCTCAATGATTTCCGAACCCATCACATCATAAATGGAGATAACAACGCCACTTGGCTCAGGAAGGTCATAATGAAGTGTCGTAGATGAATTAAAAGGGTTAGGATAATTTTGAAACAATGCAAACCTAGTTGGTTGAAATCCATACATAATAAACAATGAAATTTCAGATCGGAGCTCTGGTAATTTTGCCCACACGTTGTTTCCCGGGCAAGACGTTGTTCCAAAATAATCTCTATGGCCTTTTAGTAGTTTGGGTTCAACTCCATACGTATCAGATATCCATGCGTAAAGTTGAATCAAAGATTGCTCAGAACTGTAGGTCATCTCATCATAGCAAGAAATACTTGTTTCGGGGGGATGATAGCATCCTAGAATACAGACACCAATGTTGCCAGTATTGGCGCCACCAACATGTGCACCTAAAACTGTTTCAGGTCTTCCTTGATATATATTTCCTCCCATATCAACCAGAAAATGATATCCTATATCGCTCCACCCTCTTCCATCCTGATGAAATTCTTGAATTGATTTAACAGCGGCTTTTCCTTCTTCAAGTGTGGTTGCAGCCCAACCGGCTGAATGATGGAGAGTCATTTTATTAAAGTAAGGGTGATTAGAATAATCGTATTTTGGATTTCTAGCTCCCCACTCTGCTCGAGTAATTATCTTTGGCTTATCTACGCCAGACTGCTTCGGCATCATTTTCTGAAATCCTAATTCAGAATCTTTTGGGTCTTTTTCAGCAATAAATAATCCTCCGCCTAGAAATGTTATGGGAGTTTTCGATTCAGCAGAATAGCTAATACCTTTTATATTTTCTTTAGGCTCATTTGTTACTGATGCCAAGAAGCGATCGCTTCCGGGCTCAGCAAATGTTTTTGCTTTTAATTTTTTTGATAATAGACCATTCGAAAAAATGTAATGAATAGTTACTAGCGATGAAGCATCTCCTTCAAAGCGCAAAACTGCACCCTCAATTTGTACTTGATTAGATATACTTTGTGATGATCCGCTTAAGATGAAGAGCGAATTGACTTTAGACAGCCTACCTGAGTTCTCAAATTTTATGGGAGACGCGGTATCTAAAAACTGGGAATTGATCTGAGACAGAAGAAAAATGGCTATTAATAAATTCTTCATAATACGTCAAATTTACTTAAGACTAAGCAAAAGCAACTAGAGACTTTCATGTAAAAAAAAAGGCTCTCAAAATGAGAGCCTTTTTTTATAAAAGTAAAACGAATTACTTCAGGAATGTCATGCGCATAGTCTTTTGCATGTGCGGTGATCTCATAGAGTAGAAATACATTCCACTCGAAACTTGAGCACCATTCTTATCCATTCCATTCCAAGTTAACTGGTAAGTACCAGCTGGTTTTTCTTCATTGTCCATTAAACGTACAACTTCTTGTCCCAGCATATTGTAGATAGTGATAGTAATTTTGTCTCTCATTGGGAGAGTATACTGTATGCTAGTTGTTGGGTTGAATGGGTTTGGATAGTTTTGACTAAGCTTGTAATCCTCAGGTGTGATGATCGTAAGCTCTCTTTCAACGGAAAGCTTAACTGAAGATTCGCTGTATTCCATGATCTGAATATAGGTACCGCCATCATCCACAGCCTGAAACGCGAGAACAACTTCGCCTTTACCATCGCGATCAAAGTCTACACCAGCGACAGGCTTGTTGTTAAATCCGCCTCCTG
>TARA_B100001121_G_scaffold310659_1_pt1 | contig 13517 bp, 12 predicted proteins | sample TARA_B100001121 | Tara Oceans TARA_B100001121 (sample SAMEA2622817) | marine metagenome | biome: marine biome (ENVO:00000447); feature: surface water layer (ENVO:00002042); material: "saline water (ENVO:00002010), including plankton (ENVO:xxxxxxxx)" | depth 5 m
CTTTGATTAGAAAAGAAGGTGGTATAGCAAGAGCAAGTGACCCAAAGATGATTAAGGAAATACAAGACTCAGTTAGTATTCCCGTTATGGCAAAAGTGCGCATTGGTCATTTCGCGGAAGCACAAATCCTCGAGGCATTAGAAGTTGATTTTATAGATGAAAGTGAAGTACTTACTCCCGCTGATGAACACAACCATATTTGGAAACATGAGTTTAAAGTACCCTTTGTTTGTGGATGTAGAGATCTTGGCGAAGCATTGAGAAGAATTGGTGAAGGTGCAGCAATGATTCGCACAAAAGGCGAACCTGGAAGTGGAAACATTGTTGAGGCAGTTAGACATATGCGCCAAGTCCAGTCTGAAATCAAAAGATTGACTATAATGGATCAAGATGAGCTTATGGCAGCAGCAAAAAATCTAGGCGCCCCATTTAGTTTAGTGCAGCAAGTTGCCAAGCTTGGCAAGCTACCTGTTCCAAATTTTGCTGCTGGAGGGATTGCAACACCGGCCGATGCGTCTTTGATGATGCAGTTAGGCGCTGAAACTGTTTTTGTTGGTTCTGGTATTTTTATGAGTGATGACCCGGTACCTAGAGGTAAGGCGATTGTTGATGCTGTAACTTATTATAAAGACGCTGCAAAGCTTGTTGAAATATCTACAGATTTAAAATCCGCCATGAAGGGTGTTGATATGTCTGAAATTCCTGAAGGCGAGCGCATGCAAGAGAGAGGTTGGTAGAAATTTAGTTTTGAAATTGATTGGAGTTCTTGCCCTACAGGGCGATTATGATAAACATCTTAGGACTTTAGATCGGGTAAATATTCCTGCTATTGATGTAAGATATCCAAGTCAGTTATCAAAAATTGATGGACTCATCATCCCTGGTGGAGAGTCAACAACAATGAATGATCTTATGAGTAGGATTGATTTTCACAATCACCTAATTGATTTTGCACAGAAAAAACCAATAATGGGCACCTGTGCGGGGTTAATTTTAATGAGCAAAAAAATTAAGAACGATGATAAAATCAATCCTTTAGGAATTTTAGATATTGAAGTGACGCGTAATGCATATGGGCGTCAATTGCATTCATTCATTGATAAAGTTGAAGTAGTCGTTGATGGTTCAATTATTAATGAAAGAGTCGCTTTTATACGAGCACCAAAAATATCATCAATTGGAAAATCAACTGAGGTCATTGGCAAGCATAAAAATGATATTGTTGGAGTAAAAACGGGTATTCATTATGGCTTTGCATTTCACCCTGAGTTGAGCGAAAATGCATATTTGCATCAATATATTTTTCAAGGGAAAACACACTATAAAGAAGAAAACAATGCAGCTTAAAATACTTCCAAAGATCAAATCACCAGCTGATATTAGAAAATTAAGCGAAGATGAATTATTACAGCTGTCAAATGAAGTAAGAAGTTTTACCATTGAAACAATTACTGAGATAGGCGGTCATCTTGCGCCCACTTTAGGAGTAATAGAGCTTACGGTTGCCTTACACAAGGTTTTTAATACTCCCAAAGATAAAATTATTTGGGACGTAGGACATCAAGGTTACGCTCATAAAATCTTAACCGGAAGACTTGACAAATTTAACACCATAAGACGTATGGGAGGATTGAGTGGCTTCCTAAAAAGAAGTGAGAGTGAGTACGATGTTTTTGGAGCTGGACACGCATCAACCTCAATCTCTGCAGCTGTTGGAGTTGCAGAGGCTCAAAAACGCACTGGTGAAAATTTTCGTGTGGTTTCAGTTATTGGCGATGGATCAATGACGGGTGGACTTGCATTTGAAGCAATGAATAATGCAGGTCACCTTAAAACACCGATGATAGTAATTCTTAATGATAACGAAATGTCAATCAGTCCTAATGTTGGAGCTTTAAATACATATTTAACTAAAATTGTTACAAACCCTCTTTATAATCAAATTCGAAGTGAAATTTGGGAAATTGCTGGTAAGATAAGTTTTGGCAAAAGGACAATTCAAAAAGCTTTACGCAAAGTTGAGGAGAGTTTAAAGTCATTTCTTGTACCTGGCATGCTTTTTGAGGAATTAGGTTTTAGATATTTTGGTCCAATTGATGGACATAATCTCTCTGAGCTGGTATCGACTTTAGATCGAATTAAAGATTTGAAAAATCCAGTATTATTACATGTCCTTACAAAAAAAGGCAAGGGCATGGTTTCAACTAACGCCGATGATGAATATTATCTTGATGCAGTTAAGTTTCACGCAGTTAAGCCCAGCAAAAAACCGATAGACAAAATTGAAACCACTCAGCCTTCTGTAAGTGCGCCAGTTTTTCAAGATGTCTTTGGCGCCATCGCATGTGAGGTTGCAAGAAATAGGGACGACACAGTCTGCATTACGGCTGCAATGAGAGAAGGTACTGGTTTGGTACCTTACGCTAAAGAATTTAAAGATCGTTATTATGATGTGGGTATTGCTGAAGGTCACGGTGTAACATTTGCTGCTGGTCTTGCAACGCAAAATGTTCGACCAATCGTTGCAATATATTCAACTTTCCTTCAAAGGGCTTACGATCATATCGTTCATGATGCAGCTATCCAACATCTTCCAGTTGTTTTTTGCATGGATCGCGCAGGTATTGCAGGTGAAGATGGACCAACGCATCACGGAGCTTTAGACATAGCTTATCTTAAATGTGTTCAAGATCTTGTTGTAACCGCCCCTAAAGATGGAAATGAATTAAGAAATCTTTTATATACAGGCTTGGATTACTCTAAGGGTCCCTTTACCATTCGCTACCCCAAAGCATCTTCTGTTAATTTTGATGTAAGCGGCCAAGCTGAGCTGTTATCGATAGGAAATTGGGAAGTTTGCAGAAAATCCAATGGTAATACCGTAATACTTTCTGTTGGTCCTCAGGTTTTTGATAGTTTAAAAGCTGCAGAAACCATGTCTGAAAAAGGTATTGAATGTGAAGTTGTAAACTGTAGATTTATAAAACCAATGGATAGTGCCTACCTTAAATCAATTATTGAGAGATTTGATAATGTTGTAACAATCGAAGAGGGCGTTAAAACTGGTGGTTTTGGTGAGGGTGTTGCAGCATGGCTAGCAACAAACGGCTATAAGGGCAATATCGATATTATTTCACTACCTGATGAATTTGTAGAGCATGGCCCCAGGGATTCGCTACTCGATAAATGGGGTGTCAATCAAAAAGGTATTGAAAATTCATTACTAAGTCGTAATGAAACTGTAAAACTACAATATTGATCTATGAGTTCAATATTTCTTGTAATTATCGGTCTCTCAACTTTTTTTGTTGGTTACAAGATTTATTCAAAATTTTTAGCTCAAAATATTTTTGATATTTATGACAAAACTTTCGAAGCGCCTTCTATCTCAATGAAAGATGGCACTGATTTCTATCCTACAAAAAAACATATATTATTTGGTCACCACTTTACTTCTATAGCTGGTGCGGCTCCAATTATTGGCCCATGCGTGGCTGCATATTGGGGATGGTTGCCAGCATTGTTGTGGATTTTATTTGGCACGGTTTTTATGGGAGCGGTTCATGATTTTGGGGCCTTAGTTACTAGTGTTAAAGAAAAAGGTCGAAGCATAGCGGATATAGCTTCATTTACAATTAGTAATAGCGCCAGAATAATGTTTCTGATCTTTGTGCTGTTATTAGTTTGGCTGGTTTTAGCTGTGTTTGCAATGGCTATTGCTGATCTATTTGTTTCCGTTCCTTCCTCAGTAATTCCAATCAATGTTCAAATAGTGGTTGCGTTGATTATGGGAATATTTCTTAAAAGAAAGAACGTTAACGGGTTTTTGCTATCAGTTTTCTCTGTTACCATTCTTTATCTTTTCATTTGGATAGGGTCAAACAACCCAATAGCTCTAAGCAGCTCAATGAGCACTGTTAGTATGAAAAATATATGGATTATTTTACTATTCATTTATTCTAGTATTGCAAGCCTCTTACCCGTCTGGGTGCTTTTACAGCCAAGGGATTATATTAATAGTCATCAACTTTTTATCGGGCTATCTCTCTTGTTCTTGGGAATATTTGTAGCGCAACCTCAAGTGACAGCTCCCGCTATAAGACCCTTGTCTGACCCTGGAGTTCCTAGTTTATTTCCATTACTTTTTGTTACAATTGCCTGTGGAGCAATAAGCGGATTTCATGGCCTTGTCTCATCGGGAACATCGTCAAAGCAGCTTGAACGTCTTTCTGACTCAAGAACAGTAGGCTATGGAGGAATGATTGGTGAGGGTAGCTTAGCTCTCGTATCAACGCTAGCAGCAGTTGCAGGGATCTCACTAGTTGGCCACGCCAATCTTCCTTCTGTGGGTTATGTTGCTGATTTAGATTGGGCTCTATATTACGATACATGGGAGCACGCAAGTCAAAATAAAGCAGCCGCTTTTGTTCTTGGTGGCGGTGCACTTTTAATGTCTCTTGGAATTCCTGAAGCATTTGCAAACACATTAATGGCTGTTTTGGTAATCTCATTTGCTGCAACGACGCTTGATACTGCTACAAGAATACAAAGATTTATTCTTAATGAGTTTGGCAAGGCATCTAGAATAGCTCCTCTTTCAAACAAGTATATTGCAACGTTAATAGCAGTAATTCCGGCTGTAATGCTCGCATTTTGGAATGTTACAGACCCATCTTCTGGAGCATCAAAACAGGCCGGATGGGTATTGTGGCCTATATTTGGCGCAAGCAACCAAATGCTTGCTGCGCTAACGTTGATGGTTTTAACATTATACTATTGGAAGAAAAAGAAACCCATACTACCTCTTTTAGTGCCAATGCTAATCATAATGATAATTACATTTTCAGCGCTAATTGTTAATGCTATTATTTTCTACAAGAACAACACAATTTTGTTTACTCTTTCTGTTTTGTTAATAGCGTTGATAATTTGGATGGTTTATGAAGGTATAAATATGATTATCAAGCTTAAGAATCATACTTAAGGAATTTTCAGTGTCAAAAAATAAAAAATTTGATGAATCAAAAAAAATCTGGGAAGAAAACCTAAGCAGTTCTCCAACTCGAGAATATAATTTCGATACTCTCAGCGGCAAGAAGCTTGACCCTCTTTATTTTCCAAAATCACCAGATGAGAATTTTATAGAAAAAATCGGTTTTCCTGGACAATTTCCATTCACTAGAGGTGTACATGCAAACATGTATCGTGGAAAGCTTTGGACAAAGAGACAGTTTTCTGGCTTTGGAACCGCTAAGGAAACTAACAAACGCTATCATTCTTTGCTTAGCAAGGGGCAAACAGGACTTTCTGTAGCGTACGATATGCCAACGCTAATGGGTTATGATCCAGATCACCTCTGGTCAGAAGGAGAAGTTGGTAAATGCGGCGTTTCTGTGGCATCAATAAAAGATATGGAGGACCTTTTTTCTGGTATAGACCTTGGAAATATTTCTGTTTCTCAAACGATAAACGGTCCTGCTATTATCTTACTTGCATTTTATATTGCCACGGCTGAAAAACAAGGAGTCTCAAAAAAGAATCTTCGCGGAACATTACAAAACGACATTCTTAAAGAATTCATTGCTCAAAAAGAATGGATTTTTCCACCTAAACCATCAATGAGACTCGTAACCGATATGATTGAATTTTGCACTGCGTACATGCCGAGATATAATACGGTATCAATTTCGGGTTATCATATTAGAGAAGCTGGATCAACAGCTTCACAAGAGCTAGCTTTTACTTTAGCTGATGGGTTTACGTATGTTGAGTATGCGCAAAAAGCTGGTATAGATATTGACAAGTTTGCTCCGCGCCTGTCATTTTTCTTTAACTCACATCTCGACTTCTTTGAAGAAATTGCAAAATTTCGAGCAGCCAGAAGAATTTGGGCAAGACATATGAAAGAAAAATACAAAGCGAAAGACCCTCAATCTTGGAAGCTACGTTTTCATGCTCAAACCGCAGGATGTTCATTAACAGCTCAACAGCCTGAAAACAATATTTCTAGAACTGCCTTTCAAGGATTGGCAGCGGTTTTAGGTGGAGCTCAGTCCTTGCATACAAACTCTATGGATGAAACGCTAGCTTTGCCGTCAGAAAAAGCTGCAGAAATAGCCTTAAGAACGCAACAGTTAATTGCCTTTGAAACAGGAGTAGCAAACGTTGCAGATCCTTTAGGTGGCTCTTTCTTTATTGAAAGTTTAACCGATCAGCTTGAAAATGATGCTGAAAACTATTTTAAAGAAATTGACGATCTTGGTGGAGTAATTCCTGCAATCGAAAAAGGATATTTCCAATACGAAATATCTCGCTCTGCTTCATCACACCAGAAAAAAATTGATAACAAAGAACTTATTCATGTAGGAGTCAATGATTACATTAAAAATGACGAAGAAATTGACATTCCCATTTTAGAAATTGGAAAGGAAGCAGAAGATCTTCAAAAAAAATCCATCATGGCTTTAAAAAACGAAAGAAATCAGCAAAAAGTTCACGACTCTCTTCTTGACATAAAAGACGCTGCGCAAGGATGTAAAAATTTATTACCTCCAATAATTGAAGCTGCTAAATCTCTCGCAACAATGGGCGAAATTGTTGAATCATTAAAACAAGAATTTGGTGAATGGAATGAAACTTCAGTGTTTTAAATTCGTATGCTTATAATTACAAGTAAATATTGTCTATGAACAACAGAATTTTTAGTCTAATTATTGGTGTGGTGCTTGTAGTTGTTTTTTGGATTGGTTGGGTTTCGCTCAATCCATCTGACAAAAAAGCTATGGCGCAATTTATTTCAGTAGAAAATCTCTTAAGCGATAACCTTTCACAGCGCTTGAAGCTTGGAGGTATAGTTAAAGATGGTTCTATTTCAATATCTGAATCTAATCAATTAGAGTGCTTCTTTGTCCTAAAAGAAGGAGACGCTGAGCTTTCTGTAAGCTATAGCAAGACCCGACCTGATTTATTTAAAGATGGCGCTGAGGTAATTGTTACGGGAGAGTACATTGATGGAACCTTTTATGCTGATGAACTTCAAACAAAATGCGCTTCTCGATATGAGGGTGATTTACGCAATGAAGCCAACTATAAGCTTGAAGAACTAGATACATGAATCCTCTAGCTGGTGCTGTAGCCCTAAATCTTGCCTTAGGCTGTAGCGTTCTTTCAATAGTCGCTTTACTAGTTTATAATCGTACTTCTGACTTTAGGCTCTTTTTGGTAGGTCAGAGGTTAGGATTGGCAATCTCTTTCTTCGTTTTCATGGCAACTTTTGTTTTGAGTTATCAATTGATGATCAGCAATTTTGATATTGATTACGTAGCTAGGTACACCAGCTATGAGACTCCAACTGTTTATAAAATATCAGCTCTTTGGGCTGGCCAATCAGGGTCATTACTTTTTTGGCTTTTTATACTTTCAATTTTCAATACGATTACTATCATACAAAATCAATCAAGGCATCACAATTTAATGCCATGGGTTATAATCACTCTTTCAGTCATTCAGCTATTTTTTTTAGTTCTAACAAATTTTATCACTAATCCATTTGAACCTACTCAAGCTGATTTTGAAATAGTTAATGGAAACGGATTAAACCCTCTTCTTCAAAATATAACGATGGCAATTCATCCGCCAACTTTATATTTAGGATATGTAGGGTTCTCAGTGCCTTTTGCCTTTGCCTTTGCTGCTTTGGTGAACAAAGATATTGGTGCTTTGTGGATTCAAAGCATCCGAAGGTGGACATTGGTTGCATGGTTATTTTTAAGTGTAGGAATTATATTAGGAGGCTGGTGGGCATATCAAGAATTAGGTTGGGGTGGTTACTGGGCATGGGATCCAGTTGAAAATGCCAGTTTTATGCCATGGTTGACCGCAACAGCTTTTTTACATTCTATCATTGTTCAAGAGAAAAAGGATATGCTTAGAGTTTGGAACATGGTTTTAATTATCCTAACCTTTAGCTTGTGTATTTTTGGAACCTTTTTAACCAGATCTGGTGTCATGAGCTCTGTTCATTCGTTCACTGAATCGTCATTGGGCCCAGTTTTTTTAACTTTTGTCTTTATTATTTTAGTTAGCTCATTTGGACTTATGTATCTAAGGATTGGCGTTCTTCGCTCACCACGTAAGATCGAATCTATTTCATCTCGTGAAAGCGGTTTTTTATTCAATAATTTAATTTTTGTGGTTATGTGTTTTGCTGTTTTTTGGGGAACGTTATTTCCAGTTATTACAGAAGCAATAAATGGAAATAAAATTTCAGTTGGCCCTCCTTTCTTTAATCAGATTAATATTCCAATAGGACTTGCGCTCTTAGCTCTAACTGGTATTGGCCCCTTACTTGCTTGGAGAGGAACATCCAACAATAGACTTATTCAAAATTTTACTATCCCGACTATATTAGGATTGATCTCTTCGTTGGTCTTTATTTTTCTAAAAATGAGCGCATATGTTGTGATTTCATTTAGTCTTTGTATCTTTGTTGTCGCTGCAATATTTAGCGAATTTTATAAAGGAGCTAAGGTTAGAAGAGCAAAATTCAATGAATCTATTTTTAAAGCACTTTATAAGATGGTTGAAAAGAATCGATCGAGATATGGTGGCTATATTGTTCATCTTGGCATTGTGCTTATGTTTATTGGATTTACTGGACATGCTTTTGATAAAGAAAAAGAGTTTGGTATTAAAGTAGGGGGTACAGAGAGCGTTGCCAACTATGAATTTACGTTGACTAGAATGTATGAAGAGGAGCGACCAAACCATTATGCCTGGATAACGGATATTCGAGTTTCAGATATTTTTGGAAATTTTATTACCAACCTGCGACCAGAAAAAAGAGTGTATTTTCATAAAAATCCAGATATCAATAAACGTCAACCTCATAGCGAATTAGATATCTATTCAACACTAAACAAAGATATCTATTCTATCTTTTCATCTGTTAGTAGTGACAATACCACTGCTTTTATTAAAATTATGGTTAATCCCCTGGTAAAGTGGGTATGGATCGGAGGATATATTTTAGCTTTTGGAACAGTTATCGCGCTTTGGCCTAGAAAAGAACAGCGATGAGTCTTATTGCAGAATATTTTTTTACCTTCATTATCTTTATTCTACCAATTATTTATGTTGTTCAACCATTTTTCATGCAAGGGTTTGGCAAGATTATCTCATCGGAAAGTCTTGAAATTCTTAAAAGAAAAAAAATTATTCTTTATCGTCAAATTAAAGAACTTGAAATGGAATATGATATTGGCAATCTTGAAAGCGATGACTTTAAAAATAGAAGAGCAGAACTTAAAAGCGAAGTTTCACTGATTATAGATAAAATCAAAAAAAAATAGATGCTTTTTGTCAATAAGATCTGCAAATCGTTTAACAGGATCAGAGTCATTGAGAGTTTATCGTTCAGTCAATCCAATAATGAATTTATTGCCTTCATGGGGAACAATGGTTCTGGAAAAACCACCACTCTCAGAATTTTAGCTCGCGCCATGAGACCTGACTCTGGAAGCATTATTTTTCAAGATAAAGACTTGCTTTCTCATAAAAGCATGTATCGATCAGGTATCCTATACCTAGGTCACGAACCTGGAATGTATTCACATTTTACTCCTCGAGAAAACCTCAGTTTTGCTCTCTCTTTAAGAGGATTGAAAATAGCTCAAAAAAAAATTGATACTTCACTTGATTCATTTGATTTACTTGCATCAGCAGATAAGCCTATATCAATTTTTTCTAAGGGTATGCTTCAGCGTCTAAAGCTTGTTTTTGCAGACCTTGCACCTTGGGACCTACTTTTATTTGATGAGCCGTTCTCAGGGTTAGATTCAAATGGAATCGAAATTATTGAAAGACAGCTTGATAATTGGAAAAAAAATAATAAATCAATAATTATGGTTCTTCATGATGAATCTATTGCTCAAAAGTATGCGGATAGGAAACTAATTATCAGTTCAGGTAAAATTTTGCAATCATAATGTTTTTGACCTTATTCAAGAAAGAATTAATTATGGAATTGAGATCCAAGCAAATGATCTTATCGATGTTGGTTTTTGGATTATCAATCATATTGATTGTTGCTCTATCAACAAACGTTTCCAAGGTTATACTCATGAATTATTCTCCTGGATTGTTTTGGTTGATGAATTTATTTATTGTTGTTTTAGCCGTACATAGATCCTTTAATTATGAAAAGGAATTTGATGCATTCACTTTAATGATTACTAGCCCCGTTGATAGAGGAATGATTTTTGTAGCGAAATGGATGAGTGGAGTTGTATTTATCTCAACTACTCAGCTAATAATCCTTGTACCTTTTTTCAAACTACTCTTGCTTGATATTCCTCATGACTACATCAATTTTCTGTTTAGTGCTTTTCTAGCTAATTTTGCTATAATGGCTATAGCTAGCCTTGTTTCCGGTATTGTTGTTAGATCAAACTACAGCGATATTTTGTTACCAATTCTGCTCTTTCCCTTGTTATCTCCCATAATAATTGCAGCAACAAAAATTAGTGAAAGCATCATTCATCAGGTGCCCTTTTCACAATGGAATATTTGGGTTCTTATAGTAGTTTCGGTCATTGTAATATTCGGGCTATCTGGATATGCATTATTTGAATACGTTGTTGAGGAATAATGAAATACTATTTCAAATCAAGTAAAAATTTATATTTACTTCTTTTTGCAGTAACAATATTTACCATAAACATAGTAAATATTGTTTTTAATACTCCAATGATTGTAGATCAGCATTGGGCACAAAAGATATTTTACGTTCATGTTCCTTCAGCATGGGTCGGTTTTTTATCTTATTTCATTGTTATGATTGCGGGATTAATGCTTTTAATAAAAAAGAATGATGCCTGGGATGATGTTGTTGTGTCGGCTGCTGAATTAGGAACATTCTTTATGGGTTTGGTTTTGATAACGGGTCCAATATGGGCACGGCCAATTTGGGGAACGTTTTGGATATGGGAACCTAGACTGACCACAACGTTGATCCTTTTTTTATACTACATAGGGTTTTTTATGTTTAGATCTTTTGGTGGAAATATTGAGCGAGTAAGGAGGCAATCAGCAATTTTAGGTATTTTAGCATTTGTCAATGTTCCAATTGTTTTCCTATCTGTGCAATTTTGGGAGCCTGAAATTCAATCGCATCCCCAAGTTGAAATGGGAAGTCAGCCTCCAGAAATTCTTTATTCTTTTTTATTTTCGCTCGCCTCTTTTACTTTATTGTTTTTTGTAATGCTTAGATATCGCACATTTTTGCAGCGCTTAAAATTTAACGATTAAGTCATGTATAATTTTTTTATTTATTTTTTAATTGTTTACATCATTGTTATTGGTTCAATAGCTTCATGGTTTATTTTTCAATTTATTCATGAAAGAAAACATTTATCATTAAGAGTTAAAAACCACAATAGGATATAAAATATGTCAAGGAAAATTGTACACGTTGTTGGAACTGGAACCATTGGGGAGCCATTGATTGGCCTCCTTTGTGATTACAAAGAGCAACTTGGTATTGATCAAATTACATTTCATAAAAATTCACCCCTAAAAGATGATCGCTCAAAAGTCATTAGCCTTCTAAAAAGAGGTGCAAGAATTGCTGTTAATGAAGATAAAATCCAAGGTTTTAAAGATTTAGGTATTGAATCTGACTTAACAGCTGAAGATGCTATTTCTAGAGCCTCTGTTGTAATCGATTGTACTCCTTCAGGAATTGGAAGAAGTAACAAAGAAATTTATTACAAAAAATTTCAAGAAGATGTTAAAGGTTTTATCGCGCAAGGAAGTGAAGATGGTTTTGGAATGAAATATGCCAGAGGAATAAATGACAGCGTTATGAAAGAAAACTCTGATAATCAATTTATACAAGTAGTTTCATGTAATACGCACAATATTTCATGCATCACAAATACGATCGCAATCAAGGGCTTTGGCCCTGACAATCTAAAAGAGGGTCGGTTTATGTGTATACGTAGAGCGAATGATACCAGTCAGTCAGGTAATTTCGTTGCAGCTCCATCCGTTGGGGTGCATGATGATGAAAATTTTGGATCACATCACGCTAAAGACTCTTACGATCTTTTTTCAACTTTAGGGTATGATTTGAATATGTTTTCTTCTGCAATGAAAGTTAACAGTCAGTATATGCATGTTTTATGGTTTTATTTAAAAACCAAAGAAGCAGTTACTTTAAACGATGTTTTAGATAGGCTTCACGCTAACGATTTGGTTGCAACGACCTCTAAAAATATGACTTCAACAGTGTTTTCTTTTGGCAGAGACCATGGGCATTTTGGAAGAATACTTAACCAAACCGTTGTTGTAGAGCAATCACTTCATGTAAAAAATGATCACGAAGTATATGGTTATTGTTTTACTCCTCAAGATGGAAATTCTATTCTAAGCAGCATTTCAGCTACTGAGCATTTTTTATACCCTCACTCATTTGAGGATAAGGTTCAATGCTTAAGCGAACTTTTCTTTGAAGAAATTTGAATTTCTCTGTTCAAAAAGTGGTTACTGGACCATTTCAAGAAAATAGTTATTTAATTTGGAATAGTAGCAATAGACAGACAATTTTAGTTGATCCGGGCGATGATTGTGAGCTAATTAACGACCAAATTAAACTTAACAACCTCACACCAATAGCAATAATCAATACTCATGCGCATTTAGATCATATAGGAGCAGTCTCGGACTTGAAAAATTTGTACGATATTCCTTTTTATCTCCACGAAAATGAATTGATGATACTTAATAGTTATGAAGATAGTTGTGAGATGTTTGGTATTTCCCCAAACAATAAACCCTCTGTTAACTATTGGATTAAAAATGAGGATAAACTAAGTATAGGCGCCTTTGAAATTAAAATCATTCATACGCCTGGGCATACCCCTGGAGGTGTATGTTACGAAATAGAAAATCATGTATTCGTTGGCGATACTCTTTTTAATGGCAGCGTGGGAAGAACAGATCTCCCTGGCGGTAGTTGGAATGCATTAAAAAAGTCTTTAATGCATCTTATTGATACAGTTGATCATGAAAAAATTATTCATTCTGGGCATGGCAATGATACGACATTAAGCTTTGAATTGCATTCCAATTCATATTTAATATCGCTTAATTAAACTCAAAAATTTTATGAAAGTAACCGATTTTTTAGAAAACAAAAACAAAACTCATTTTAGCTTTGAGATAATCCCGCCGTTTAGAGGAGGCTCTATTGATAAAGTGTTTTCTTTGGTAGAAGATTTGATGCGATTTGACCCGCCTTTTATAGATTTGACCAGTAGATCTGCTGAGGAATATTATCAAGATGATGGCGATGGTAACTTAGTACAACATATTAGACGAAAAAGGCCCGGCACGATTGGAATGAGCGCCGCAATAAAAAATAAGTTTAATGTTGAAACCGTACCACATTTATTATGCAGTGGGTTTTCTAAAGAAGAAACTGAGGATGCCCTTATTGAGTTAAATTATTTAGGAAT
>TARA_B100001121_G_scaffold269184_1_pt1 | contig 13508 bp, 14 predicted proteins | sample TARA_B100001121 | Tara Oceans TARA_B100001121 (sample SAMEA2622817) | marine metagenome | biome: marine biome (ENVO:00000447); feature: surface water layer (ENVO:00002042); material: "saline water (ENVO:00002010), including plankton (ENVO:xxxxxxxx)" | depth 5 m
GTTATGGCATTTAAAGACTCTACAGATGAAAAATTTAGCGAACAGATTGGCGGAAGCAAACTTTCACTAATTCAATTTTCAGCCGCTTGGTGCGGTCCATGTCAGCAACTCAAGCCCATTGTAGAAAAGATTTCAAATGATATGTCAGATAAAATAGACTGCTATTATCATGACATTGAAAATCAACCTAACGAGCCAACAAAATATTCAGTGAGAGGTGTACCAACAGTTCTTTTATTCAAAGAAGGAAAACTTTTAGGAACAAAAGTTGGTGCTTCAAGCGAAAAAGACATGCTTGAATTTATTAAACCCCACATTTAATTTTTATTTAAAATATTCCCACAGTTATATAAACTCCCAAAACAAACAATTAGCTTTTTTTCTTTACTACTTATTTTTTTTAGCGCCTCTGTGAAATTATAGCTTTTTTCTACTTTTAACTTATTTTTTGTTGCTACTTTATAAAGTTCATCAGCTGAGACTGATTCGAATTCATTTTCGATGGGCATTGTAACAACTTTTTTAAATACTCCTTTAAGCTGTTTGATAAATAAATCTGGTTCTTTATTTTTAGTCATAGCCCAAATTCCATATTTAGGAATTTTTAAATTTTTTAAGTATGTTGCTAAATTTTTCGCATCAGCAGTAGCATGCGCACCGTCGATCATGATAATCTCATTTCTATACAACTTATCTTTAATTTTACCTTTATTAAGGTATTGAAATCGACCCTCAAAAGCAAGAAATGGTAAAGTTTTTTGAATAGTTTTCACATTTATATTAAGATCAAGAGCCACTTTTATAGCTAGGCAAACATTTTCAAACATGCCTTTAGAAAAAACATTTTTAGTATTAAGTTTTATTTTAAATTTTTTATCTTGATAGTAGTACTTGTCACTTTTTTTAATTAGCTTCCAACTATTTGGATAAACAATTTTACTTCTATTTTTTTTTAAGAGCAACTTTATCCTTTTTAACACTTGCGGTGTCTGTTTACCTATATAAATATTAGTAAAATAACTTAGAAACCCTACATCTTCTTTAATAACCTCATTCAAAGTTTTTCTTTTTAAAAAATTCAAATGTTGTTTATTGATATTCGTACAAATCTGAATTTTTGGAAAGTCATTTATATTGTTTGAGTCCAGTCTCCACAAAGCGCCAGTTTCTTGAATATTATAATCAGAGTTTATTTTTGAGGCATTAATAATGTAAACCAGTGTAAGACACTCAAAAACTGTTAAAGGAATATTTAATTTTTCTAACTGTTTTATAGTTCTTTTAATTTCTTTGTGACTTAGGTATCTATCCCCCATATAAAATCTCTCCCTTATGTCTCGTAGAGAAGGGGAAATATGAGTCGTCACTTTCTGTTTGTTAGCTTCAATAAAAGATTTTAAAGTAAATAAAGTAGTAAATTTGCCTGACTCGCCTAGTACCGAAATAACATTTTTAAGCTTTCTTTCTGGGTGCCCCAATAAATCAAGTGCTAGTCTTATTCTTTTAAGATTAAAATTTACAGATTTGTTAAATAGTTTATGTTTAGCTAGCTGTTTGTAAAGATTGATCGATTGTGACATGAGACTCTTTTTTAGCTTGAGCCTCTTCTTTTTTCAATAGAACATTTAGCAAAGTGCCTATTGTCGAATTTAGATACTGTCTTTCAACAATCAAGTCTAATCCACCGTGATCTTTTACATATTCTGCAGTCTGAAAGTCATCTGGCAATGTTTCTCTTACTGTGTCTTGAATTACTCTTCTTCCTGCAAAACCTATAACACTTTTTGGTTCACTTATTAATATATCTCCTAACATTGCCCAAGAGGCAGTTACTCCTCCGGTTGTAGGGTTGGTTAAAATTACGATAAAAGGAATATTCTTTTTTTTAATTTCATTTACTGCTAACGCTGTTCTTGACATTTGCATTAATGCTATAGAGCTCTCATGCATACGTTGGCCACCGGAACAGCTGAAAAAAATGTATGGTATATTATTTTCTATTGCTTGTTGAGCTCCTGCAATAAAAGCTTCACCGGATGCTGCACCAAATGATCCACCAATAAATCTAAAATCTTGAGCACCAACAATTACTTGGATATTTTGAACTTTTCCTTTAGCAATAAGCACTGCATCATCTTGACCAGTTAATTTCCTTGCCGCTTTTAAGCGGTCAGAATATTTTTTTTTATCTTCAAAATTCAAAGGATCGTCTTTTGGTAAGGGAGTTTCTATTAACTCAAATTCTTTATTATCAAAAAATGTTTTAAATCTTTCTTGACAAGTAAGCTTATGATGCTCACCACACTTTGGGCAGACTTTTAAATTAGCATCCATATCTTCTGAATAAATCAAATTTTTACAGCCACAAGTGGTCCAGAGGTTTTCCTCTACATTAGATGATCTTTTTTTAAAAAGAGATTTAATTTTTGGTTTAATAAATTTTGTTATCCAATTCATAAAATTTTATTTTTAAGATTGTACACAACTTTATCTAACTTTGTGACAGGATTTTGTCTCATTCTGAGCGAATTCGTTATATTTTTGCACAACATGCTCCCTACAACTAGTCCATTTGCAGATTTTAGAGCAGATATAGTCTTATCTGTTATGCCGAAACCAATAACTAGATTCTTTCTTGGGTTGATTCTCTTTATAAGATTGTAGTTTTTAATAATATTTTTTGGAGAAACTTTTAGCTTACCTCCCGTGGTAGATAACATCGAGATATAATAAACCATGTCATGTGAGTGCTTAATAATTTTTTTCATCCTTTCCTTTGGAGTTGTTGGGGAAATAAGCTGAATAAAGTTAATTGATTTTTTTTTGCACTTATTAGCAAAAGTTTTGTTTTCAGGATATGGTAGATCGACAATAATACAACCATCCACACCAGCAGCTTTGCAATTATTTAAAAAAATATTTTCCCCGAATTGGAATACAAGATTAAAATATCCCATCAATATTATTGGTTTGAGTGGATTAACCCTCTTAAATTTTTTGACGATTTGAAAAACATCTTTGAGTTTAATACCTTTTTTTAGAGCTCGATGAGAACTGCCTTGTATTTGACCTCCGTCTGCAATAGGAGTGTTATGAGGAAAACCAAGTTCTAAAATATCTGCGTGTCTGGATATTTTGTTTAATATTTTAAGAGAATTAACTTTTGTGTTATCACCTGCAACTGTGTAAGTTATTAAAGCAGGTCTTTTTTCTTTTTTACATTTTTCAAAAGCTAAAGCAATTTTCGATTTCATCTGGTATATGATCCTAGTTTTCGTTTTATAATATCTTTATCTTTAAGACTATCCCCGCATGAGTTAACAATGATAATATCTGAGGATTTAAGTTTTGGAGCTAGTCTTATCGCTTCCGCGAATGCATGAGAAGGTTCGAGAGAAGGAGAAATATTTTCTAGCTTTGAAACTAATTTGTAAGCTTTAAGAGCGTCCTCATCGCTTGCTGAAGTGTATTTTGCTCTTTTTGTATCCTTCAAGAAACAATGTAATGGTGAAATCCCAGGATAATCTAATCCAGCAGATATGGACTCTGTAGTACCAATCTGACCCTCTTTATTTTGAATAACATATTGTGCTGCACCATGTAAAATTCCTATTTTTGATCCATTAGTTAGAGGAGCTGCGTGAAGTTTGCTATTTTTTGGACCGCCTGCTTCCACACCAATAAATTCTGCATCGGTATCCATAAATTCATTCCAAAAGCCCATCGCGGAGCTCCCGCCACCAACGCAGTTTAATAGTTTCATTTTCTTGGGAATTTTTCCAAACTCCTCTTTAACTTGTTCAATTAACTCCCTTGAAATTTGTGCAGTGCTCCATGCGCAAATTTTTACAAAAATATTAGGTCCAACAGTCGACCCAACACATAAATTTGTTGTGTCGTTATTTGCAACCCAATATCTCATACATTCACTAACTGCATCAACCAATGTTTGGCTTCCGGAATTGACGGGAACAATTATTGCCCCATTTCTTTTAATTGCTTCAACATTTGGTCTTTGCCTTTTAATATCTTTTGCTCCCATAAAAATTTTACATTTAAGACCAAATTTTTTTGCAGCCATAGAAAGCATTTTTCCTGCATAGCCAGCTCCAGTATCACCAACTATAAATTTTTTACCCGCTTTTTTAGCAATCAAACAATGAACTGTTGCGTTATAAATTTTGTGAGCACCACCGTTAGCTTCCGAAACTACTTTTGCATAAATTTGCGCACCCTTTAGATGATCTGTTAAGTTTTCAAGTTTAATGAGTGGTGTTGGAGCTCCTATATAGTTTTTAAAATAGTAATCTCTTTCCTTCAAAAACTGTTTATTTTTTCTAAGTTTAGAAAAAAGTTTTGTTAAATCATCAATTGGTTTTTTTAGAGTTTCCGGGATAAAATTACCTCCAAATTTTCCTCCATACATGAAGTTTTTATCGTGTTGATCTATTAGAGGCACACCTCTTTTAATTTTTAATTTCATTTACTTTATTGATAAATCTTTTGATTTTTTGATGATCTTTGAAACCTTTTTGTTCATCTAACTCTAAATTACTCGACAAATCACAAAAAGAAACTCCTAATTTTGCTATATTCACGATATTATCTTCAGAGATTGAGCCAGCAAGAGCAAATCTTTTACCTTTAGGAAGTTTCGAAATTAAATTTTTAGGAAACTCCAATGATTGCTCCATACCTGGCGTATCAAACAAAATTATATCAGCATCACCATATTTTTTATAATCATTTATGTCTATTTCATTTTTAATTTTAATAGTTTTTATTATTTTTAAGCCCATAGATTTAATTTCTTTAATTCTTAAATTTGTTTCAGATCCGTGGAGCTGAATATAATCAAAATTCCCTAAAACTATATTTTTAATGAATATATCGCTTGGGTTTACAGTTACAGCAACAAATAAGGAAGTATTTTTTTTATATTTTTTCAGTTCTTTAACGGCGGCTATATCTATATTTCTAGGCGATTTTTCATAAAATACAAAGCCTAAAAAATTTACTTGAAGATCAATACAAATTTGCACATCTCTGACTGGGTGCAAGCCACAAATTTTTATTTTCATCTAACTTAATTCTTTTAAAAGTTTTTGAATATTTTTTTTTAAATTACCATTGATAATGCTCCTACCCATGACTATAGACGTAGCGCCGTTTAAAAAGGCATTTTTAGGACTCATTACTCTTTTTTGGTCGTTTCTTTTATCACTGGTAAACCTAACTCCAGGTGTAATAATTTCCTTATTAAAAACTTTTTTTACAGTTTTAATTTCATGTGGACTACAAACTATTGCATCTAAATTTGCTTTCACAGCAAGTTTTGCTTGATGTAGCACTAGTTTTTTTAAGTCTTTTTGAAATCCGATTTCTTTTAAAGTTTTATTATTAAGTGATGTAAGTATAGTTACTCCAATCAATTTAGTAGTTCCTGAAACTTTTTTAGCAGCCTTCAAAGCCTCTAAACCTGCACTTAAATGAATTGTTATGTAATTAAATTTTAGATCTTTAACAGCTTTTATTGTTGAAGCACAAGTATTTGGTATATCGGCAAGCTTATAGTCTCCAAAAGTAATTTTGTTTTTGTGTTTTAGTATAAATCTTCTACCATTTTTAGAATTCAAAAATTCTAAACCAAACTTATATCCAAAGTTTTTTTTTACTTTTTCTGCTTCTCTAAATATCCTATTGATTTTTTTAGTACTTGATGTGTCACATGCTATAAAAATCTTTGGATTTTTCATTTGTTAATTAATTCTTTAAATTTTTTACTAGCCTTAAATCTTATCTTATTTTTTTCAGGAACATAAATTAATTCTCCTGTTTTGGGATTTCTAGCAGAGTGTTTCTCGTTAATCTTTTTTACTAAGAAAGTTCCAAAACCCCTTAATTCTATATTTTTACCTTCCAGTAAGGCTTTTTCAAGTCCTTTACAAAAAGAATCAATTATGTTTTCAAAATCAGTTTTGTTGAGTTTAGGGTTTTTGTGCCTGAGTTCTTTAATTAAATCTTGCCGTGACAATTATTTAGCTTTTTTATTTTTTTTTCCAATCGCTTTTTCAAATATCCCCTTAAGTGTAGCACCTGATTTAGTCGCTCCCTCTCCAAATTTGGCAATTAAAGATTTTTCCTCGTCTATTTGAGCTGCCTTTACACTTAATTTAATCTTTCTATTTTTTAAATCTAGTTCTGTAATTTTTGCATCCAAAGCATTTCCTGGTGAAAATACTTCAGGTCGAGCATCAGCAGTGTCTTTGGCTAAATCAATCTTTTTAATAGTAGTAATTAATTTTTTTTCTTTATCAACATATACTTTCACACCAGTTTTAAGCACTTCATGAATTCTTGTAGTAATTACATCGCCAACATTTTTTTTATTATCTTTAAACCAATCTAGAGGATCTTTTTCTAAAGCTCTCTTTGAAAATTTAATTTTATCGTCTTTTATTTCTATTATCTTTACACTCAAAACATCATTTTTTTTGAATTTTTTTAGATCATCAATATTCTCGTTGTAAGATATTTCCTTATAATGAAGCATTCCACTTAAACCGGAGTTTAATAGCTCTGCAAATATTGCTTTATCAGTTATATTGCTTATTTTGATTTTTTCCTCTTTTCCCACTTTGTCTTTTAATTTATCCCAAGGATTATCTAATGTAGCTTTATATGAAAGTGAAATTCTTTTTGTCTCTTTATCTATATTTACTATTTTAAATTTAATTTTTTGAGATACAGATAAAACTTTACTCGGTTTAATGTTTCGATTAGTCCAATCTAATTCAGAGTTGTGGATTAAACCCTCTATTCCTTCTTCAATTTTAACGAAGCAACCGTAATCCATTATTTTAGTCACCTCACCATCATAAGTTTCACCAACCTTATATTTTTTTTCTATATTTTCATAAGGATCTTCAGTAAGTGCTTTAACTGATGCAGAAACTCTATTAGTTTTCTCATCGATTTTAATAATTTTAACTTTAATTTTTTGGCCTATAGATACTAAGTCAGAGGGTTTTTTTACACGGCCATGACTTAAATCAGATACGTGCAAAAGTGCATCAATACCATTAATATCTAAAAAAATTCCCCAATCTGTAGTAGCTTTAACGGTAGCGTTCTCTATTATATCACCTTCTTTTAGATTTTTTAAAGCCTCAGAAATTACTGCGTTTTTACTCTTCTCAAGTACCGCTCTTCTAGACACACATACGTTTCCACGATTTTTGTCAATACGAGTAGCGATAACTTTAATAGGTGTATTCATTAAGTGATCAAACCTTTTTAAAGGCCTTACATCAATTTGTGAAGAAGGCATAAAACAAGGTAAGCCCTCAACATTAGCAATAAATCCTCCTTTGACTTTACCAGTGATGTATCCCGTCATCTCTTCCTGGGTTTCAAAAACTTTTTCCATTTTCTTCCACGCTTTCATTTTTCTTGCCTTATCTCTTGAAATTATTATCTCACCTCTAAAACTCTCTATCCGTTCTAGATACACTTCGATTGTTGAACCCACTTTTAACTTTGATAGTTCCTCGTTTGCTTTAAATTCTTCTATTGGAATCATTCCCTCCATTTTTGCCTTACAATCTACAACAACAAAGTTTTTCGTAATTTCAGTAACAGTAGATTTGATTATTTCGTTTTCTTTAAGTTTTCTGTCTTTAAAGTCTTTATCTAAAAGATTTTGGAATTCTTTATGAAGTGAATTGTTCTTATGCTCTTGTTCAGATGCCATATTTAATATTTAAAATTTTTTCTACGTATTTTGACATTTTTGCTAACATTGCTTGCTTATTCAATTTTCCGGTGTCGATTTCTACCGAATCTCTATGTTTAAGTAAAGGGGAGTTTTTTCTCTTTGTATCAAGAATATTTCTTATTTTAAGGCTTTTTTTGACATCTTTAAGTTTAATTTTAGCATTTGATTTTTTTAACTCCTCATAACGCCTTTTAGCAGCAACATTTAGATTACATTTAAAAAAAAATTTTAAATCAGAATTTGGAAGAATTTTCGTAGAAATATCTCGTCCCTCAATGCAACAATTTTTATTTTTTTTTGAAAAATTTATTTGAAATATTTTTAATATTTTTCTAATTTTATTTTTTTTAGCAATAACAGAACTATAATTAGATATTTCTTGTGTATGAAGATTTATTTTACTGAGCTTATTATAATTTAATTTTTTAAATTTTTTTCTTAAAAAGCTGATTTTATTTTTGGGTTTAAATTTAAGTATTAAATAGCCTGCATATCGATAAAGCAAGCCAGATGATAGAAATCTCAATTTATATTTTTTTGAAATCATTTTAGCGCCGGTTGACTTACCTGTTGCAGCACCACCATCACAAGAAATTTGTATAAATTTATCGTATTTCAAATTTTGCTCCCAATGTTTTCATAATTTTTAAAAATGATGGTGAAGAAGTATAAACTGTCTCAAAATTATTAATTCTAATTTGAGCACCGGTTAATATTGCAAGTATAAACGACGACATACATATTCTATGATCACCTAAACTGGAAACTTGGATTCTCTTCTCTCCCGCAACTTTGATTTCTTTACCAAAAATTTTTAAAATATTTTTTGAAAATAAGCTTTTAATACCAATTTGTTTTAAAATCTTCTGCATTTCAGAAATTCTATTACTTTCTTTGTTAGCTAAATCTTCTATACCTTCAAAAATAGATATCCCCTTAGTCAATGCAGCTATCACAAACAATATAGGATATTCGTCTGTTGAATTTACATAATACTTTTTTGAGGCTTTGATTGGTTTAAGTTTAGAACTTTTGACAATTATATTACCTCGTATCTCATTATTTTCTTTTTTTAAGTTTTTGAATTTAATATTAGCTCCATTTTTCTTTAATAACTTATAAAATCCTGTTCTCGTAGAATTTAACCCAACATCTTTTATTTCAAGAGTAGAATTTTTATTTAATAAAGTTAATGCACTAAAAAAGGCAGCTGAGGAGGGGTCTCCAGGAACATTTATGTGAATTGGATCTAAATCTTTTTTTCCATAAACTTGAATCTCTTTTTTTTCTTTATTTATAACTTTAATTGACTTTTTGTTTTTAATTAAAATATTTTCAGTGTGATCCCTACTTCTTTCTGTTTCAAATATTTTTGTAGTACCATAGGAATTCAAGCCAGCGAGAATAACTGCACTTTTGAGTTGGGCAGAAACTCCAGCATTATAATTAATGCCAATAGGCATTTCGGAGGAAATCATTTTTAATGGAAAATAAAAATTTTTTTTTGGCAAAAAATATGCGCCAAAACTTGACATCAAATCAATTAATTTTTTCATATTTCTTTTATTTAGCGAACGATCCCCTTTTAATTTTACACTAATTTTTGGAGTTGTTGAGAGTATCCCAATTAACAATCTTGCAAGAGTTCCTGAATTTCCAAAATTTAAAGTAGAGTTATTTTTGATATTCAATGAACCTAGACCTTTTCCATAAATCAAATAACTTTTTCGCTTAATCTTTTTAATTTTTACTCCTAGTTTTTTTAAACAATTAATTGTTGAAAAGACGTCTTCAGACTCCAGAACATTTTTCGTCGATGAAATATTTTGACTAATAGCACCTATTAAAAAACTTCTAATTGAAATTGATTTATCCCCATCAACTTTTATCACTTTTTTAAATGAGGAAATCTTATTTTTAACTAATAGATTAAAACTTTTTACTGGCATTATTCTTAAGAAAATTGTGAACCAAAATAATGCTCTATGGCTTTTGATGATTTTAACAATTCTCTAGATGTTCCTTCAGCTATTACTGTTTGTTCTCCAAGCACGTAACTTCTGTCGGTAATGTCGAATAAATTTTTTACATTGTGATCAGTAACTAATATAGCAGTACCACTAGATTGTATTTTAAGTATATATTTTTGAATATCTTGAATTACTAAAGGATCCAGAGCAGCTAGTGGCTCATCTAATAAAACAATTCTCGGTTTATTTATCATAACTCTGGCCATCATTAACCTTCTAATTTCTCCGCCAGATAGAACTGAGGCATTAAGTGTTCTTAAGTGTTGTAAATTAAATTCATCTAGCAGTTTTTCAGTTATAGCTTTTTGACTATCAACATCCTTAATTGCTATTTGAGCTATGCCTAAAATATTATCATAAACAGACATATTAAAAACACTTCTCTGCTGAGGAAGATATCCTAATCCCTCTTTTGATCGTAAATGAATAGGTACTTGTTCTATAGATTTACTATTTAAAAAAATTTTACCGCCTTCAACATTTTGCTCACCAATACACATTGAAAATAAAGTGGTCTTACCGCAACCATTAGGGCCTAGTATCCCAACACACTCACCTGGAAAAACTTTTAAAGATAATTTTTTTAAAATAGGTCTTCCGTCAAAAGATTTACTTACGTCTTTGACTTCAAAAATTGGCTTATCTTTTTTAAACTTTAATATTCTAAATCCTTTTTTCATTTGAGTTTTATATTAGCATTAATTTTATCATCATTGAAGGAAGCAATATTCAATTTTTGGTTTTTTATGTCAAAAGATAGATTGTCAGCTACAATAGTACCTCTTGAGTCTATCACCTTTACTTTATCTGATATTATTAAAAGCCCTCTCGTATTAGAGTAATCTGCTTTTTGCGCTAAAAGCTTACTCCCCTCGTAATTTGCTTTTACATTTCCCTCAAAAACCATATCGAGTGTTTTATTGTTATAAACTCCAGTATCCGACATTACCTTTAAAATTGTATCATCTTTGAAATAAAAATTTGCCTCAACGTATTTCATGTTAACGGTTTCTTGATTTTCCTTACTGTTGCTTGCCTCCTTAGATTTTAGAATATATCTATTTCCAGCCAAATCTAAACCACTATAGGAAATGTTAAAAAAAACATCACCATCCTCACCATCTGCTGCTAATTGTTTTTTTATTTTTTCTTGAGTAGCTTCTGGAATTATGGGCTCTTTTAAAGATGTCTCTTTTTTATAATAGGTAAAAAAAATTATTATTGACCCTAAAAGCAGAAGAGTTAATTGAATTAATCTGAGTTTCTTTTTTCTTTCCATTATTTTATTCCATTATTTAAAAGAAAATGAATGTGTATAATTCCTTTTAGAACCTTATTTTTTTTAGAATAGTCTTTGTCAGACACAACTAATAAACTAGTAATTTTTTTCTCATTCATAATTGATAAAGCTTTAGATGCTGGCATATTCTCATTAACAACTAATGGTTTTTTTTTTATAAATTGATCAAGCTTTTTTTCACTTGAATAACTCTTTATTTCTCTTCTCAAATCGCCATCTGTTACTAAACCTTTAATAAATTTATTTTTAATTACAACAACGATACCTAATTTTTTTTGATTCATTATTTTTAAAGCCTGTCTGAAGTTTTTATTGAAATTAATAACAGGCATTTTATTTCCTGAAACCATTATATCTTTTGCAAGCAATAAAGAACCTCCAATATTTCCTCCCGGGTGAAAAACTTTAAATTTTTCCTTAGAAAATTTTCTTTTTTGCATAACGGTAGTTGCAAGGCAATCACCTAGGAGCAAAGTTATTGAAGTACTAGTGGTTGGTACCATTCCAGTAAGATCTGCCTCCCTAACTTTTGGGAGTAATAATTTTACATCACTTGCTTTAAGTAAAATACTATCTGACTTTGAAGCCACCCCTATTATTTTAATTCTATAGCGGTTAGCGTACCTTAGCATGTTATTGAGTTCAGATGTATTACCCGAGTAAGAAAAAATTATTAAAATATCTCTTTTCTCTATTTGGCCCATATCTCCATGCAAAGCTTGAGCAGGGTCACAAAAGAAGCTGGGTATACCGACACTTGAGAATGTAGCCGAAATTTTTCTTGCAATGAGACCAGATTTTCCGATGCCAGCAAATATTATTTTTCCTCTGCAGTTTAAGATTAGATCTACAGCTTTTACAAAAGAATTATTTAATACCTTTTTAATTTTTTTTAGCTCACTTATTTGTATTTCAGCAGATTTTTTTGCTAGTGATATATATTTTTTTTTATTCATTAGTGTTCAAAAATATCTTCTTTAAAGCCTTTCTGATCAAGTTCGACTCTAGTATCTAAAAAAGTAAGACATTTTTTAAAAACATCCATTCTTTTTTCTCTAGTCAGCATACCTTCAAGTTCTGATTTTATTTTGTGTAAATATATTACATCATTTGCCGCGTATTCTAGTTGTTTGTCCGATAGTTTATCAATATCTTTATTCCAGTCACTACTGCCATACCTCTTATCAATATTTTTATTACAAAATTCTTGAACAAGATTTTTTAAACCATGTGCGTCAGTATAAGTTCTAACAATCTTAGAGGCAATTTTTGTGTCAAATATATTTTTTATTTTACATTTTAGAAAAAATTCTAAAGCGTTTTTGTCAAATCTTAAAAAATGCCCAATTTTTAAAATCTTATCGTTTTCTAAAACTGATACTAAATTTGGTGCCTTATAATTATTTTTGTTTGGTTGAATAATATAAACGTTTCCTTTTTCATCACATATTTGTACTAAACTTAATTTGTCTCTCTCAGGAATTTGAAGTCCTGTAGCTTCCGTATCTATTGCGATGCTATTTTTAAATGAATTAGCTATATCTGAAGTAATGTCCTCTTTTATCTTAGTAATTTTCATATATAAGTTTAAATACCATGAAAAATCAAATTTGCACAATCTTAGGTGGTGGGGGATTTATAGGAAGATATCTTGTTCGAAATTTGACCAAGAAAAATTACCGCTGCATAATCACCACAAGAAAAGCCTTTCAAAAAGGGTATTTAAAGACTCAAGCAACGCCAGGAGCTATCGAACTGTTAGATTGGAACCCAAATAATTTTTCAGATTTGAAAGAAGCAATAAAAAATTCAGATGTAGTTGTGAATTTAATTGGTATCCTATTTGAGAACAGAAAACAAAAATTTTACAATATTCATTCAAAAATACCTGAAGCTATCGCCAAGATTTGTTCAGAGACAGAAGTCAAGAAATTTATTCACGTTAGTGCTATTGGAGCTAATGATAAATCAAAATCTCTATATCAAAAATCAAAATTTCTTGGGGAACAAAAAGCGCTTGAGAATTTCAAAAAAACAGTAATTATCAGACCAAGTGTTGTATGTGGTCCTGAAGATAACTTTACCAATCTTTTTTCAAAATTAAGTATACTACCTGTAATTCCAGTTGTTGGCAAAAATTATAAATTTCAACCTATCTTCGTTTCAGATGTTTCAAGCTCAATTTTAAAAGCAATTGAAATTAAAAATAACGAGAGAAAAATTTACGAGATTGGAGGACCAAAAATAATTAGTTTTGAAGATATGATTAAGTCAATTTTGTCAACTATTAACAAAAAAAGATTTGTTGTTGAAATGCCAATGACTTTAGCAAAAATACAGAGTAGTATAACAGATTTACTTCCTTTCCCTCCGATTTTAACTAGAGACCAATGTGAAATTT
>TARA_B100001121_G_scaffold65154_1_pt1 | contig 13357 bp, 9 predicted proteins | sample TARA_B100001121 | Tara Oceans TARA_B100001121 (sample SAMEA2622817) | marine metagenome | biome: marine biome (ENVO:00000447); feature: surface water layer (ENVO:00002042); material: "saline water (ENVO:00002010), including plankton (ENVO:xxxxxxxx)" | depth 5 m
CAGCAAAGGGAGCATCGGCTCTTGAAACAAGCTGCAATTTAATAAGCCGCGAACTAAAAACTCATGTTCTTTCAAACTCTTTAAATGAATCAGAATTTAGAAGAGCGTTGGAGTCTGAAGTTTCAGAAGTTGAATTAAAGAATCTTATCAACAAATTCGACAACCCAGAGAACATTGATGATTTTATTTTAAACACTGTTGTTTATTTGATTAAATTTCCAAAAAGCGAAAACTTTCCTGAACGATTATGGAAGTTATCTGCAATCGTGGAATTGCATGAACGCAATTCCAAAAATAAACTAACTAAGAAGCCCTTCTTTCCTGCATTAATAAATGCATGCAGCCTGCTACCTCCAGATAACACTTATAACATTGAAGGTCGATTCCTTGCAGCAAAACATTTTGGTAGAATAGGTCAATATCAAAAACAAGAAAACATCATTAATGAATTATTAAAAAGAAAAGGACTCACTAATGAGGTTTATTTTACTTGTTTCAAAGAATTAGGTTTACTTAATGAATCATTGGGAAAATTCGAAGAAGCATTGGCTATCTACAAAATAGAAGATGAAAAAATAAATATTTTCCCTCAATACATAGATCTTCGAATGAGGTCTATATTTATAAACTTAGAACACAATCAATTTAAAGAAGCTTTCCAAATTGTTGATGAGCTAATCAAAATAGCGCCAGAAAAACGAAAGCTCTACTCAGGAAATACAATTCTTGAAGAAATAATTTCTCTACGCAAAAAGGATGAAGCATTAAATGACTACTGGAATCATTCCATTAATTGGTGGGATGAATGGCTACAGATCAGAAGGGAGTTATATCCAGACAAAAACTTTAAAACAGTTCGAATTCCTGATCTGTCTAGAATTATAGATTTGAATAGAGATTTGAATTTAAGTCTTGGCAGTAATAACAAACTTGAATTCTTTTCAAAACTTGATCTTCTTTTACATGGATTACGGTGGTCCCCCTCATTATTAAACGACGCTGGAACAGCGCTCTGCTTTTTGTTGCCCCAAATTCAAAAGGAAACCAACAACAAAACACATAATCTTTTGCTTAAAGTTTGTGACGAATCAATTGATTTACCAATTCAATTCAATAGAAGGGCTAAGCTATATAGTTCAATAAGCCATTCATCTGTAAAAGAACATGATCGGGCCATTGACATTATAAAAAAATTTTTAAAAGACGACCGTAATCCCGATCAAACAACTGAAACAATCGTAAGACTTTGGGCCCACATTGCGATCAATGAAAACAAAGATACATCCGGCCCTGAAAAAGAATTACAAAAACTATTAAGCCAACAGCCTACAATTTCAAACCGACCACAAACAACTCTCTACCTTTCACAAATCTACAGAAAGAACGAAAATTATGATAAAGAAAAAGAGTTATTACTCAAGGAAACTCAAAACCCAAAAATCTTGGAAAATAAGGAAACATTACAAATCTTTATTTCCAGGCTAAAAGAACTTAACAATGGAATAGTAAGCAATAACGACTTCTCACAGGCTGTTAGAGATTGGAAGTTAAAACATATTCCAATTTGGCTGAAATTTACATCAATCAAGAACTTAAATGATACAAGACTCGAAAAAGTCAATCCTGAGGAGTTAATTCTCAATTCCAGAAACCCCAAATTTACACAAGAAGAATTATTAAAAATCAAATTATTAATTGCTGAATCGAATGAATTTGATCGAGCTGTTCGAGAGCAAGCCTTTCAACAAGCCTTTTCAGAAATTTATCTATATGAACATCAATATTCAGCATCAAGAAAAATGCTTAAATCAGTACTAACTGATGAACGATTCCCCTATCAATTATGCCAACAATTATTGATGTTCTCTATGGATGATGCCTTATCCAGAGGAAGAAATAGAGACATAACATTTGCAATAACTCATCCTATTATAGATAGAAATAATCCTATAACAAAAAATGCCATTCAAAATTATGGGAGATTTTCTGCCACCAACCTAAACTCATTAGAATCTATCAAAGAATGCTATAAGGATATTAGAGATAACATTAACTCTCCATCATCCTTTGCCGTTTTGGCCAGAATCTTTGAAAGCAGTCTAGAATTAGGAAGCATTGAGTTAGCAAACAAAATCTCATTGGAAGCTGGAAATTGGACAACTCCGATACAACTCGAAAAACGAAAATCAATATTAGCTAATGCTTTTACTGAATCAATAAAAAGATCCAAACCTAATATTGAGTTTGCAAAATCAATAAAATCAATTGCAAGGAAATTCGTTAAGCCTATCAACAATGATAATCCACTATTAATAAATGATTACAAAAAAGAAACTAATCTAAAAAAATTATCTGAACAAACGGCCTATAATTGGCTAACCCAGCGTGCACTACATGAATCCTCTTTAGAGACTTCACCTAGGTTCTGGTTTGATCTCGCAGAACTTATGCCAAGGGATGAAAAACAAGTAGAATTTTCATTTCTACTTATTGAAACTCTTCTGAAGAGTAATATTAATGACTTAGAAAAATCTTTCAGTCTATTTTCCAGCCCTTCAATTATTGATACTGATGATATAATGTTGAGAGAAAAACTGTTTACGTTATTTGATACTTACACTGATAAAGATAAGGAACCCAATAGCCACGCAGCAATGATTATTACTAAGACTCAATCTGGTAAAATCAGAGATGGTCAGCAGGTGGACATCGACAAAGAATGGCAAGAATTAGATCATCCAATATTGAGAAATATACAATTACCAACAAAAATTAGCTACCTGATGGCTAGAAAGAACATTATTGGGCTTACTAAAACTCTTAAGGAATTAGACCCAGAAACGCTTCTTTCGCCAGAATTTATTGATATAATTTTACCCGCGCTTTATGAGGCAAATCAAAACGATAGAATTAAAGAAGCAATCGTTGTTGCGGAAAATAAAATTAAAAATGATTTAGCCAATTCCGTAAGAACTCTAGATTTCCAATCGATTCGTTTTGTATACAAATTTTACAGCCTCGCAAAAAACAATAGCCCCCTTCCCAAGGAATGGTTTCAATCAATAGACAAGCAAGTTAAATCGGAAAGAGATAGTTATTCTTTTCGTATTCTTGAAGCTGAATATAAAGAGAACTGGATAGATCTTGCAAAATGGTCAGGTAAAGCAATAGACGAATATCCAACATATTACAATTACTACAGGCCAAGAGGCCTTGCATTATACAGACTAAATGATAAACAATCAGCTATAGACGCACTTGAAATTTACGTTAAGTACAGTAAGGATGAAATACAATGGCATGACGCATCAGAACTTCTTAAGACACTAAAATCTGAATAAAAGTTTAAACACATACTAAGAATAGATGTATAAATACATTCCAATCATCGTATCCATCGCATTTTTCTCTATATTCCTTTTAGCAGCTAAAGATGAGGCGACTCCAATTCATGATTTAAGAATAAAAATGCAGTTTGAAAAAAAATTAACTGCTTTAAAAGATCAAAATAAAACATCACCAACTAATGACATAGCAAGTCAACTAAGCGCTGAAAAAAAATGTGATGCAGCCCCCTTAAAACCAAACACTAAAATAATCAATACAGCTGAAATCTATAAAGCTGCAAAAAATGGAGTTCTCTGTCTAGGGAACATTTATAAGTGTGATAAGTGCCCTGAGTGGCACGGTAATATTGCTGGAGGTTTTGTAATCTCAAGCGACGGACTTGCTGTTACTAATTTTCATGTCATGAAAAATGAACGTGCTGGCGCTTTTGGGGCTTTAAATATTGATGGCGAAATTTTCCCAATCGAAAAAGTCGTTGCCTCTTCAGAAAAAGACGACCTTGCTATAGTTAAACTTACTGGCGATTTATTTCATCCATTACCATTAAAAAGTGACAGTCCTGTTGGCTCCGAAGTCACAGTAATTAGCCATCCTGAAGGTAGGTTTTTTACAGTATCAAAAGGAATTATTTCTAGATATTATCTTCAGAGGTCAGGTAAAGAAAAAGGATCCCCTCGAATTGCTATTACTGCAGACTTCGCAAAAGGTTCAAGTGGCTCTCCTGTATTTGACAACACAGGATCTGTCGTTGGCGTAGTCGCATCCACCAATTCCATTTATTATAACAGAAGTGAAGGAATCCAGAGAAACTTGCAAATGGTTATCAAATCATGTATACCCACAAGCTCTATTTTGAAGCTACTTAGTAGTGATTAATTTTATCTATATAAAATACTTGTTATATAGGCTGCGTAACAGCCAAGAAAAACTACTCCTTTAATCCTGTTTAGCTCCATTTTCTTATATATAAAAAGCCAGCAAAATATAACGGCTCCAATCATAATAGAATAGTCTATCAGATTGATATCATTAACACTTAATGGTTTGAATAAGGCAGTTATTCCTAGAATAGCTAAAACATTAAATATTGAGGAACCTACAGCGTTTCCAACAATTATATCACCCTCATTTTTAATACAAGCGACTATTGAGGTAGCCAATTCTGGGAGTGATGTACCAAAAGCTAATAGCGTAAGACCTATTACAGCCTCACTAACTCCGAAAGCTTTAGCTAATCCAATACCACCTTTTTCAAAAAAGAACGCTCCGAGAACTAATAAAATTAATCCTGCCAACAATAAAGCTATTAAAACAATACCATTATAACCTTGGCTACTTACCGTATCAATTTCACTAGAAGATTCACCTTCAACCTTAAATTCGCCACTATTGTTTGCCCCTTTAAAACTAAATAAAATATAAATGACAATCCCCACACATAAAATAAAACCTTCCCAACTTGCGACTTCTTTATTTATCAACATCACGATCAACGCGAATGAAACCATCAGAAGAATCGGCAATTCTTTTCTGATTATCTGCCGATGTACTCTTAAAGGTCTAATCAAACTACTAAATCCCAATATCAATAAAATATTGCATATATTCGAACCAACGATGTTACCCAAAGCAGCATCTGGTCTGCTCTCGAGATTTAGCCTTAAGCAAACAGCCAATTCAGGAGCACTTGTTCCTAAAGCCACAACAGTAAGACCAATAACCAATGGAGAGACTCCGATTTTAAGGGCTAACTTGGAACTACCCCCTACCAACCATTCAGCACCAAAGTACAAGCCTATAATCCCTAGAATAAGGTAAATTAGATCAGTCATTATTACTAAAACCTATACACTAAACTAACTAGAAAATAAACAATTGGATCAATTACCGCCATTCATGCTTTGGGTATCTACCCTTCAATTGTTTTTTGATATCTGGATAACTTTCTTTCCAGAATCTTGCGATATCTGTAGTTGTTTGTACAGGCCGGTGATTTGGTCCAAGCACCTCAATCGATACAGGAATTTTTCCATTACATAATAAAGGAGTAATATTAATATCGTAGAGCCGTTGAAGGACAACAGAGATTTTGGGACCATTCGATGTGTATAAAACCTTGGCCTCAATACCATTTTCCAATTTTATTCGATCCGGAGCATATTTTTTTACTGTCTGAGAATGAATAGGCGACAGCCATTTTTCTAGATAAGGCCAACACTCCTTATCCTTAATTTCTTTATAAGACAAAGCTCCCTCACAAAAGTCAGTTAAAACTAAAAGCTTGTCTATTTCTGTGAATTTTGGAATTTCGTATTCAGGAAAACATTGTGAAACAAATTCAACCCTTAAAATCCAATTATTACATTTGTCATTCCAGCCCTTAAGCTTCAATTTCCCATCAATAATTTCACTAGCTAGTATATTTGCAGATTCAGCGTTTGAGCTATTATTTAACTCATTAATATCAATTACTAAATCCATACATTTTGTAATAGACTCAGTAATAACTCTACGCCTTTGTTTATCAAATCGACTAATTTCTTGTACTGTCAGATAATTTCCTAACACCTCTTTTAACCAAGGCAATTTAATTGATGTCGATTTTGAAATAACGACAGACACATCTTTACCTTCAATTTCATTTACTTCAGCTGCTACTCCAATATCAGAAGCATCTGCCAAACTGCCTTTTTCTAGTTTACCTCGCCTCGATCCAACTAATTCACAAGAAAGTGTCGATTTCGACAATTTTCGATACAAGTTATCATAAAAACCCACAAGAAACACTTTTGCGATACTCTCACCACAAAAATTTGAACTTAATTCATTCACTTTAAGCCCCTGTTTTTTTGCAATATCCGTAAGACTTCTAAATATGCTTAACACTTCTCGGGCGGCTTTAGAATGAATATCAAATGCATGGCATTTTTGGTAATCAAATTTTGCCCTGTAAGCATAAATCCAGGCTCTAATCATCGGCTGAAAATCCGATATATCATTTTTGTGAGCAAATTCACTGGACTTTAACTGTATTTTCTTATCAAAAATATTGCGACCTTGAATTAATGCCATTGAAAGCGCAACTTCATTAAGGCACCCCCTGCTACCCGCCTCAATAATCATTCTTGCAAACCTTGGATGGACTGGATAAGAAGACATCATCTTTCCTGTAGGAGTAACGCTTCCATCTTTTCTGCTTATAGCATTTAATGAGACAAGAAATTCCTTTGCTTTGCTCATTGACTCTTTTGACGGAGGATCAAGCCATTTTAAATCATCAATAATCTTTGAGTTAAATACAGCTAATAACAAAACAATTTCAGTCAGATCCAACCGTTTTATCTCCGGAGGCAATTCTTTATCCCTCATTGCGTGATCGGATTCTGACCAAAGCCGTATGCATGATCCAGCCGACACTCTACCAGCACGACCAGCCCTCTGATCAGCTGATGCAACTGATATCTTGTTTAACAGCAATGTGTTAATTCCTCTCACATCATCGTACGAAGGTATTCTTGCAAGACCACAATCGATTACTATCTTAACACCATCAATTGTAAGAGAAGTTTCAGCAATGTTAGTGGAAACAATAAGCTTTCTTTTATCACTAGGCTGAAGGGCATAATCTTGATCGTTAGGATTTAGATCGCCATAAAGAGGTACGATTAGACATCCCTTTAGTTGTTTTATTAACCTTAGCTTTTCAATCGTTTTTCTTATTTCAAAAGCACCCGGTAAAAAAATTAGAACATCACCTTCTAACCCTTTCTTTATAACTTCTGACTTAATGGCTTTGATAACAGATTCTGATATAGTTTGAGAATTTACATTTAAATTTACATGCCGAACATCTACCGGATAAGTTCTTCCAGAACATTTTATTGATTGGCATGGTGACAAGTATTCAGCGATGGATTTAGTAGATAATGTTGCTGACATCACTACTATCTTTAAATCAGGCCGTGTCTCTTCCTGTAACTTCTTAGCTATTGCCAATAAAACATCAGAATAAATATGTCGTTCATGAAACTCATCGAAGACAATAGCTCCGACATGAGAAAGAGATGAATTAGAAATAAGCTCCCTAATTAAAATTCCCTCTGTTACAAACCTCACTTTAGTTTTATCAGAAATCATTTTCTCAAATCGCACTTGATAACCAATTTCTTCTCCTAGCCTGCATCCCATTTCCCCCGCTACACGCCTCGCCAACATTCTCGCAGCAACTCTTCGAGGCTGCAAAACAACTATTCCTCCAGACTTAACGACATTATTATTGATTAAAATCTGCGGGAGTTGAGTGGATTTCCCTGATCCTGTTGGCGCCTCAATAATCAATCGATCCCTATTACTAGGCTGAAGATATTTAACAATATCATCTTCAAGTTCATAAATTGGTAACTTTTTCTTCTCCACGATAAATATATGAAACAGGACGATATCTATGATATTTGGGTAAATTTAAAGAATTAAAAGGAATTAAACTTTCTTTTTGCGCCTGACAATAAAACCCTCTAAATTACATATAGATGATTAATACAAATTTACTAGCATTTACACTTGGAGGACCAGAGGTAATCATTGTTCTTGTTTTGATACTCTTGCTTTTTGGAGCTAAAAGAATACCTAAACTTGCAAAAAGTATTGGTCAGGCAACAGGAGAGCTAAAGAAAGGGCGACTAGAATCTGAGAAAGAAATTAGTGATGCCAAAAAATCATCTGAAGAAGACACATCATCAAAAGAGGAATAAAAGAATTTCATGAACCCTTCAAACTTTTTTGCTTTTGCTCTTGGCGGACCAGAAATAATAGGAATAGGAGTAATTGTACTACTACTATTTGGCGCCAAAAAGCTTCCAGAACTGGCCAGAGGAATCGGTAAAGCATCCGGTGAATTTAAAAAGGCTCAAAATGAATTTAAACATTCCCTTGAAACGGCAGAAGAAGAAGCTATTAAAGATGATTCTGATAACAATAGCAGTTCAAAGTCATCTTAATTCAAAGAACACATAAAAACTTTTGAGTTTCTTCCGCTCTTAATAAGTTCTTTTTTCCGTAACTCTGGCAAGCCATCATTTTCACACTCTTCCCAGCCCAACTTTTCAAAAAAACCTGATGCTTGTGTTGATAAGGCATAAATTTTTGATGACCCTTTCTCTTTGGCGATGTCCACTGCATGACCCACAAGCCTTTTACCATACCCAACTCCTTCGTGTGATTTTTTAACAAAAAGGCACGCTAGTTCAGAAATGTTTCTTGATGAGTGAATAGCTACTGTTCCAACTACATTACCATCAATCTCTAAAACGTAGAAATCTTTAATCTTAGCACTAATGTCTGAAAGTTCTCTCGGAATCAATTCATCATCTAATATTGCCGACTGTATAATTGAGAGCACTTCTGATATATCACCTTCATTAGCAGAACGAATTTCTCCGTAAGGGTCACGGTGGATCATAATACCCACTCCCTCATTACTAAAGAGTTCAGCAAGGATCGCATAGTCACTAAATCCATTTAAAATATGAACTCTTTCAATTGATTCATCAAAACTCTTTGATGCGGTTAACAACATTCTTGAAAGCCTAGGAGCCAGATTCTTTGCATTCTTAACAAGATCAACTGTTTCGGAAACTGAATATTGATGACCTTTAATTGAATTAATTAGATTAGGATCCACTAACATCATTACTTTCGACGACTCAATTGAAAGACCTAATGAGAAAGCTAAAGAATCTGAATCAAGCAAATAATTTCGTCCCTTTGTATCAAATCCTATAGAGGGTATTATAGGAATAATATTTTTTTCAAGCAGCGCATGCAAACTCGCATCATCTACTTTTTCCACCTTACCGTCATATAGAAAATCAACACCACCAATAACGCCAACACTTCTGGCAATAATTGCATTAGAAGTAGCAACTTTGAGCCCTACGGCTGTTAATTCCCTCATTAGAATATTGGTTACTTTGGAATTTTCGTTCAATTCCAACTCCAATTTTTTTTCACTTGTAGGACTGCCTCTGTGAAGATCAGATTCTACATGCCAATCATAATGATCTTTTTGAATTTGTGAGTCGTGAACAATGATGAAATTGATTTTTAAAGAATGAAGTACCGCTAGATCAAGCACCACATTCGAAAAGTTATCAGAATGCACTACGCATCCATCAATTTTGATAACAAATAGTTTATTCCTAAACTGAGGCACATAATGCAGGATGCCTCTTAGGTCTCCAAATTCCATTCTTAAATATCAATCAAATCATTACCAATACAATAAAACTTGTATTAAATATTGAGAGAAAAACCAAATGATCGCCAGCTATGCAGAAGCCTCATGCCCTGCTCCTTTATGCCCTAATATTTTTACTGTCCGATTAAGCTGCTCAAATTCTATAGGTTTTTTAATCACAGTAACTGGGCCAATAGCAAGAATCTTACTGAGTATTTCACTGTCAGGATAACCTGTTATTATGACAATTGGTAATTCAGGGTGCATCGACTTGAGTTTCACATAAAGCTCATCTCCTGAAATATCTGGCAATTTGAGATCAAGGAAAACTAGATCAAACTCTTGCTTTTCAGCAAAAGAAATAGCCTCAGCTCCTGAACCTACAACCACTCTTCCAAATCCGGCCTTTTTCAAAAATTGTTTGAATAAGGTTTGCAAGGCAGGATCATCATCAATTACTAAGACAGTTGGCTGACCACCTTCTTCTTTTTTTAGGACTTCTGTATCTAAAAGACTTCTTTTAATCCTCCATCGACCGCCAATTTGTATAGCCGGTAATTGCCCTCTTTGAACGAGATAATAGACTGTTGGCAAAGGAATTCTTAAATATTCCGCAGTTTCTTTAACTGTCATCAATTCGGGAGATTCTTCAGACGCCATAGTAATTATCTATTATGAGAATTTAATTTTATTATAAAACAGCTTTATTGAAGTTTTCTTAGTTTATAAAAAGACCAATAAATGCAAGTATTTATAATATTTATAGATCTATTTTAATTTCACACAAGTTAATTTAGGCAAAAGAAAGATAAAAAATATCATTTTATCATTTTTGAGAAGAGAAGACGAGAACGTCAAAAGGTTGTTAATTGAATTTGTAAATCTAATAAAAAATCCTGAAAAAGACAAAGGTCGTACTTGAAACAATGAAACTTTGTACGAACTCTAAATAAATATTTACCTTACTATCTTATGAACTCGATAAAATTGTATAATCCAGGTCCGATAAATGTATCAGATGATACTTACCAGGCTATGTCCAAGGCTATGATTGGCCATAGAGGCAGCGATTTTGTTAATCTTTATTCTGACATACATCCAAAACTGCAAAAATTATTTGGTACAACTTCTCCAGTCTATCTCAGCACGTCCTCTGCATGGGGAGTTATGGAGGCATCAGTAAGAAACCTCTCTTCCAAAAAAGTTCTTAATTGCTGCAATGGCGCATTTTCTGATAAGTGGCTCGATGTTTCACAACGTTGTGGATTAGAGGCCGAATCATTATCTTCTGAGTGGGGCTCACCTATAGACCCAAATGAGCTTGATGAAAAGCTCTCTACCGGTCATTTCGATCTAGTTACACTAGTACATAACGAGACTTCCACAGGTGTAATGAATCCACTGAAAGAGATTTCACAAGTTGTAGCTAAATATGATGACATATCTTTAGTCGTTGATACAGTCTCATCTTTCTCAGTCGTTCCTATTAATACTGATGAACTTGGCATTGACGTAGTTCTTACTGGCAGCCAAAAAGCATTGGCTTTGCCTCCAGGATTAGCGCTTTTCACTGTTTCTGAAAAAGCATTAAAAAAAGCAGAATCAACGCCCAATAGAGGATATTATTTTGATTTTCTAGAATTCCACAAAAACTGGGAAAAAATGATGACCCCAAGCACGCCATGTATCTCTTTGATATATGGATTACAACATCAATTAAACAAAATTTTCGATGAAGGCTTGGATGCTAGATTTCAAAGACATGAGGAGCTTAATAAAATGGTACATGATTGGGTTAGCAAAAATGAATTTAATCACTTTGCCCCCGAAGGATACAGATCTAAATCCTTAACATGTGTTGCTAATAACAGAGAAATTGACGTAGCGGCATGGATAAAAAGAATGCGTGATAAACACTCTTTAATTATTAATGGTGGTTATGGAAAAATTAAGGGTACCACATTCAGGATATCTAACATGGGTGATGAGTCGGTAGATTCAATCAACCAAATGCTTGAAGCAATTACAGATACCCTCAGTTAAAAGACTGGGTAACCGATCACCTCATCGCCTTCTCTTATATTAATACCTGGCGGCTTTTTATCAGCGTCAATATTACCGATTGAATTAGTCGAATCCACGACCTCGCCAATCTCAACCTCGGCAACAATAAATTTGTCACGTCGAATATTGAATCTGGTGCCCTTTTCTATTCCTCTTGAAGACCCTGCATTGATAACGACAAATCCTAAGTCCTCTTTCACTGCAATAATTTTAGCAATGGCTGGAGCATCCCTAATTTTCTTTTGCATAGGTGTTAATTCCTCTGTTTTTTTCTGATTGTCTAACTTTTCTGCAATAGTTTGCGTTAATTGGGCTCTCTCTGCCCTAACCGCCTCCAAATCAGCGGCAGCTAAATTTGCTGCTGTCTTCATTTCCTCCCTAAGCGCCTGTAATGTCTGTTCATTTTCTTTCTTTTGTTGATTAATCGCCTCTTGTAACTGCTTTTCAACTTCAATCTTATTCTCACTAATAGAGGTATTCTGATCATTAATCTGTTGAACAAGGTCAGATTTCTCCATCGACAACCGAGATTTCTCCATGGACAACTTCATTATGTAAATGACAGCTAAAACCGTGATCGATATAGCTACAGAAAGTATAATCTTGGTCATTTTATCCATAATTTCGTATAAATCTGTTATAATTTTGAGTTTTTAACCTACTCCTTGAGTCCCAACGTCGCAACGTGAAATAATATTGAAGAAATTGACCCCTAAAATTGTAGGTGCTAATGTCGGCGCTCTATAAAACACTATGGCCGACAAAGGACCCAATTATAAAGACACTTTAAATCTGCCTCATACAAATTTTCCTATGAGAGGAGGTTTAGTTGAGAGTGAACCATTAAGATTACAAAAATGGGAATCAATTAATCTTTACGAAAAAATTCTAAGTGCTCGAGAGGATAAACAAGGAGAAAAATTCATCCTTCACGATGGTCCCCCATTTGCTAACGGTGACGTACATATGGGAACTGCACTCAACAAGTTACTTAAAGATCTCGTTATTAAATCTAAATCGATGTCTGGGTATGTAACACCGTACATACCAGGCTGGGACTGTCATGGCCTACCAATTGAATATAAGGTTGTTGAAAAAGCTCAAGGTTTAGAGCCAGGAGAAATCCGCAGAAGGTGTGAAGACTTTGCTTTGAACTTTGTTAACATTCAACGAGAATCATTCAAAAGGCTTGGCGTGCTAGCAGCTTGGAATGATCCATATCTAACACTTGAACCAAAATACGAGGCAGACATTATTCGAGCATTTTCCAAATTCATTGAAAAAGGGTTAGTATACTCAAGCCGGAAGCCTGTTCAATGGAGCTTCGGAGCACAAACAGCATTAGCAGAGGCCGAAGTTGAATATAAGGACATCACTGACACTGCAATATTTGTAAAATTTGAATTAGAGTCAGGCCCTCTTACCAATCAATCATCTTTGGTAATTTGGACTACCACTCCGTGGACTCTACCAGCCAACCTCGCAATCGCGTTAAATGAAAAAATTGAATATATCAATGGTGAATTTAAAGATGACGATCAACAAATACATAATCTAATAATTGCAAAAGATCTCGTTGAAAGCTTTGAAGAGTCTACAGGATTAAGGTTGATTAAAACCATTAGTCTGATCCAAGGTTCAGAATTTAAAGATCAAATAACTTCACATCCTTTTTTACCAAGAAAATCCCCTATTATTTTTGCTGATTTT
>TARA_B100001121_G_scaffold37057_1_pt1 | contig 13350 bp, 12 predicted proteins | sample TARA_B100001121 | Tara Oceans TARA_B100001121 (sample SAMEA2622817) | marine metagenome | biome: marine biome (ENVO:00000447); feature: surface water layer (ENVO:00002042); material: "saline water (ENVO:00002010), including plankton (ENVO:xxxxxxxx)" | depth 5 m
AATTCTACATCAGGAAGCACTATCTTGTCAAGATCAACTTCATCTTCAAAAATGGGTATGCCAAAAATTAGTTTTTTCATCTTGGAGGTAACGGTGTTTCTCTCATAGTTTTATATACAAGACTAGCTCTGAGTCCTCTATATGATTTATTCGGGGGATTACCATGATGTTCTATGTTCCCCTTGAATAGTATTATTCTGCCTGGCGCAGGGTCTATTCCTGACCATTCATCATCTAATTTATACATCAATTGTCCTCCCCACTCTGGATACCATTCTCTGTTCACATAATAACAAAAACTTATACCGTTGTCACATTGACAGTCTTTATGTGGAGTTGTGTTATGTATCCATTGTTGTCCATTTACCAGAATTTCACCCAATTCTACTTGAAAAGGTAACGTGCTCATGACAGCACTGTAGATCATCTTGAAACAAGAATCATTTGCATGAGGAGACTTTGGTGGGAATATTGATTGTTTTAGAGCTCCCACTTCTGGCCAGTCTGGATCGGCACCAATGTCATGGCCATCTTCTGGATATCCACTGGTATGTCCATAAAACCAACCATAACTATTCATAATTGTCTCGTGAACATAATTTATGAACCAGCCAGGAAATAAATTATCTACAACATAGACTTCATTCTTACTCAAATCATACTGTGACCAATCTAATCTTTCTGTCCAGCAATCAATATGTATCATAGTTAATAAAGCCAGTCTTGGTACTCGCCATCTACATCTAGTTCAGCGAGTTTACTCTCCTCTAATTGTTGTCTCATATCATCATGTAGTCTCTCCACTGCGGAAGGCAGTCCTTGTTGCCCAGACAACTCACCCTCGTAAGTAGCGTTGACATCTACTATCTCAGGTGGTAATGGTCTAGGTGTTGGAATCTTTCTGTATGTAAATCCTTCACCCTCATGCAACATTATAGTTGTTATGGCATATTTTTCGTGACTACAATCACAATATTTTTGCCCTAGTCCATCATAGACTGTCCAATATGGATAAAAATTGTCTGGAATCATAATAATATTATAATTTATTGTGGGTTAATTGTCAACGAAGTATGTCGTCCCAATCAAAATCTTCTATGCCAAGTGCCTGTTGTAATTGTTGTGACGATTTACCATTATTGAATCCTATGGCTTGTAAGTATCCCCATGCAGTTGTTTCTTCATCATTCCTTATGTCTCTCAGAGCAGATGCTCCACTTATATAGTGATTAATTCTAGGCACATTTTGTGCGATTATATTGTTCATTTCATTTTCAGCCTCAGTGATGGCAGTATCATAAGTTCCACAATCGCCTGGAATAGAACCACTTGGAGGCACATTCTTATATCCAAGAGTTGTACCAGCAGTTCCTCCTGTACTAACAATAACTGTCTGTCCTAAAGTTGCGTACTGTTCATCACCATCGCCATCCTCATCAAACTCAGAATATGTTGGCCAGTTGAATGAACCCACATAATATTCTACCCTACCAGCACCTACAGCAGGCTCTGGTTCATCTAAAACCTCTCTCCATTTTGCAATAATGTTAGGATCTCCATTGTTTATCAGTTCTAATTTATGACCCTTTCCTATGTTACCACCCTGAGCAATACCTATTTCTACTGGGTCGATTGGATTTTTAGTAGATTCAAACTCAATATCATTTGAATCGCCTGGCCTGATTATTATGAAAGAACTATTAATGCCTGGAGCTGATGGTTGGGCACTGAGTTCTGCAAAATAATATGACGATACCATACCAACATAAAAAGTATGTCCTATAGTAGAAGCAATACTTGCGGTTACTGGTTGACTAAGAGTTATAAAATCTAAGTTTACCGATACACCTGTAGTGATGCCGTTAGGTAAAACATAACTTACAATACCGACAGCAGTTCCAAACCCTGTGATAGTTGTTCCTGTAGCAACTATTCCGAAACCACTCTTATCAGAGGCTCCGTATACTTCATCTCCAATGTTAAATGAAGTCATAATTCCTATTTTTTTATCGGCAAAAATTTTGTTGTCAGAGGTTGTACAAAATCCACTTAGGGGATAGTTATACGCCGCATAATCGGTCAATCCAAAACCTATAGCTGAGGTTCCAGCCCCTGCTATGAATATTGTTGGACTATCAAGATCGTCTGTTATAAAGTCTCCTGTCCTGATGCCAGGATTTACGCCTGTAGTAAACCCAGCGAGAGTTTCTGCATCATCATCCAATAGAATCAGAGCATTACTATCTAAATTAGCATCTGCACTGTCAAGTGTCTCAACTACATTTGACCCATATTCCATGTTCTTTGGGAACTTATAGAACTTTGCTCCATAGTATCCCAAGAACTGAAATGTGCCTGGATCTTTCTGCACTTGAAAAACATTGGCATCATCACCATCAATATCTGTCGTTCCTACTTGTACCCATGCCAAATCACTTCTACATCCGTGAGCAATCCTCGCCAAATATGCCTGTTGAACGGCAGTTATCTTGTTATTAATAGGTGCAATTAGTGGAGGTAATTTGTTATCAATTTTATTGATTACCTCATCATATTCATCAATTATGACATCAACACGAGCTAATTGTTCAGCTAGAGCATCAGTTTCTTTTTTAGTAGTCTCCCTACTTTCTCTTAATCTTTTAGCAATATCCTGTGGATCTACTGTCATACTTGATCTCCTTCATATTCTGTGACTAATTTATCCACATCTTTACGTTCAGCATAAACAGTGTAACTACAGTGAATATTATTGATATCAAAACTATGAGGATTAACCACAATACTTGTTCTATCTTCCATTTTGGCTACATTATAACATAAGTTTTGATGAGATCCTATAGGAGTTAACTGCACTGTAATACTATCCTCATGCACAAGATCTTTCCAATAGTAAGGCAATTCTATTTCATTTTTTCCTTTCAAAACTCCTCTTACATATACGCCCACCTCTGGGCCTTCTATGCAGGCATGAGCAAGACGATAACCAGTTTTACTTGGATGTGGTATATCAAACTTTTTGAATGGTGCAGCAACAGTGTTAAACTTACCAAAAGAAGAGGTAATAGCAGCACATGTAATTTTACCACTAACAGTAAGTTTTCCATTAATAATGGCGGCTCCCATTGTAGTTGTCTTACCATTGAATACTGATGGTGCGTTTCCTAAATTAAGAGCATTCTTAGTGTTAACTCCATTAGTTATACTAGCTGAGTTCCTAATTGTAACTCCAAACTTAGTGCATAGTCCTGTAAAATTACTAACTGCAATAACATTTAAGACACCATAGTAATTAGATATTCCATGAACCTGTAAAGAAAAGGGTGATGGAATATTCATAGGAGGCCCTATCATAACCGCAGCGAGAGGGACGCCTGGGTTAGGAACTAATCCAAAATAACATGGCCCATTGGCAACCAGTGTGCCTGGAAAGACTTTTGGCACGCCTGGTAGAAAAGATAAATCCAATGCTCCGATGACTTCTTTGTCACCGACCATTGATATCGAACATTGTTGTGCCATTATAGGAAATCCTTAAATCTACCGAAGGCTTGCATTATAACACCTAAGAATCCACCCTTGATTGCATCAGATGAAGTTCCAGACTCATTTGTGTTTCCACCTTCTGTTTCTACAAAATTAGCACCCATAGATAATCTTTGAGTTGCCAATACGTTAGAGACAGTTCCTTTTAAATTTAAAATTGAACAGTCTAAACTAATATGTTTATCAGAAACCATAGTCAATTCTTCTTGGGCTCTAAATCTAATATTTCTACCCTTCAATACTATATCACCATCTTGAGCCTCTATAAGAATGTTACCAGTAGAGGCACAGATTATCTTTGCCCATTGATCGTGTTTCTGTTCTCCACGTTTACCAACACCTACAGTTTCATATGAACATCCATTAACAACTAATCTATGTAATCCATTTTTATAAAATCCTACGCCTTGTCCTTCATCAGTGTACATGGTGTAGTCAGTTATCTCATTTTTTAACTCACCATCAGTTAGAACAATTCCAGATGTAACTCTGAATCCCTGTTTATTTGAGGTATAAAATTTGGATTTAGGTTCTTGTAAATTTTCTTTAGTCATTAGTAACCTCCACCATATCCACCGCCTCCGCCACCGCCAGAGCCGCCTCCACCACTAGGAGGACTAGGAGGACTAGGAGGAGTTGGTGGTGGTGTTGATGGTGGTTGTTGTTGCTGAGGCTGTTGTGGTTGTTGCGGTTGTTGTTGCGGTGGTGTATATTGTTCTGATTGTTGTGTGGTGGTGTCCATCGTGCTAGACTGTTCTGTAGTATCGGAAACAGTTGATTCTGGTAACATAGTTTGTTGTATAGCGCTCTGTTCTGCTGGGGTGTAAGTCACAGGTGCAGTCTGTCCTAGACTCTCTTCTTTTGTATTATATATTATGGCATGTGGAGTGGATACATGTTCAGCTCCAACCATCTTAACACCTCTGTTTGGATGAATGTGGAATGGCCCATAGTAAGGATTACCATTTACCCAACCAACTTGTGTCTTAGGTAGACTGTAAACACAATCAACAACGTCCACAACAAGCATACCAGCACCTGGCCTTTCTCCAATATCTGCAACAAAGTCAGGACTGTAGGTTATCACAGGAATAAGTTCTGCTCCCAAACCTGTTGATGTGAAAATTTCTACTTCTGGACTGACGGCATGTTTGTCCTTACAATTTATATTTTGAACTCCAACAATTGATCCAGCAGGAGTTAGTACAAGATCAAACCTACACTGTCCTACCATACCATAATCAGTAGGTTGATATCCTATGCCAGGCCTTGAGGCAACTAAAGTGGTTACAATACCAACTGCTTGACTTCCTATTCCAGAAACTCCTCTAGTGGTAAAGTTGTATGTATCAGTTCTCGCAATACCAGCAAATGAGTTGTCGTTAGTATCTTTGAATGAACCCTCTGACATTGAAACAAAGTATTCTGTGTTAGGGTTTAAATTTTTCTTAGGATCAATTTTTATAATTCTATCAGATAAGAATGATATTCGTGAGTCTTTTACATTTATTCTCTCGTGAACAATATTTGTTGTTGACTCTGTTATGACCACTTCTCCTGTGCCTTTTACAATAGTTTCATTGAATGTAATTGAAAGAGAAGCAGAAGTTTGAACTCCAACTGCATCATCAGATGGAGTAGTAAACGTAATGAATGGAGCAATACTATCTAAATTAGTTCCATCATCAGCATATCCACCTGTAATTCCAATGCCAGGCCCCTCTGTGACAGGGTATTTTGGTGGAACTACGTTAGTTGCTGGGCAATATCCTCTTCCAGTGGAATACATGAAAATAGATACAATAGATCCATTACTATCTAAGATTGCCTCTGCTCTTGCACCCCCACCATGTCTAGTCTTATCAACAATAGTAATAGTTGGTGGTTCAGTATAACCAAATCCCCTGTCTAATATTTCTAAGGTCAGAATACTCCCATCTACAGATGATACTATTGGGAGTAATGCTGCTGTCTTTGTTCCGTCACCAAGAACTTCTACTTTTGGAGGGATACACTCTCCCCATACAAAACCAGGCGGAACTCCCCTACCAAGATCATCTTGAGTCTTAGGATTATTAGTCTTTTCGTTACAATCAAAGAATTGAGAAGCTTCATTACCCAATATACTCAATAAAGAGAATTTGCCACCTAAGTTTGGTGGATAATCTTCGTCAGCTAATTCGTTGAGTTTAACAAAGACGTTATTCAATCTCCACTTCTTCTTCCTATCATCAGACTGAAATTTAACATATTCTTTTAGATCATCTTTAAGATTCTGATCTACTGTAAGGCCTGCAACTTCTACATCTATATTGCTAAAGTCACTTTTTTTAAACTCTTTACCTGTTTTAGGGGGATTTTTGAACCAACCTTTTTTCTTTTCTTCAAATGTGCCATTCTCTTGCATTACATAATATTTTGTTGTCTTACCGTCAAATAATTTACCATCTCCCTCTACATAGTAATCTCCTGGCCCTGCAATAGCTTCTCGTGAATTATCAGCTTCAAGTATTTGATTTATCTCACTATCCTTTAATCCTTCAAATGCTTCAAGATTAGCCTCACTGATCTGTGGTCTATTCATTTTCTCTGTAGCGTTCAAAATATTTGCCCAACTTCTAGGAGGTTTACTAAATCCTCCCTCTCCTTGTATCCAATCATCATATTCCTTGCACTGTAGTTTATCGCAAGCAAGAAATCCTAATAACATATCAACATAACTACTTACCTTTCCTAGTAAGTTACCGATACCACCTATAGCTCCTGTCAACCAATCTAATCCACCCATGATTGGTGCAAGTAAACTACTGAGACTATCATTAACAGATCCCATGATTGCACCAATTGCCTGTTCTATGGCACATACAGTTGGGTTTAATGCTTTACCGACCATTTCTTGAAAAAGGCCTTTGATCATATCAAAGATATCAAAACCTAACTTCTCAAACACACAAAAGATAATATCCATTATCCTTTTGAAAGCTGATCCTACTGGAGGTTGTTGTGGTTCTGGCACTATTAGTGCAATAAAGTTTTTAAATCTCTTCCCTAAGAATTTAACGACTTTATCTCTTAACATTCTAATTATAGACTTCACCGCACCATTTACTATCCTAGATGCTTTATTAATAAATTGTTTTATATCTACTACAGTATTATTGAAGGTGTCAATATACTCTCCAGCAAATTCCGTTAGACCATTGATCGTTGTGAGAAAACTACCTATTGCATGAGTAATCTCACTAATAGCATCATTTTCACACGCATTACCAGCTGTGTGAGGGCCTAGTCCTTTAGGATCATAGAGGTCTGATATTGTGCAAAACATACCACCTTCAAACCTAGTCATGTCCGAAGTGCTTGATAGTCCTACTTTGTTATTTGCGTTGTTGTTTACACCAGTGGCATCACCACCACTAGCGGTTGGATAGGTTGTCTTTCCAGTTACAGTTCTACCAGTGAATATAGGTAATTGACTTTTTTCATTAGTGTTATCAGGCCCTAATGGATTAACCGTTCTAGGCAAGGCACCAAAAATAACTGGTTGTTGTGCCTCTTCACCATCTAGAAAAAATCCAAAAACAGTCTCTCCACCAAGCATCTGGTTACTATCTTGCAAGGCACCTTGACCAGCACCTTTAGATGCGTCTACTAGAACATGAGTCCAAGGCAATTGATCATCAGGTAAAGTCTCTTTATCAAAAGTGTGATAACCAATTATTCTAGTTTTGCATCTAAAAGCCCAGCCCTTCTCTGGATCAGTGGCTTCATTACGCCATACTTTTGGATCAGCAACTTGGCCAATCCACCATATGAATCCATCCCTTCCAACGAAGTTAGTCTGTAGTAGAGAACTGTCGAGCATTAGTCGTCATACACCAAGCACTCTGGTTCTTCTGGGTTTTGATCACAAAATAGTTCGAGTGCATTTGGATCATGATGATCACCAGCAGCAATCTCCTCTTTGTGATGCTCTGCGTAATCCTCTAGATCATGTAGTTCTGCCTTAGCATGTCTGCGTGCTGCAGGGTTTGCTAGAGGATCTTCTGCAATTTTTCTATCCTTCTCTATGTGTTTTTCTATGCTTTCCATAAGTTTTCTCCTAGTTGAGTCCGTAAGAATCTCTTATGAGATTCAACGAAGTTACGTTACTACCTTCACCTAATTCAAAATGGTGTCTCACGGCACGGATTAAATAAAGTCCACTGACCTCTGGGTCAACCATTTTATCAGCCATTTCAGTTGCAGTTGCATCTGTAGGGCCAACATCAGGACATTCAATATAAATTAGACCTCCTACTCTAAGTCCAATATTACATGGTACAGTAATATTTAGCGACTGTTGGAAGAGCAATGTATATCTGGTAAAAGCTTTTGCCATATCAGCAGGATTTCTACCAGAATCTTTCGCATTACCATCATCATCTGCTTCTAGCGTAGGATCTAACATACCATTATCTAAAATTCTAACTAACAGTCTCGATGGATTGTCGTTAAAAAATTTAGATTCTGGTATAGGCACAGTATCGCCAGCGGTGTTCATGCTTTCTTTACTGCCTACATTTACTTGTTCTTTTAGGTTATGAATAACGCCTTCTACATTCCAGTTTAACGGATTTATCACAGTTGTCAAGTTTGAATACAGTCCAACTCTTAAATTTTTCTGTATATTTACTGCCTTATCAATATAAAAATCTAATATTTTCTGTTGGTTCTTTGGATCTTCAACTCTATCAATCGTGGTAGTGAAGGTATATGATGGTACACTTTTTGATGGTTTTCCTTTATTGTCATTCAAATATTTTTGTTCTGCATCCACTAAATTTAACAAACCGTCAATTGATTTGAATTTATATCCTTTATAATCTTCATAAAATACAAATCCAGATGTCCCATCTACCTTTCCTGTTTTCACTGGTTGTGCCTTCGGTGATAACCAAGTGCAAGTGTAAAATGGTTTCCTATTATTACCCATGAATGTATATGAGTTAGATGTGTCATCTATTTCTATTCTACCCTGATCTATGTTTAATCCTGTTTCATCTGTCAATATCGACTCTATGTGAGCTTTTATCGTTGCTCGAGGATAATGTTTTACACATCTAGATCCCTCATTTCTTAAATTACCCACAGTGCTAAGAACTAGAGTATATGTAGCCTGACTTTCTGTTCTGTTAATATCCTCTATACCAGATACAAATAAAGGATTTCCCTCTATATCTCCAAATGAAAGAGTGTTTTGTTCACTTATTCCTATATCTAATTCTACTTTTTCATAACCTCTGATTGGAAGTTTAGATAAGTAGTTGGCAGTTTCTGATATCTTTAAATAAACAGTTACAGCTGGGGATAAAAGATCCTCAAAATAATCTACATAAACCACACTACCAACTTCTGCTAAGTCAAGTGAGTTTGAAGTTTCTTTATCTTCTAAATTTTTAGACGAAGGTGCATCAGCTGGTGTGATTGTGCATTTTTTTATGTCTACTTTGTTGAGAGATGACATTATGAAACTCTAAGTGAATGTATTGTGTGAAGATTGACTATACCCATTTGGTCAAAGACAGGTATGAATTGAGGGCCACCACTACCAGATGATCTTCTAGTCGGAGGGGTGATATTTGCCATTTGAGTTGGAGCGGGAGGTGAATCTAAGATAAGGAATGTAGTATTTCCCTCAGATTCTGAGAACATTTCGGGGTTATAGTCTTCTACCGAAGCAAATTCTTCTGCTTTGAATCCAGTTTCTACTTCTAATTTACTTATTTCTTCTGGGGTTGCAGTGCCATTTTTTATCTTTTGAATTAGTTTCTCATTACCCTTCATCACCTTCTTTAATTTATCAGCGTAATTAGGATCTGTTGCAAAGGTTTCTGCTTGTAACTTCTCTGCTACCTCTCCAGCAGTTTCAGAACCTGTCTCCACGCCAGTATATCCTTTGTAATCTTTATACCATAATTTTACGAGATAGTCAACCGCCTCCTGAGCAGTATCAAAGTTAATAAACTTACCTTTCTCTTGAACCATCTCTCCATCTACCTCATATTCATCCACTACTGCCTCAGTATAGTCCATTCCCTCCACTGCTTTCAAGTTAAAGAAATTATTATCTCCAATATTATCTTCACCAGCAGTAGTTTCCAACTGATACTGTGCAACAACTGTCTCAGGGAACTTAGCTCCTGCTTTCACAGCCATCTCATATATAATTTTTTTCCTTTCTTCTATTGGTAGGTTTTGGTCATACTCAAGTGGTTTTTCTTTTTTCGGTTTTCCCATCACAGTTTCTTGTGGTTGAGCATCACCACCTTCCTGTGTAATAGTTTTATTCTTTATAATAGTATTGTCATGTAGAAATACCTCCTTTATGTTTGATAAATTTTGTACTTTGGTACTCATATCAACTGCTGCAGCTGGTTGTATTCCTGTAAAGAAATTAAATACTTTACCGATTGCCTTTTTACTTGTGTTGAGTGCTCCTTTAACAACCTTCTTAGCAAGGCCACTGAAAACTTGACCCTTAGAAAGTTTAACGAATCTGTCAACCAAATCCTTGAATCTTTGTTCATTGGTCTTTTTAACTTCTTTCTTTTCTTTTTCCTCTTTTTTCTCTTCTTTTTCTTGATCTTGAGATTCCTGTTGTATTGGTTCTTGTGATTGTTGAGGATCAGGTTGTGTTGGATCTTCTTGATCTTTTTCTGGTTCTTTTATTTTATCAACATCGCTTTTCTTTTCTAACGCTACCTTCTCATCTTTTTTTACAGCACTTTTGACATTCTCTAATCCTTTTTTTCTCTGATCATCTTCTTTCTTCAATTGTTCCTTCATCAACTGATCGTCGCCACCAAATCTCTCTCTCAATTCTGTTTCTGGATCTACTTCGTTTGTTTTTGATCCTCTAGTTAGGAGAAATGGTAACATAAAAACACTACCAGACAATAACATGTCTGTTATCATAGTGTTAGATGGATCGTTATTACCTTTACCTCTATCTTTTACAAATTTTTCTGCCTTATCAACTGTGGAATCTGATGGAGGATCATTTTTCAACATCATCTGATTCAAGAGACTAGTGGCTCTCTTAATTTTTGTTCCAGCTTGATCTACAGACTTTTGAGCCTTTTCTTGAACCTTTAGTGATGATATTGATAAATTTCTAGCCATTAGTTTCCAGTGCTAGCGTCTACTATGTTCAACATACTCATAGTGCTTGGAATGTGTATGTTTCTAGGATCAACTGGAGTAAGTATTGGCACACTGTTACCAGCTGAAGTCAATTCAGTCATAGTTTTTCTAGGAGTTACTTGACCTGATTGTCCTGATTTTTGAAGTTCCATCAATGGTATAATAGAACCTTCTCCAGACTTTGTAGCCGTCTGTGAAATAGTTGTGGCTTCTGATCCCTTTTGTTCCAATTCTGTGTTATCTGCCTTTACTGTTTTAACACTCGAATCCTCCACTACCTCTTCTGGAATTTCACCTTTGAAATCTGCATTTATTGGAGTCTCTTCTCTTGTTGGTAATCCTATAATATTAGTTGCAGTGTTCAACATTTCTTTAGCGAAATCACCAAAATCTGATCCAAGAACAAAGTTAGAAACTTTATCTGCTGTGTCAGTAACTCTGGAGATAACATCTTTACCTGTCAATCCTCTAGCACCACCAAATCCAGTGGAACCCTTTTCCCCCTTGTCTCCTCTGATTCCTTTCTTAACTAAACCGAAAATGTTGTTTACTAGATGTTGCACAGGACTTCTTCCCTTCTCATCAAAATCAGTTGCACCAGCAGTAACAGTATCAATGCTACTTTGTGTAAATTCTTGAAGCCCAGTATCTCCTCTCTTATCAAAATCAAATATACCAGCTGTGAAGTGATCTGCAATACCAGCAACAGCTCTCATTAATCCTTGTGGTTTCTTCTCCTCAGTAACATCCTCCTCTGTTGTGGTAGGTTTTCTCGTGATTATAAACTTACCATCATCAGTTATCTCAATCGTGGCATTTTCTTGACCACCACCCATGACATTATCTTGTGGTTTGACACCAGTTTCTACTTTACCTTTTCCTTCTGGTGGTTGTACTTCATCTTGAGGCTTAGACATTTTCTCAAGGAAGCCCATCACACCCTCAAGTTTGTCAAGTGATTTAGAGAATAACAAAGATGCCTTTGTTTTTACTTTCTCAACAGTTTCTTTTCTTTTTCTATTGAAGAATTTAAAGGCTGCTTTACCACCTTGTATTAATTTCTTACCAACAAATTTTGCACCAGCGACAATACCAGCCGCAGCAAGACCTGTCAGAACAAATGGTGCAGCAATAGCAGCGACACCAGCCGCAGCAATAACTTTTATTATATTACCTACAGTTCTTAAGAATCCACCGCCACCTTTACCACTGGCAAGTTTACTTACAAAGTCTACTGCTAATTTATTTGCTCTTTCTAAGAAGGGTAACTGTTCCCTCTGCATTTTGGATAGAGCAGCTCCAAACCCATCCAATTCACCAAGTCCGCCATCAAATATTTTACCAAGTAACTTATTAGGATCAAAACTATCAATCCTTCCCTCTACTTTCTTTTCTAAACTGGGAACTATATTGTTTGTTATATTCTTTACTATCTTACTAATCTTTGATCTAGGGGCGATCTTTGTATCTTTTGTTAGTGGTTTTACTTTTTCATCTACACCACCAAGTAATTTCTTACCTCTTACCTGAGATATGGCCTTTTTTGCTTTAAGTTTGACAGTCCCACGTTTCCCAAAATTTCTTTTGAGCAACGTATTACCTTTCTTGACAACACTCCTACCTGTCTTTAGAGTTTTTTTGCCAAGATTTGTTAGTCCTGATAACTTTTTAGCCATTGTTTGCTTGTGCTTCTCTAGCTCTTTGTTTTAGTTGTTCTTCTTCAATGTGTAATTTAAGTAAGCCAACATATACATCTCTTTCCCAAGGAGGCATGTTCTCAATTTCTGTTAGAGAATATTTATGATACTGCATGAGGGCAAAACTGATTCGGAAGTATGTCTCAAGATCAATATGAGACATACTTAGGCGAAAAAATCTGATAACCCTTCCAGTACAATAGTATTTTCCTTTTTAGTCTTGGGATTAGTGACTTTGATAGTATGTTTTAATTTAGGCATAGTTTCAAAAAATCTTTCAATCTTCTGAAAATGCTCAGATGTCAAGGATTCGACCCATTCTTTTAGTTCTTTCTTAGTGCAGTCAGAGGCTGCAAACATCTCATCTGCATTATACACCATATCAATAGAAGAAGCTACAATACCAAATGATTTTTCAACAGCATCATCTTCCTTCGGATTAAAATTATTTTCAATAAATTGATTCAATGAAGGATATTTCATTTTGACAGTATAACCATCTGCCAATTCAATATCAGTTGTGTGGTCATCACTTTTTTCAACTTTAATATCATCAATGGCAACAGTCACAGGAACCTCTGTAACCCCATCATCACCACATGTAACAACCAATTCAATAGTCTCACCAACAGATTTGGCACGGATATTTAAAAACAAATATTCTATGTCAAAACTTGGTAGAGTATCAATCTTAACACCTTTTGTTAGAACACATTCTTTTAGAACCTGTTTAACAGCGTTAGTGATTTGTTTTTGATCTTCTGTTTCAAGCGAAAGTATAAGAACTTTTTCTTCTCTAACTAGAAAAGGTCTGTACTTTACAGTTTTTCCAGTAGAAGGCAATTTCAATTCATACTCAGCCGTCGTAATTTTTGGTAAAGGCATAATAAGTAATTATTCGTTATTATTTAGAGGGGTTTTT
>TARA_B100001121_G_scaffold258464_1_pt1 | contig 13122 bp, 12 predicted proteins | sample TARA_B100001121 | Tara Oceans TARA_B100001121 (sample SAMEA2622817) | marine metagenome | biome: marine biome (ENVO:00000447); feature: surface water layer (ENVO:00002042); material: "saline water (ENVO:00002010), including plankton (ENVO:xxxxxxxx)" | depth 5 m
GGCGGGCCTGGCCAAGCCGGCGTGGCAGTCGCCCTCGGAATTCACCGCCGAACTGTCTGCGACCCGCCCCGCCGTCGCGGCAGCGATGCGTGAGATCGTCGACCGGTTCTACGCCATGCGGTTCGGCGGCCATCCGCCGCCGGCGGATCATGCGGAGGCGACCGGACGCGCCCTGCGCGAACTCGACGATGCCCTGGGTGCGGACGCATGAGCATCTGGCTCGGTGGTGACGAACCGCACGAACCGGCCGTGGCCGGGCAGCAGGACGACTGGCTTCGCGGATGGGCCGAGCGGCCACGATCACGCGTCCTCGATCTGGGGTGCGGACACGGTCGGACCATGCTGACGCTCGCGGCGATGGGGCACGAGGTGATCGGGGTCGACCGTGACCAGGCGTGTCTGGCCGAGTGCCGAAGCCGCGCCGACGCACTCGGTGTCGACGTGCGGCTCGAATGCTTCGACTTCCTCACCGACGACTGGCCGGGCGCGGCAGCATCCTGCGATCTGATCTGCTGTCTGGGCAACACGTTCATGCTCGTGGACACGGATGAGGCGGCGGTCGTCCTGCTGCGTCGATGCGCAGCCCGGCTCGCTCCGGACGGCGCCGTCGTGCTCGACGATCTGCCGGGGCTCTTCGTGCCCGAGGTGGAATCGGGAAACTGGCAGACGGGGCTGTCGGAGGACGGTTCGCTGCAGTTCATCTGGTCCGATCGCGACGACGTGTTCACCGTGCGCAGTGGGGGGGACGTGGACCCGGAGGGATGGACCCTCGGGGACGCGGACGTGCCGCTGCGGTTGTGGCGGCGGCCGGCCCTCGAGCGGGTGGCGGCGGAAGCCGGGTTATCGGTCGTCGAGGTGGATCCCGCCGCGGCGGTGCTGGTCATGCGTTCTGGGGGGCCTGTCCCGGCGGGGTGAACGGCCAAACTCGCCCCGGACTGCACCGCATCGGCTTCAGAGTGCGATCCCGCGGGCCGATAGATCTCCCGGACCGCAGTTCTGCGGATGACCAGGGGAGACGGACATGCCTGCACAACGATCACGCACCACGGGTTGGCGACGCTGCCTCGAGCAGATTCGCCAGCGAAACGGTTCCATCGAAATCGCCATCGAAGGCCCGGGCGGTGAAGCGCCCGCGGGCGGCGACCTGCTCTTCCGGTCGCGGGTCCTGCACGTCGGGGGCGACGAGTTGTGGATCGAACCGCCGTCGACGCTCGGTGAGGCGATCGCCATCGAGGCCGGCATGCGACTGGTGGGGATCATGGCCATCGGTCAGAACCGATGGATGTTCCACACCACCTGCGGCGGGGCGACCAGTCGGAGCTGCCAGGGACGGATGGTGCCGGTGCTGGTGCTCGGCATGCCGCACGACGTGCAGCGTTGCCAGCGGCGCCGGGACTACCGGATCAACACGAGCGGCCTCGCCCTGCCCGACGTCACCGTCTGGCCGTTGCTGGATCCCGAATCGGTCGTCCTGGCCGAGCGGGTCAACGAAGCCGAGTTTCTTCGGGAACGCGATGCCACCGGCCCGGGGCCCGTCGACACGGACGGGGCGGACGGTGAACTGCTGCTGCCGGATGTGGGGCCGTCGTTCTCGTCCCGTCTGGTGAATTTGGGCGGAGGCGGCATCGGACTGAACATCTCGATGGACGATGCGGGCGCCTTCAACCGGGCGCGGGCGTGCTGGGTCCGCTTCGAACTGCCGCCGCACGTGCGCACCCCGGTGTGCGCCACGGCCCGGGTGGTGCATACGCACATCCAGTCGGACCGCCGTCTGTACGCGGGGATGACCTTCGACTTCAGTCACAATCCGTCCCACAAGCGATTCGTGGTCCAGCAGATCGTCCGGGCCATCGCGGGACAGCAGAAGTCCCAGCTCGCCCGCCGACGGTCAGCCTGAGGTCGGCTCGGACAGTCCCAGCGCGGCCTCGAACACGGCCGCCTTGTGACAGGTCTCCTCGAACTCCTCGCGGGGGCGGGAGTCGGACACGATGCCGCCACCGGTGCCGTAGACCACTTCGCCCTCGAACTGCCTGAATCCCCGCGTGAACCGTCCCGTCATCGCCATGGTGCGGATGCCGACGGACAAGCGCGCCGTCCGGGCGGTCAGCCATCCCAGCCCACCGCAGTACGGCCCGCGCGGTTCGGGTTCGAGCTCGTCGATGATCTGCATCGCCCGGATCTTCGGCGCGCCGGTGACCGACCCCGGAGGGAACGTCGCCCGAAGCAGGTCGGCCATGGTGGTCTCGGGTCGCAGCATGCCCTCGACTTCGCCGACTCCGTGGTGCACCGTGGGATGCGATTCGATCCTGCGTCCGTGGCGGACACCCACCGTGCCCACTTCGCAGACCCGGCCGAGATCGTTCCGCATCAGGTCGACGATCATGTGCAGTTCCGCGGCGTCCTTCGAGGACGACTCCAGTTCCGACGGATCACGGTCCGCGGCGCTGGTCCCCTTGATCGGTCGGGTCACGACTCGGCGGCCGTCGTCGACGCCGTCCACCTGCAGGTAGAGCTCCGGACTCAGGCTGAGGATCGCACGGTCGTCGCCGTTCCCGTCCGGCAGTTCCATGTACAGCCCGTACATCGGTCCGGCGGTGTCCAGAGCGTTCAGGGTCATCGATCGGAGGTCGCCCTCGATGGAGGCGTGGAGACGTCGCGCCAGGTTGGCCTGGAACACGTCGCCCTCGTGGATGTAGTCGCGGACCTGCTGGATGTGGTCGATGTATTCGGGCTCGCCGGGAACACTGCGGGGGGGTGAGCAGCGCACCCCGTCCGACGGTCGGGTGGAGGCTCGGGCGGGAGCTTCGGCATTTCCGAACGACCACCATCGGTCGTGTTCGTGGTCGAAGGCCAGACCCGCGGGGCACCACAGGAGATCGAACATCGGCCAGGTCCCGGTTCGCGAACGGTGCCGTGCCGTGGGTTCGATGTTGGTTCCCAGCTCGTAGGACAGTGCGGCCAGCCATCCCCGGTCGAAGGGAAGCTCGGGGCCGGCGGACGAAGCCGTGTGATCAAGCAGGGACTGGATCAGTCCAAGCGGATCATCACTGGACGCAGGTAGGTCGATCGGTGGCCGGGTGGGGCCGGACCAATGGACCCGTTGCGACGCGGTATCAACCCGCAGGTGGCCCTTCGGACTGCAGAGCAGCGACCACCGTGACCAGTCGCTGTCCCGGCGGGCGGAGGAAAGCATCGCCACGGGCTCGTCCCGGGGCCAGTCCGCGAGCATGCTCATCACATCACGGTCGTCGTCGATCCTGCGTGGCGGTGCGGTCCCCATGAAGTCCATCATAGCCGTGCCCGGACTGGTTCCGGAACGCCACTCGGGCCGATACACTGCCCAGTCAGCCCGATATCGAACGATCACGCACGGACAGGAGCCCCCCTGATGGCGGTCAAGACACGCACTCGCAAGAAGAGCACCCGAAGCAGCGGCCGCAAGGCCCGAATGATCTACGGATTCGCACCGGACCGGACGGACGGTCGTGCCCACCAGCGGGAACTGCTGGGCGGCAAGGGCGCGAACCTCGCGGACATGACCTCCATCGGTCTGCCGGTGCCTCCGGGCTTCACCATCACCACCGAGACCTGTGCGGCGTACTCCAAGGGCGGCAACCGCATGCCTTCGGGCCTGATGAAGGAGGTCGAGACGCACGTGAAGCGGCTCGAGAAGTTCACCGGCAAGTCGTTCGGTTCCAAGACGGACCCGCTGCTGGTCTCCGTCCGCAGTGGTGCGGCGGTCTCCATGCCGGGCATGATGGACACCGTGCTCAACCTCGGGCTCACCGACGCCGCGGTCGAGGGGCTGGCCGAGCTCACGGGCAACGAACGGTTCGCATGGGACGCCTACCGTCGGTTGATCAACATGTTCGGCGACGTGGTGATGGATGTCGACCATCACCACTTCGAGACGGCCTTCTCCAAGATCAAGAAGAAGTACAAGGTCACCGAGGACACGGACGTGCCGGCCGCCGGACTGCGTGAACTCTGCACCGCCTACAAGGCCGTCTACCGCAAGCACGTCGGCAAGGCGTTCCCGCAGGATCCCATGAAGCAGCTGCAGCACGCCATCGAGGCGGTGTTCCGTTCGTGGAACGCCCCCAAGGCGATCTCCTACCGGAAGATCAACGAGATCACCGGTCTGCAGGGCACCGCGGTCAACGTGCAGACGATGGTCTTCGGGAACATGGGTGACGATTCCGGCACCGGTGTCGCGTTCACGCGTGATCCGTCCACCGGCAAGAACCAGTTCTACGGCGAGTTCCTCATCAATGCCCAGGGCGAGGACGTCGTGGCGGGCATCCGGACGCCCAAGCCCGTCTCCCAGATGAAGAAGTGGGACGGCAAGGCCTTCGCGAGTCTGATGAAGATCCGCACCATCCTCGAGAAGCACTACCGCGACGTGCAGGACATCGAGTTCACCATCGAGCGCGGGCATCTCTGGATGCTCCAGACCCGCAACGGCAAGCGGACCGCGGCCGCCGCGGTGAAGATCGCCGTGGACATGGTCAAGGAACGCCTGATCACCCGGGACGAAGCGCTGCTGCGCATTCCCGCCGGCGATCTCGTGCAGCTGCTGCTGCCGAGCTACACCGCGGCGAGCAAGAAGGGCGCGACCATCGTGGCGACGGGCCTTCCCGCCTCGCCCGGCGCGTCCTGGGGTGCATTGGCCTTCACGGCCGAAGACGCCGTCGAGCGTGCCACCGCCGGCGAGCAGGTCCTGCTTGTCCGCACCGAGACGTCGCCCGAGGACGTCGAGGGCATGCACCACGCTGCGGGCATTCTCACGTCGACCGGCGGCATGACCTCGCACGCGGCCGTCGTGGCCCGGGGCTGGGGCAAGTGCTGCGTGGCCGGCGCCGGTGCCATCGCGATCGACGAGAAGAAGCAGCGGGCCACCATCAACGGCAAGGCGTACGGGCCGAAGGACATCCTGTCGATCGACGGTTCCACCGGTGAGGTGATGGCCGGTCGCGTCGACGGTTCGACTCCCAAGCTGTCCGGCGACTTCAACACCATCATGAAGTGGGCCGACGCGGCTCGACGCATGAAGGTCCGCACCAACGCGGACTCGCCGGCCGACTCCAAGCGGGCCCGCGACTTCGGGGCCGAAGGCATCGGCCTGACGCGGACCGAGCACATGTTCTTCGAGGGTGATCGCATCGTCGCGATGCGGCGGATGATCCTCGCCGACAACCAGAAGGACCGCGTGGCGGCGCTGAAGCAGCTGCTTCCGTACCAGCGGAAGGACTTCACGGGAATCTTCACGGCGATGAAGGGGCTGCCGGTCACGGTGCGGCTCCTCGATCCGCCGCTGCACGAGTTCCTTCCGCACGACCGGGCCAGCCAGAAGGAGCTTGCTTCGGCCATGGGCGTTCCGCTGAAGGACGTGGTCCGGCGGGTGGACTCCCTGCACGAGGCCAACCCGATGCTCGGGCACCGCGGCTGCCGTCTGGCGGTGACGTATCCCGAGATCCTCCGGATGCAGGTCACCGCGATCGTGGAGGCGATGATCGCCTGCCGCAAGAAGGGCATCAAGGCGATGCCGGAGATCATGATCCCGCTGGTGGGGACCCGTCAGGAACTGGCGCTGCTCCGCGAGGAGACGTTGGAGACCATCGCCGAGGTCAAGAAGCGGAAGAAGTACACCGGCAAGCTCGACATTCCGGTGGGCACGATGATCGAGATCCCGCGGGCGGCCCTGACCGCCGACGAGGTGGCCGGCGTCGCGGACTTCTTCTCGTTCGGCACCAACGACCTCACCCAGCTGACCTACGGCTACAGCCGCGACGACATCAACGGCTTCCTGCCCGACTACATCCACCGGGGCATCCTCGAGAAGGATCCGTTCCAGTCGATCGACGTCAACGGCGTGGGCCGGCTGGTGGACATCGCGGTCCGCGAGGGTCGGATGGTGAAGCCGAAGCTGAAGCTCGGTGTGTGCGGCGAGCACGGCGGCGATCCGGCCTCGGTCGAGTTCTTCGACCACGTCGGACTCGACTACGTCAGTTGTTCACCGTTCCGGGTGCCCACGGCACGTCTGGCCGCGGCGCAGTCCACGATCCGTCGCAAGAAGAAGTAGGTCTCATTCGATCGCATCGGCGATGGCCCCGGCCATCGCTGCGCCGTCGTCGAGTTCACCGCTGTTCCACTCGATGCCCAGACCCGAGCCGTCGTCGAACTTCGGGATGATGTGCACGTGCACGTGGAAGACGGCCTGGTGGGCGGGGGCCCCGTTGTTCTGCAGCAGGTTGTAGTGCGCGCAGCCGGTGGCGGCCATGACGGCCCGGCACAGCTTCGGCAGGACCGATCCGATGGCGGCGGCGGAGGCTTCGGACAGTTCGTGCATGAAGCGGGCCCGTTCCTTGGGAATCACCAGCACGTGGCCGCGGCTGAGCGGGCCGATGTCGAGAAAGGCCAGGACGTGGTCGTCCTCGTAGACGCGGTGGCAGGGGATGTCCCCGGCGAGGATCGCGTCGAAGATGGTCGACTCGTCGCTCACTGTGCGGATCTCGGTCCCGGATCCCCGAGATGGCGGTGCTCGGCCATGGGATCGATGTCCAGCCACCGGGCGAGCCGGGGGACCAGCCAGTAGAGCGGGGCGGTGTCCAGCAGGGCGCAGACGAACTTGAACACGTAGCCGGTCACGATCAACTGCAGGAGGAAGTTCACCGGGCTGGACTGGTATTCGCCAGCTCCGTCGAAGACGCCGAGCCAGGCGGTGATCAGGATCACGGCAACGGTGTCGATCAGCTGACTGACGAGGGTGGATCCGTTGTTGCGAAGCCAGAGGTGCCGACCCCGCGTGAGCTTCTTCCAGAAGTGGAACATCCACACGTCGGTGAACTGGGCCACGAGGTAGGCGATCATCGACGCCAGGGTCGCGCCGAAGGCCAGGGCCCGGACTTCGAAGAAGGTGGTCGGCCGTTCGCTCTGACTGGTCACGTAGTCGACGGTCGAAGCGTCGAAGGTCCGTTCGCCGATGGTCAGTCCGCCGGATTCGCCTGCGGTCTTCATCGCATCCAGGAGTGCGGGAAGCTCTTCGGGCGGCGGGGCATCCATGCCGGGAAGAATGCCCGCCAGCCACAGGATGAACAGGACCCACGCATTCAGCAGCAGGCCGACCCAGACCACGGCGTTGGCCCGGGCCCGTCCGAAGAGTTCGCTGATCAGGTCCGTGCACAGGAAGGTGACCGGATACGGTAGTACGCCGACGGCGACCGCGAAGACCCAACCGGAACTGCCGTCCTCTCCACCGATCCTGCCGAACTCGATGAATCGCGTGATGCCCAGGATGTTCAGCATCACCAGCGTGCCCAGGAAGACCCCCGACATCACCAGGAAGACCCGCTCGCGGCGGGCATGGATCGGCGAGGCTTCGATCGGATGGAGTTTGGCGTGCTTGGTGACGGACATGGAGGAAGAGGATAGGCTGACGGGCCGACGCTGCCAATGGACACCATCGATCTGAACAAACTGGACCTTTCCGACCGCGGACTCGTGCTGGTGCCCGACGCGGAGCTGACCCGTCTGCTTGAACTCGCTCTCGAGGAGGACGGCGTACCGCGCGGAGACATCTCGTCCTTGTCCATCGTGCCCGACGGTCGTGACGTGGTGGCCGACTTCGTCACCCGGGACGCGGGGGTGCTGGGGGGCATGGAGCTGCTGGTCCGGGCCTCGCAGGTTCCGCCGCTGGCGGGGCGGGTCCGGGTCGAAGCCTGCATGGCCGACGGGCAGCCGATCTCGCCGGGGCAGACCATCGGACGGCTGCACGGTGCATGGCGGGACGTGCTGTCGCTGGAGCGCACGCTGCTGAACTTCCTGTCGCAGCTCTGCGGCGTCGCGACCCGCACCGCCCGCTTCGTGGCGATCGCCGGCGGAGGCGTGCTCGTGACCGACAGCCGCAAGACGACACCCGGGCTGCGGAGATTCGAGAAGTACGCCGTGGCCTGCGGCGGCGCCTACCTGCACCGGCTCGGACTCGACGATGCGGTGATGTACAAGGACAACCATCTTGCGGCCGTTCCACCGGACGAACTCGGAGTCGAGTTGGCGGAGGCGATCCGGCGTGCCCGGGCGGATCGTTCGCTGCGGTTCACCTGCGTCGAAGTCGATCGACTGGACCAGTTGGACGTGGTTCTCGGGCTGGATGCCGGACTCGTCGATCTCGTGCTGCTGGACAACATGGACGTCGAGACGCTCCGGGAAGCGGTGTCCCGCCGGGATGCCGGCGGCAGCCGGATCCAGTTGGAGGCCTCGGGCGGAGTCACGCTCGAGACCATCGCCGCCATCGCCACCACCGGCGTCGAACGCATCGCGGTCGGGTCCATGACCCACGGTGCGACCTGGCTCGACATCGGTCTGGACATTTCACCGGAGGATGCCCGTGATTGAAACCGTTCCATTGCACTGCTGGGCGGACCGGCTGGAGGCGCTCTGCGCGACGCTGCCGCCGCTGCACCGGGTGCGGGTCATGGCGGAGATCGACACGACGCAGGATCTGGCCCGTGATTCGGGCATCGGAACGCTCGTGACGACCGATCGGCAGCGGGCCGGTCGCGGGCAGCGGGGGAACCGCTGGGCCGATACGGGCGAGTCCGGACTGGCCTTCAGCATCTGCCTGCCTTCCACCAGCCAGCCGGAGCGGTCGTTGGTGCTCGCCCGGGCCCTGGCTGAATCACTGGGAACCCTGCTGCCGGATCGCATCGAGGTGAAGCCTCCGAACGATCTGCTCGTCGACGGTCGCAAACTCGCCGGGGTTCTGATCGAGCAGTCGGTCGGCGCGGCGGTCATCGGCATCGGCATCAATGTCGGCCCGGTCGAATGGGACGAGGAGCTCGAAGGTCGGGCCATCAGTCTGGCCGAGGCGGGAGTCCAGTGCGATCGCCTCGAGGTGCTCGAACTGGTCCTTCCCGCCGTGGTCCACGCCTGGACCGGTGCATAGGTCGCGATCCACGGCTTCCCGTCGGGAACCACTACACTGGCCCGTTGCATGACGACCCCGAACGAGGACATTCTGGAGTGGTCTGTTCATCCGCTCCGTGAGCGGCCGGGCCGAGCGGTCGGGACGTGTCTGATCATTCTGGCCTGCGGCCTGCTGGTCGCCGTGGCCGTCGGAGATCCCACCGGCGGTGTTCTGGCCGGCGGTGCCGCGATCCTCTTCCTGATCCTGATGCTCAACCGCTTCTTCCTGCCCAGCTACTACCGGATGGACGGGGTGGGCATTGCCGTCCGGCATCCCATCGGAACCCGCAGCCTGCGGTGGGTCGATCTGCGCCGCTTTCCCCACAACGAGTCCGGTGGCTATCTCTCCACCCGCGAGCGGGGGGGGATGTTCGACTCCCGGGGCATCAGCGTGCTCTTCGCGGGCCGGGGCGACGAGATCGTGCCGTGGATCAAGTCCGCCATGGACCGGTCCCGGGAGGCCGGCGAATGAGCTGGCGGGATCGCATTCGGAACGCATTCGCGGTCGACAAGCCCGGGGCGGCCGAGCCGACCGAGCGGCAGGGGGAGATCTGCGACACCGTCTGCAAGGCCGTGGTTCGCCGGGGAATGACCCTGCCGGCCCTGATGGCTCTGGAAATGGGGCGGCCGCTAAACTTCGTGGCGGCTCAGGCCATGCACTTCTTCCGCCCCATCGTCTCCGTCATCCTCGACGGGCCCACCATCGAGGAGTTCGCTACCTTCCTTGAGCAGCGGGGGTCGGTCGAGTACCTTTGCCAACGCTTGGAGTACTGGGACCGGGTCGGTCCTGACGCCGAGGACCCCGATTCCACTTCAGAACCCCAGGATCACACCCCCGATGACGAACCTCGACCCTGACAAGATCAAGGTCATCCTCGCGACGGACTGCGGGAGCACGACCACCAAGGCGATTCTCATCCAGTACGTGGATGGGGAGTATCGCCAGACCCATCGTGGAGAGGCTCCGACCACGGTCGAGAAGCCCTTCGCCGACGTCACCATGGGTGTCGTCAACTCGGTGACCGAGATCGCCGAACTCGCCGGCCGCCGTCTGGTGGGCGACGACGGGCGCATCATCAGTCCCGCGACCGACACCGAAGGCTGCGACATCTACATCTCGACCTCCAGCGCAGGGGGCGGCCTGCAGATGATGGTCGCCGGCGTCATCGCGGAGATGACCGCGGCCAGCGCCAAGCGGGCCGCACTGGGGGCCGGCTCGATCGTCATGGACGTTATCGCCGCCAACGACGGCCGCCGTCCGCACGATCAGATCCAGCGCATCCGCGATCTGCGTCCGGACATGATTCTGATCTCCGGAGGTACCGACGGCGGCACGGCCGACAAGGTCGTCCAGATCTCCGAACTCGTGGCGCCCGCCAAGCCGCAGCCCCGGTTCGGCAGCGACTATTCCATGCCGATCATCTACGCCGGCAACAAGGACGCCCGCGAGTCCGTCTCCGAGGTCTTCAGCGAAGGCGGTTTCGATCTGCAGATCGTGGACAATCTGCGTCCCGTCCTCGAACGGGAGAATCTGGGCCCGGCCCGGGACAAGATCCACGACATCTTCCTCGAGCACGTCATGGCGCAGGCTCCCGGCTACGACAAACTGATGGGCTGGACCGGCGCGCCGATCATGCCCACGCCCGGTGCGGTGGGGGACATCCTCCAGACCGTGGCCCGGCTGCAGGACATCAACGTGGTCGGCGTCGACATCGGCGGGGCGACCACCGACGTCTTCAGCGTCTTCGACGAGACCTTTAACCGCACCGTGTCGGCGAACCTCGGGATGTCCTATTCCATCTCGAACGTGTGCGCCGAGGCGACCATGCCCAACGTGCTCCGCTGGGTTCCCTTCGACATGAACGAACGGGAGCTGCGGAACCACGTCAAGAACAAGATGATCCGCCCCACGACCATTCCGCAGACGCGGGAGGCGCTCATGTTCGAGCAGGCCGTGGCCCGCGAAGCACTTCGGCTCGCCTACAAGCAGCACAAGGAATTCGCGACCACCCTCAAGGGCGTGCAGCAGCAGCGCACGGTCGGCGACACCTTCAGCCAGCAGACCAGCGGAAAGACGATCGTGGACAACATGGCCCTCGATCTGCTGGTCGCCTCCGGCGGCGTGCTGTCGCACGCACCGCGGATGCACCAGACCGCCATGATGCTCATCGACGCCTTCGAGCCCGAGGGCGTGACCATGCTGGCCAAGGACTCGATCTTCATGATGCCCCATCTCGGCGTGCTGTCGTCGGTGCATCCGAAGGCCGCCGAGCAGGTGTTCGACCGCGACTGCCTGGTCTACCTCGGGACCTGCGTCTGCGCCGCCGGCCAGCCCAAGCCCGGCAAGACCTGCTTCAAGTACGAACTCACCGGTGATCGCACCGCTTCGGGTGAAATCGTCGGCGGACAGATGGAGCTGCTTCCCCTGGCGGAAGGCGAAAGCGGAACCATCACCCTCTCGCCCTCGCGGGGCATCGACCTCGGCGAGGGGCCGGGCAAGAAGGTGCAGAGATCCGTTCGTGGTGGTACGGTCGGCCTGATCCTCGACGGACGAGGTCGGCCGCTGGAACTGCCCGAGGAGCGAGCCGCGTGCCAGTCCACGGTGCAGGGATGGCTGGACGCTCTGGATGTCTACGCAGAAGACAAGGAACCGATGGCGGTCTGACCGTCCACCAGGAGCAGCAACGTGGCCAAGGCCTATACCCCAGGATTGCTTGTGACCCGGCACAAGAAGCACCGCATCATGCGGCGGCTGCCCATTGCCGGTGACGTGCAGGTCAAGGTCGGCGACACGGTCGCGGCCGACGACATCGTCGCCGAGACCAATCTGCCCGGCGACGTCCATCCCGTGAATCTCGCCAACAGCATGTCGCTGCCTCCGGCCGACGTGGTGGGCTGCATGCTCAAGTCCGAAGGGGATCCGATCGCACTGAACGAGCCGCTCGCCCAGACCAAGGGCCTGTTCGGGATGTTCAAGAACACCGTCAACTCCCGGTACGAGGGCACCGTCGAGACGGTCTCCCCGGTCACCGGGCAGGTGATCATCCGCGGTGCACCGCTTCCGGTGCAGGTCCGTGCCTACATGAGCGGCACCGTGGTCGACGTGCGGGAGCACGAGGGCTGCGAGGTCGAGGCGGACGTGGCCTACGTGCAGGGGATCTTCGGCGTCGGTGGCGAAACGCAGGGCTGCATCAAGCTGGCCTGCACGAGCCACGACCAGGAACTCACCAAGGATCGGATCACCGACGACATGGAGGGCAGCATCATCATCGGTGGTGCCCGCATGACCGTCGACGCGATCCGGCGGGCGTTGGAGGTGAAGGCGGCGGCCATCATCTCCGGCGGCATCGACGACCAGGACCTCAAGGAACTGCTCGGCTACGACCTCGGGGTCGCCATCACCGGCCGCGAGAACCTCGGCATCACCGTGATCGTTACCGAAGGTTTCGGCGAGATCTCCATGGCCGAGCGGACCTACGAGATGCTCAAGGAATTCGAAGGCCGGGAGGCGTCCGTCAACGGCGCCACCCAGATCCGGGCCGGCGTGATGCGTCCCGAGATCATCGTCCCCCTCGATGCGCCGCCCGCCGCGGCGGCCGAAGGCAAGTTCGAGGAAGGGCAGTTGGAGATCGGCCGCATGCTGCGGGTGATCCGTGATCCCTGGTTCGGGATGATCGGACAGGTCTCCGGATTGCCGGCCGAGCCGCACGTGCTCGGATCCGGTTCGAAGGCCCGCGTGCTGGAGGTGACGTTCCCCTCCGGCGAGAAAGCCGTCGTCCCGCGTGCGAACGTGGAACTGATCGAGGAGTGAACGGCATGAAACGAGTCCTTGTCGCCCTGCTGCTGCTGGCCTGCCTGCCGGTGGTCGCACATGGGCAGACGGTCACGCTCGCGGCCCCGTCCAATGTGACGGCCCAGGACGTGCCGGATGATGTGGGGAACCAGGTCGCCCTGAAGTGGGACTTGTCGCCCGAAGACCGTGCGGATGCCGATGGCGGCCGTTCGGTGACCGGCTACGTGATCTACCGTCGCGTCGTGCAGACCGGTGACGGACTCGAGAGCGGGGCGGAGACTCCGTCCGGTTCCGGCGTCATGGCCTTCGCCGACGACTTCGACTACGAGGCCAACCAGCCCGTGGGCACCGTGCCGTACTCCGTC
>TARA_B100001121_G_scaffold194175_1_pt1 | contig 13092 bp, 14 predicted proteins | sample TARA_B100001121 | Tara Oceans TARA_B100001121 (sample SAMEA2622817) | marine metagenome | biome: marine biome (ENVO:00000447); feature: surface water layer (ENVO:00002042); material: "saline water (ENVO:00002010), including plankton (ENVO:xxxxxxxx)" | depth 5 m
GTATTTTTAAACAAATAAATAACATTAGAATATCAAAAAAAGGTGGTGCGGGAAAAAAACTATATCTTAAAAATATTTGCTCCCATTCTAATCCAACATGTCTGGTTTTATATGTATTTATTTGAGCATATTTATTTTCTTCTATAATTTTAAAAGGAGAAAGTTTATCATTTAATAAATCAAACAGTTTTGAAATATTTTTACCATTCATAAATCTAATACCATTAAAAGTAATTGATGATTTATCTAAATCAGCTATTTTTAATATCAATTGGTCTCCTTCCAATTTATAAAAAACATTTTGAACTTTCAAATCACTATGATTAAATCTATATTTTGATAATTTTAATTTTTTTATTTCGTCCAAATATGATTTAATCGAATTACTAAAAATATCATTTGTCAATATAGTTTCATTATTCTCGTCAATATATGTATCTAAACTACCATCTACATTTTCCATGAGTATACCACCATAAGTTACCTCATCAATATCTATATACAAGTAATTATAATATTTAATTAAATTAATACATTCTGAACCTAAAATATGTCTATAAATTATATTTTGTACCATCTCATTTTTAAAATCATCAAAATCTGAAACTGATATATGAAGTTCATCTCCATTAGCTAATTTATTACTTCCTTTATAATTTTTATCCAAGGCTATATTATTATAATAATCATTCGTGTATTTATAATATCTCTTCTCTGAAAGGATAGAAAAAGGTGTGGGTGCATCTGATATATGTTGAAATGATAATGCCGTATAATTATTATAGGAATCATAATCAATTGGTATTAGTTTTAATACTAAATCTCTAGGTAAGGAATCATGACCACGTACTTTATCTAATTTTAATATAATAGCACTACTACCAGTACTTCCATCAGATATAGTACCGGATATTCCATAATTAGAATCACCAATAAATTTATATTTGGTTTTACCATCCTCGTAATTTCCTTCTTTGACTATCTTTAATTTTTTTTCTCTTAAATCAAATTTTTTTTCTCTTAAATCAATTGGAAATGCAGAAATAGTATTTAAAAAATTTAAATTTAATTCATTATCCGGTATTTTTATACCTGAATAATTGGAACCTGTTTTCATTAAATCTTTTAATAATTTTTCATATTCTAAAAAAGGTAAATTATTTTGGTCTTCTATATCTAATTCACTATTAGTTAAAATACTTTTTTCTTTAATTTTATCTTGTACGTATTTATTATCACTTCTATTCAAATCCAGTTTTGGATTATTACCACCACCGAATTGATAGCTTTTTAATTGTATATACTTACTTTTATATTTTAAATATTTATCTTTAAAATCCATTTTATATATATTATATATATATATATAAAATTATTTTTTAAGTAATTCAACACTGATAATATAATTATCAAACGGTGTCTTGTCTAAAGCTTTTACAAAATATTCTGCTTCTTCTTTTATGTAAAAATCAACAAATGCTGATTTATAACGATTACTATTATTAAAATTAATTTTACCAATATGACCCCATTCGATCATTAATTCATTTAGTTCTTTTATTGTTAAATCGTTTGGAATATTTGATAATCTAACACAATATTTATTTTGTTCTTTATTATTATTATTCTTATTTACATAATTATTCTTATTATTATTATTATTTTTGTTTGCATTACTATTCTTATTTGAATTATTATTATTTTTTCCGCATTTTATTGTTAGGTGTGGACCACCACATTTTTTACATTTTAAAGGCATAATATAAAAGCTAATGATACTTTATATATATATTCATATTATATATTAAATAAAAAATTTATTAAATAAAAAATTTATTAAAACAATCTTGTATTGTTATTCTAGACTCTACATTATTCTCTAGTAATAAATTAATAATTTCATCTAATTTATTATTAATATTATTATTATTTTCAGTTGTTGAAAATATGCAAGAAATGCATGATAAATCGTCATTCTCTTGATTTGAATCATAAATATATTTTAAAAAATATAAAACTCTCCCAAGACAAAAACTATCTATTTTATATACAAGTAAATGATTTTTCATCATTGGTATTTTACCATCTCTACACAGAAAAGTATCATTTGCATTAATTACTGGAAGCCATGGATATATATTTTCTCCAGTAAAATATTTCGGAAAATATCCGGGTGTTCCTTTTACATTATTTACAAAATCATGAAAAGGTTCTTTTGATGCAAAACCAAAATCTATAATTTTTGATGTTTTTTTAACAGTATTAATTACAATATTTTCTGGTTTAATATCTAAATGACATATTTTATTCATATGAAGATATCTAATTCCATCCATTATATGTTTTGTAAACTTTAAGATTGCATTATATGAATCAAAATAATTTTTTTTTGTAGAATCATCTAAATCACTTATTACTTCTATTAAGTCTTTGTTTCCTGCATAATTTATGTAAAAACAATATAAATTATTAGCACCATTAAATATATCAGTATTATCAACTAAATTTTTTATATCGTTATAAAAAGAATTTGACGGTTTTAGTAGATGATAAATATCATCAGGAACAGAATAATAATTTTCATAATTTTTTATATTTTTTACTTCTGATAAATATTTAAATTCATCGTGATTTTCTATTATATGGGTTATTTTTACTAATTTATTTTCTTTTTTCTCAACAAAGGTACTATAATAATCACTTCCTAAAACAACTGAACATGAACCACTTTTAAGTATTTTATTCATTATCTATATTAATATTTATATTATATTAATACTAATCAAGTTTTTATATTTGTATTTTTTTTACATAATGAATCGTTCGATTATTTAATTTTTCACTAATTATTTTATTTCCATTTGGGTCTTCTTTTTGTCTATATACTAAAAATTTACCTTCTTCTGGTTTATATTTACTAGGTCCTGATTTTTTTATTTTATTTACCAAAGTATATTTACCATTGATAATACCTAGTTTTTTACCAATATTTTCATTATAATAAAAAAAAGCTATTTGTTTTATTATATCCCATAATTGTTTTAACTCTTTTTCATTTATATCTTTTATTTTTCTATAAGGTGACATTTTTGCAATATATAATGCTTCTGCACGAATATAATTACCTACACCAGAACTAACTTTTTGATCTAGTAAAGCTGACGCAATATATGTATCATCTCTCTTTCTTTTAATTTTCTTTTGAAATAAATCAAAATTATCCTTACTATTTAAAATATCAGCACCTAATGATAATAATTTTTTATTTAATTCTTTTCTATTTGATACAATAATATTACCAAAATTTCTATAATCATTAAAATATAAAGTAGTATTATTAAAATTAAATTCTATATGATTATGCTTTTCTTCTTCTAATTGAAACCAACCAGACATTCCTAATGTTATGAATAATACAATATCAATTTTACTAAATAAAAAATATATAAATTTACCTTTACAATCTATTTTTTCAATAGTTAATGGAAATAATTTTTTATTTAAAATTAATGTATTTAAATTTTTTGATTTTTTTTTATATTTTCCAGAATTAATTTTTATATTTAAAATTTTTTTATATTTAAAATTTTTGTTTAACCATAAAGTTAAATTTTTTACTTCCGGTCCTTCAGGCATATAAATATTTATAATAAATAATATAATTTATTTATAATAATTTTATAATATATATTATATATGAGTGATATTGTAAAAGATATTTTTTCAACAACTGATAAATTAAATTTTTTATCAAACAAGGATAATATTACAAAATTAGTATCAAACTTTGAAAACTTTGCAAGTAATGATGATGAATCCGAAGAAGATAGAAGAAAAAGATTATGCAAAATGGTAATTTCAATAATTGTTTTATACAAGTTAACTATATTTGTTGCTTTATTTTTTGCAAATAGTACTGGAGTTATTTCAAATACATTATTCATGGGTCTTTCATTATTAACACTTGCCATGCCAGATGTTGTATTAGTTATTTTAATTTTATTATCTATTGTTGGTAGTGGTAAAAATTCAGTACCAAAAATTCAACCTCCACCAGAATATTCCGCTACTTCAAGTGAAGGACCAGGTAATCTTAAATATGTTTTAACACAAACACCAGATGTTTTTAATTAAGTATTTTTTAAATAATTTTAAAAATATTTTTATAAAACATTTTAATAAAATGTCTTATGAAAAATGTAGAGAAAAATTTCTCTCTCAAATATTAGGAGAGTATGAAAGGGGTGACCTTAAAATGAGAAATTATAAAAAGGTTAAAAAAAGAAATCAAGCAATAGCTATTGCATTAAGTATGGCTCAAAGAAACTGTAAATATACTAGGAAAGATTTACGTGAAGTTGAAGAAAAAGTTATGATATTTTTAAAAAAAGACAAAAGAAAAATATCAGAAAAAAGAATTCCATTAACTAATGTTATTGAAACTAGAATATTAATTAAAAATTATATGAAAATAGGTAAAAAAATAAAAGCAAAAAAATTATATAAGCTACTTATGTTAAGAATATTAAATGCAGAAAAAAAAGGTATACGTATAAATTCTAATATAATGAAAGAAGTTGACAAAATAAAAAAATTATTAAAATAATTAAATATTATATTAATATTGGTATACCAGATTTTATATAATCAAAACAACATGAAAATGAACAAGTTGTTGTAGTTGTTGTAACTCCTCCATCAGAACTTGATGTTGTTGTACATAAACATTGAAAACAATTATAACAAAATTCAACCATATAATTTAAATTACAAATTTTGTAAAGTCCATTTTAATTTAGTCCAATCTATTATAGTATTTTTTTTTATTTCTTTAACTTGTCCTGTATTTATAGTAGTATCCATTAATATATTTACATATATATCTTTAAGTAATTAGAATTTATTGACTTTTTATAAAATATATTAGAAATAATATATAAATATATATAATGAGTAAAGTAAAAAGTACATTTATGTTTACAAGTGGAAATAAAGTGTACAATAAATTTAATAAATCTTATAAAAAACATAAAAAAGGATATGTTATATTGGGTCCCCCAGGTATTGGTAAGACAACATATGTACGAAATCAAGAAGGTGAATTAAAAGATTGGATTGATGCTGATTATTTACTTGGACAATTGGGTGTAAAATGGCATCAAAATGAAAAAAATTATAATGACCGTAAATTAAATTATTTGAGATGTGATTATATATTAGAGCAATCAAAATTACTCGGATATAGAATTATTGGTGCTCCACATTGGGAATATAAAGCAGACGCAGTAGTTATTCCACCATTAAAAATACATAAAATGTATGCTAAAAATAGAAAAGATTTAAATGAAAAATTAGTAATGGAATTACGTAAAATGTTTAAAGACCATGCAAAAAAATATAAAATACGTATATTTGAAACTATAGAAGATGCAGTAAATTATGTGAATAAAAAATAAATTTTTTGATTTATACTTTATCGGGTACAATTACAGTATTTCCTCTTTTAGAAACTAATTGTGCAATAAGTTGAGAATAGCCACCACCACTTTGAATAAATATTTTAGAATTACTCATTAGTTTAAAATCTTTATCTGCATTATTAGTTGAATTATTAATAAATTTAATATTATATTGTTCAAATATTTTTTTTATTTTATTTACATACAATTTATTATTATCATCAAATTTATTTGTGTGTGAACCATAAAAAACATGTACTTTATTTATATTCATTTCATTTAATTTTTTAGCTATTTTTATATAACTATTGGGTTGATAAAAATAAGTTATTTTTTTATTACCGGACCTTTGATTAAATATTTTTTTTTTCTTATCAAAATTACCAATAACATCTCCCAATCTTAGATGTAAAGAAACATCAAGCTTTTTATCTGAATTACTTATTTTATCTAATACATTTAAGTTATTAAATCTTTCATTATTAGGTAAGTTTCTTGTTGCTTTTAAATATTTTGTAGCTAATGAATTATGATAATATATTGGATACCAATAATTTAATAAAAATTTTCGATTATCATTATAAAAATACCCTCTTATAGTATCACCTAATCTATATGAAAGATAACCCACATTGTTACTTAATATTTCTAAAATTAAATAAATTATTATTAAAATTAAAAAAATATTTAATTGTGTATACATTATATATTATTATATTATTATAAATTAAAAATATCATATAATAATAATATGATATTTTTAATTTTACCACACCAATTATTTCATATAAAATATTTAAAAGATTATGAAGACCATGACTTTTATATTTATGAACATCCACAATATTTTAAAAAGTATAAATTTAATAAAAAGAAATTAATTCTTCATCGGGCAAGTATGAGATATTATTATGATTATTTAAAAGATAATGATTTTAAAGTACGATATTTTGATTTTGATGAAAAACCACCATTAAAAGAATATATTTTATTTGATCCAATAGATGAATTTTCAGGAAAATACAAATTAACTGGTTCTTACGAGTTTGTTGAAACACCAAATTTTCTTTTAACAAAGGAACAATATGGTAAATATAGAGAAAAAACAGACAAGTATATGTTTACTAGTTTTTATATGTGGTCAAAAAAAGAATTGGATTTATATCCAACATTAAAATCAAGAGATAAATTTAATAGAGAACAATTTAAAAAAGATTTGAAGATACCTAAATTACCCAAAACAAGTAACCTGAAATATATAGAAAGTGCTAAAAAATATGTTAATAAAAATTTCCCTAGAAATTACGGTAACACTGATGATTTTATTTATCCGATTGATCACAAAACGGCAAAAAAATGGTTAGTTGATTTTTTTAAGAAAAGATTAAAATTTTTTGGACCTTATCAAGATTTTGTTCAAGAAGGTGAAAATTTTATGTTTCATTCTATCTTAAGTTCTAGTATAAATATTGGGTTACTTAATCCAAGTGAAATTGTAAATGAATTAGCAAAATATAAAAGTAAAGTAAATATTAATTCTTTTGAGGGATATTTGAGACAATTATTTTGGAGAGAATATCAAAGATATACATATATATATGTTGGATATATTAAAAATGGTAAATTAAAGTATAATTATTTTGGTAATAGAAAGAAACTAAATAAAGATTGGTATGAAGGAACATTAGATGTTGAACCAATTGATGATATGATAAAAGATGGTTTTAATACCGGTTACTTACATCATATTGGTAGATTGATGTTTGTTGGTAATTTTATGAATCTTTATGGTATAAGTCCAATGGAAGGATTTAAATGGTTTATGGAATTTAGTACAGATAGTTATGAATGGGTTATGTGTCAAAATGTTCTTGATATGGTATTTTTCTGTACAGGAGGTATGACAATGCGTAAACCATATGCAACTAGTTCAAATTATGTTTTAAAAATGAGTAGTTACAAATATTCTAAGAATAAAGATTGGGCAGAAGAATGGGATAATCTTTATACTGATTTTATGAAAAAAAATAAAAAAAAATTATGGAAATATAGATATCATTTTCCTGCATTAAAAAAGTTATAAAAAAATATAAATATATTTTATCTAATTATATTTATATAATGTCTGAAACAGAGAAAAAAGCTCCTATTTCATTAATTATTATTTCTATTGTTTTAATACTTGGTAGTATTTTTAATTTTGTACTCTGTAGCCAATATTATAATTATAAAAAAGATATGTGTCCAAAAGTTGAAGAATGTATTGACTTTAGACCAAGTAGTAAACAAAATCATAACTCTGTAGAAAAAGTTAGAAAACGAGTAGAAGAACGTGATAAAGAAAAACAAATAAATAAAGGAGAACCAGAATATAGTGATGGTAAAATTACTTCAAATGTAATTATGTCAACAGTTTTATTATTAATTGGTATTTTATTTGGAGTATCGGCTATTTTATCATACAAAAATATAAATTTTGCAACTTTTTTACATGGAGATAAATCAGAAAAATATATTTTTATAATAGTTGGTTTATTTTTAATAATAAGTGGTATAATAAATGGATTTCTAATTGGTACATATAATAATACTAAATATGATAATGATAGATTAAAAGCGTCTTGTGTTACATTAGATGAATTAGCTGTATTAACTACTGAGGAAGATATTAACAAAGCTTTAGAACAACTCGAACACTTACCAAAACATGAACCTAGTCTCGTAGTGAAAATAAATATAGCATTTTCTATATTATATGCATTACTGGGTTTAATATTATTAGTAATTGGAAGTAAACGTAAACCTAAAAGTAAAAATATAGTTAAAACAAATCCAAATTATAATCCCAGATTTTCAGGTCCTGCAGGTTCAGATGTAAGTTCTGGCTCTGTAAATGTAACTATAAATTTAGATGCTGATACAATAGATGCTGCTCGTAAAGCAGCTGAAGCTACAAACACTGGTGCTACTGTTAATGTTACTGCTGATGCAACTGCTGATGCAACTGCTGATGCTACATCATCAAAAATATTTGTACCAGCATATTAAAAAATTCTTTTCTTACTTATAATTTGCTCTATGTTATTAATTGCTAATTTATAACATGCTGTACGTAATGAGATGTTATCACTAAGATGTTTATTATATGCATCATTAAATGTATCTTTCATTTTATCTTTTAATCTTTCTAATACAATATTTTCTTTCCAATATTCACTTCTTTTATTTTGAAGCCATTCATAATAACTTACAACTACTCCGCCTGAATTAGCTAAAATATCTGGAACAATCTCTATATTCTTACTTAATATTTGATTTTCTGCTTCTAAATCAATTGGTCCATTTGCTGCTTCAACAATTAAAGAACAATTTAAATTATTACCCATATCTCCACATATAACTAATTCTTTTGCAGCTGGAATGATTAAAAAACATTCTTGTTTAAAAAATTCACTACTTTCAATGGTTTCTCCAAAACTATAATTTTCTAATGTTCTGTGTTGTCTACAATGTTCTTTTAATTTATATACATTAAATCCTTCTTCACTCTTAATACATCTAGTATGGTCAGCTACTCCAATACAAATCATTCCTAATTGAGATAATAAAATTGCTGTATGAGAACCAACATTGCCAAAACCCTGAATGATATAAGTTTTACCAGTTAGATTAATATTCTTCTTTTCCGCCCATAATTTTACACATTCAACTACTCCAAAACCAGTTGCTTGTTCTCTACCGCGCGAACCACCACATTCAATTGATTTACCAGTAAATACAGCATTATTATGAGAATTAGCTTTTTTTTGATAAGCATCTGTCATCCAATCCATAACTTGAGAATTAGTTCCTAAATCTGGAGCTGGTATATCTCTATTTTCTCCAATATATTTAAACATAGTTGAAGCATATCCTTTACTTATTCTTTCTAATTCATCTAGGGAATGTTCTTGTGGATTTATTTTTATACCGCCTTTTGCACCTCCATATGGTAAATTTTGTAATGAACATTTAATTGTCATCCAAAAAGCAAGTGATTTTATTTCATCTAAATATATATCATCACTAAATCTAATTCCTCCTTTAAAAGGACCTAAAATATTATTATGTTGAACTCTATAACCTTTAATCATTTTAACAGTATTATCATCCATTCTGACTGGATAATGAACAATAATTTCGTTTTTTGGATATTTTAAATATTCATTAATATCATCTTCAAGTGGATATTTTTCTAACATTTGATTGTATTGTTGTAAAACTAAATCATATAAATTCATATATATACAATATTAATTATATTTTATATATATATTGTTTATTTTATTTATTCTTTTTATAATTTACTTGTTTCATTTTTGGTGTTTCAGAATTTAATTTTGAATTTAATTTTGGATTATAAAAAGTTTCAGTATTTTTTGATGGACAAGCAGGGATAGAATCTATTAATGCTTTTTCTTTAAAATTTTCAGGTTTAAACCATTCAATTGGGTCTGTAATCCCTTTTCCGCATAAATAATCAGATATTCTTCTACCATATTCTTCCCTATATGTTTTATATGTATCTTCGTTAACATCTTCTAAAGTTAAATCTTTATCTATAGCAATCATATCTTCAGCAAATTTAATTGTAATTGAACTAATAGTTATACTAGCACAACTACCTGTCAATAATACTTTTGGTTTTTTTCCAGTTTTAACAAATTCATCATTATCCTTTCTTGGTACTGATAATTGTTCAATGTTTATTGTTTCTGATGCGTATTTCAAAGGACCAATTAAATGATTTGGTACATGAATAAATTTACCAACAATTACATATACACTTGCCATATATGGATGAGTTTTTTTAGGAACATAATTAGTAATTTTAATCATATCAACACCATTTAATGCACCATATTGAAAATTATTAGTATCTAATTCTTTTTGCCACTTAACATATTCTACCATACCTTTATCACTGTAAGAAACATAATTAGGTTTTCCTAATATACCTTTCAATTCTATACATTTTTTAAATGGTCCACTTGAATTTTTAAACCAATTTTTTCTTTTTTCCCATTCAGCTGTTTTACCATGATCAGTAAAACTTTCTAAATTATTTGTATTATTATCCAAAAAACTATATTTTAATTTCCACATTATATATAATATCTTACAAAAAAATTTATTTATACTATTAATATTTTTGTATATATATTATTAACATATTAATTTAAAATATTTAGGATTGTATTCTTGAGTATTATATTTATTTACATATTCATATATCTTATTTTGAATTTGAATACCTTCTTCAAAATTTGAATGTCTAAAATAAAGTAATCTTTTAAAATCATTACAAATAGTACCATCTATATCATAATCAATATTTAATGAATCTAAAAATTTATTTATATTAATATTCAAATATTTATTAACAAATATCGGGAAAAAACAAGTACTATCTACTTTAATTTTTTTATAATTTATCATATCATCTATATTTTGTTCAGAATATAAAAATAAATCTCCATTTAATCTCAAATGCATTTCAATGATATATTCGTTAATTATCTCAATATTAATAAATCCAGAGTAATCAAACATTACATTTTGTAAAAAATTAATAACTTTTTCAGGTAAATCATAATTATCAATATATTTATGATATTTAAACATACCTAATTTATCAGGTTCAGATACAACACAAAAATATTGGAATATTTTTCCATTTATCATATTTATATCAACATTATATTGAATACCATCTAAATATTTCTGCCAAAACATTCCAATATATCTATTTTTTATAAAATCATCATAATTATCTATTTTTAAATAACCATTACTCATTCCATAAAGATTTATAATTGGTTTAACAATAACTGGATATTCATTTGGAATAATACCAGAAGGAGAACAATCTAGTTTTTGTAATTGAGATATTAATAATTTATTATAAACTTCACTATATTTTATAAATTGTTGGTATGCATCTTTATCATTTATTGGAATATTAGGATAATTATTTTCCATATAAAGTAATATTTTTTTCATAATATATATGGAACTTGATAAAAATATAATACATGAACGATTAAATATAAGAAATTTTATAATAAATAAACAGGAATTAATAAATATTTTAAATAATACATTTTATATTACTAGAAATATAATTAGGGATTATGATTTTACAAAACAAAATAATTCGAATAAACATAATATGAATCCAATAATGTGGGAATACGGTCATTTTTTATTTTTTTGGGAATATCTTATTATTCGAAATTTAGATTTTAAACATGATTATATTCCAAAATTAAAAAAAGAATATTATGATTCTTTTTTACTAAGTAAAGATAATAGATATTATTATATGGATAAACTTGTAAAACCAGATGAGTTAAATAAAATTATGAGTAATATTCAAAATTTAATGTTAAAAGTTATAGAAAGTAATTTAAATCCAATTAATATGTATTTAATTTATTTAGGTTGTTCCCATCAACATATGCATAATGAAAGTTTTATATATACAATTAATCAACTTGATATAAATTTTAATTTTCAAAATAATTATGATTATGAAGAGGATATTTATTCATATATGGAAATGATTAATATAAAAGGTGGAGAGTATATACAAGGGATTAATAATGATACTAATCATTTTTATTTTGATAATGAAAGTCCAGGATTTCAAGTTAAAGTTGATGATTTTATGACTAGTAAACATCCAATTACGAATTATCAGTTTTTACAATTTATAAAAGATGGATGTTATAGTATGAAAGAATTGTTTTCACCAGAAGGTTATAGATATATAGAAAATAATAATATAATGATGCCTGCAAGTTGGATTTATAAAGATGGAGAATTTTATGAAAGATTATTTGGAAGATTAATTAAATTAAGACATAATCATCCTGTAAGTGTTACATGGTACGAAGCAAATGCATTTTGTAAATTTTATGGATATAGAATGTTAAAAGAGAAAGAATGGGAATATATGGCAATAAGTAATAAAAATAGTAACTGTGATTATAATTTACCTCTATCTATTTTACAAGAAAAAAATGAGAATATGGGAGTTTATGGATTATATGGTAATTATTGGGAATGGTGCGAAGAACCAATTTATCCTTATGATGGTTTTATAATTGACCCAGTATATAGAGAAATGTCTTATCCATTTTTTGGATTTAAAAAGATTTGTAGGGGTGGTGCATGGTGTGTACCTAAGTTTTTAGCTACAAGAACATATAGAAATGCTCAAATGCCAAATTGTTATTATCAATTTATTTCTTTTAGAGTTTGTAAATAAATTAAAAATATTTAAATAATTTTAATTTTAAATTATAAATAAATTTCTAATAATAATTATATGAGCAATTTTAATCCATTTTATGAATATGACCCGTATTTTTATAGTCCAGGAACATTCATGGAAGCTAATAAAGATCAAGAATTATATGCGGACCCATTATTAAGATTACAAGCATCCGTTTTGACTGATGGATGGGGTTATGGTACACCTCGACCATCTACTTCTAAAACTCCACCAGCACCAGCTCCAGCACCAGCTCCAGCACCAAGACCTGAACCAGAACCAGAACCAGAACCAGAACCAGAACCAGAACCAGAA
>TARA_B100001121_G_scaffold109301_1_pt1 | contig 13085 bp, 9 predicted proteins | sample TARA_B100001121 | Tara Oceans TARA_B100001121 (sample SAMEA2622817) | marine metagenome | biome: marine biome (ENVO:00000447); feature: surface water layer (ENVO:00002042); material: "saline water (ENVO:00002010), including plankton (ENVO:xxxxxxxx)" | depth 5 m
GGTGTCGGCTCAGGTGTCGGCTCAGGTGTCGGCTCAGGTGTCGGCTCAGAATCACCTATAGATTCTTGGTTAGGGATGAGGATTTTTTTTACCTTTTCATCTTCATCTGAAGAAGTTGATGAATCGCTTGTAGCAAGTTTCGGCTTGGAAGATTCTTCACCAGAACTCTTGTCACCCTTAGGCACAAGCAGTTTATTAATCGGCTTTCCCTCACTTGATTCAGGTATTACAAACTTGGGTTTTTTTGTATTATCTTCATCAGACATATTTTTTGGCACTTATAAAAAAGTAATAACTCTTGTAATTTAGTAAATACAAATACTTTATATGATAGAGATATACAATGGTTATTACTTAAAGTAATTTTCCCAAGAGTGTAGTAAATAACCATTACCTACCCCACCTATCTCCTTCAGCAATTCATTAACTACTTTATTCCAATCATTTAAATCGGGAGCATTAGGTTTCGATGCGGTTCCAGGAAAAACTACATAGGAAACCTTTAAATCACTCACAGGCCTACTGTAAGAGGTTGCCTTGGGATTTAACTCTTTAGCTAACCTTAATGAAGCTTCTCCAATTTTCCACGTTGGCCCAGTATCCCCAATTATTGCTGGATAAATACTATCATTGTAAATTACAGCAACATAATCACCAACTGAAGGTGCAAAATCATTTTGATTAACATATGACCTCATCCACGAAGGAATAACTATAAATGGATCGGCTCTCGCAATAAGAAAACTTCTAGCCTTCATATCTGCAATTTCCCTTTTTAACTTAGATATAGTTTGTTCAATAGCTGTTTTTTGAGACGATCTAAGCCCACCATTAATAAGCTTCTTTTCACTTTCAGATAGTTTTTCACTCCATCTTTTAAGTAACGGATTGGGTCGATCAGTTTTTTTCTTCCATCCATAACTTGTGAAAGGTTGATAGTTTGTAGACTCAGCAATATACTTATCATACTCTGGCATTCGATCACCATCTGAACCATCAGATACAACATCCATCTCACTTTGAATGAAAAGAATTTTTCTACCAGACGAAGGATATGTCATTTCTAAAATTGTTTCACAATCGTAGAAATTATGTTTGTCTGGAATTGCATTCAATCGGGTAAGATATTGCTGTAACCTCTTGGACTTTATTTCATATAATTTGTAATAAAACCCCGAAACCTTAGAATCGGTAAACAACTCGCTTAATCCAGGAAGAATTTTTCCTATTGAGGGATTCATTAATTTTAAACCCTCCAAATTTTCTACAGGCTTAGGTTTATTAAGCCTTATGGTAAAATCAAAAGAGTAACTGCTTTTCTGTTTTCTCTCGTATGAGGCCTCCTTACCCTCTTGAATTTCTATTTTGGTATTTGATTCAACACCACTCCACAAACGCGCGGTGTCTATACTTTTATAATCAACATGCCTAGATGGCAATGGATCTCTGACTTTGATCTCTTTAATTATTGGTTTCGGAACTTCTGGATTATTTAAAGATAATTCTACTTCATTCTCGTTTATACCTCTCAGGTAATATACTAATATAACTGCTGCACCAAATAAAATGGCAGCAACGATCACTCCCGCTATAAAGGAAACAATCTTACCGTTAAAGTGACCTGATTTTTTTTTCATTAACTCCCTATTTGAATTGAGTGTAATTCACACCATCCAAATTTTAAGGAGCTTCAGGAATAGGCAATAGGTCATCTTCTTGAATAGGGGCTGGCACAACAGGAAGCTCCTGTTTGATTTCCTCTTCTTCTGTTAAAGGATCAGATGGTTCTTCAGAAACTGCTTTAATAGCCCCATTTGCCCCATCGTTTTCAATGGATTTAGGAGCATTTTCAGATGGAACAAGAATAATTTGACCTTCCCTAATCAAAGTGCCTGTTAATCCATTTAATTCACTGAGTGTTGCAACACTAGTTTTATAATCTCTAGATATCTTCCATAAACTATCACCTTTAACCACTTGATAATTCATTGTCGGTATACTTTTCGCCTTTTTTTCCGTTTGCTCCACGGAATCTATTGAATCTGCAAAATCCATGTTCAATGGATGGACTTCATTAGCTCCACGGTTTGGCATAATCGAAATGCCTCCAGTATTTTTGCAACCTGAAAAATTTATTATTAAGAGAGTAAATATTGTAGCTCGAATGACTTTTAAACGATCAATTTCTTCAATTAAACTTTTCATTTTTTTATAATGCATAATTTCAGTTAATAGGACAAATGAAAAAATTATTGAGAAAAAATGTTTTCCATTAATTCTCTCTCTTTTTTTACGTTCTCCCCATATTCAGGTAAATAATAGGCACTTAAATTCAAATTAAAAGACCATGAAATGTTCTTATTAGTTTCATCTAATGGATCAACGAATGACAAAAAAACTGATGTCGATTTGACTCTTAATTTTCTTGGAACTCTCCACTTTATAATACCCTTATCCTCATCAAAGTCTGAAGGTACAACTCCAAAACCAGAGACTTTCATAGTGATTTTCTGAGAATCAATGCTGTTAAACTCAGACAAGTCAGCTCTAATCTCAGGCAACCTATCAATTATTTCACTTTCAGCGCGAGGCCAAAATTTAATTTTTAGAACTTCTTCATTCGTCGAAACATTACTCGAATTAGTTTGATTAGATAGCCCAACATTCCCTCCAAAACTCGTACCCGCTTTCCAGTTAATATCATTATTACCATGAATTATGTATCGGGGAAGCTCGTACATCGGGCTCGCATAATTAGCCTTAGCTCCATTTACTGTAACCGCTGAATGGTAACCGGCTTCTTGGACTTTACTTACTAAAAGATCACTGTATTCACCATACGGATAAGCAAATGAATTAACTTTTACTCCAAAAATTTTTTCTAAAGAGTCCTTGGAACCTTTAATCTCCCTCAGTAACCATTCTTCATATTTGTTTTGATCACTGAAGTTCTTTCTGGCTCGAATTAAAAAGTCGTGGGAAGTACTATGACTTGCTAACTCACCACCCGATAATATTAATTCTTTAACTTCTGATTCGTTTAAAGTTCTGCCACTTCCACCAAGAAATTTTGTGTATAAATAAAATGTAAATGGATATTTGAACTCCTTTAAAATTGGCAAAGCATTATCAAAAATATCGTCATATCCATCGTCTATAGTTATAATAACACAATTTTCAGGTATGGGTTTTTTATCCTCTTTCCACAACAAATAATCGTTATGTGAAATAACCTTTACTCCTGCGTCTTTGAGAGATTGCATTTGGGAACGAAATTTTTCAACCCCTATGCGCATTTCAGATGGACTACCTCTATCTGAAATCTGGTGATAACCCAAAATGGTAACCCGAGAAGATTTATCAATTATTACTTTTGGGGGAGTTTCAGGTAGTTGTATTGGCTTAGCAACAAGCTCGACTTTTTTAATTTCCTCCACTGGTACATCAGAAATAAATTCCTCTGAAGATTTTGGACGATCACAGCCACAAATCGAAAAACAAACCAAAATGACATGGACAATATTTTTATATTTTTTGGTTTTCAGTTTAGTCAATTTACGCAAGCCATTGAAATCCATATTAATACACCATTTATAAAAAACTAAGTTTTCTCAATAATCTCACTTATCTAATCTAAAAAAAAGAAATTTAATATAAAAGCGATAGACATTAATTCTACTATATGTTGAGTTGTGAGGAAAAAGTATGGCAATATATTGTGGTTTTCGTCTTTTAGATTGTTATCAAGCATAGCTTTGTCATAAAATCGTTAAACTTTAATATTTAATTAATTTAAATAAAATAATGTATTTAAAATCCCTCAAACTTCACGGTTTTAAATCTTTCGCAAACCGTACTGAATTTGAATTTCACCCTGGAGTCACCGGTGTTGTTGGACCAAATGGATGTGGCAAATCAAATGTTGTTGATGCTATTCGTTGGGTGCTCGGGGAAACATCCGCCAAAGCTTTACGAGGTGGTGAAATGGCGGACGTCATTTTTAATGGAACAGATAAAAGGAAGCCTGTAGGTATGGCTGAAGTGACATTGACTCTGACTGACTGCGAAGAGTCTCTAGGGGTAGATTATAATGAAGTTGCTTTAACGAGGCGCGTTTTTAGGGATGGTAAGTCAGAATACAGATTAAATGGAACTGTATGCCGACTTAAGGATATCCATGAGTTGTTAATGGATACCGGTATTGGCCGGACTGCTTACTCAATCATGGAGCAAGGGAAAATTGATCTTCTTTTAAGTTCTAAACCTGAAGACAGAAGAACTGTATTTGAAGAAGCGGCAGGTATAACCAAATTTAAATCTCAAAAGAAAGAAGCTCTTCGTAAACTAGATTATACAGAGGCCAACTTGTTACGTGTCAATGACATTATTGAAGAGGTAAAAAGACAAATAAACTCAGTCAATAGACAAGCAAGCAAAGCCAGACGTTACAAAGAGCTCCTGGTCGACGTTAGCACTCTTGACACACACCACAGTCATCGGAAATACGAGGAACACGAGGCTGAGAGAGGTGAACTTAGAACATCTATAAGTTCATTAAATAATGAAATATCAGAACAACAAAATTCGATCGAAAAAAAGGAAAACGATATCGTTGTTGCCAGGCAAGCTCTGTCATCACTGGATTCTGAAATAAGCAAAAGTCGAGAAGAATTAATTGGCAAACAAAATAAGATTAGTTCTTCTAAAAGCCGAATCCAATTCAATGAAGAGCGTCAGCTAGAACTAAATGATTTAATTTCTCAAAACTCTACAGACATTCAAAAAACAAAGCAGACACTTGGAAAAGAACAAAATGAACTTAATAGCAACTCTCAGTCGCTCGAAAGAATAAACGAGAATATCAGCAGACAAAATCAACTTCTTAACGAGCACGAGCAAAAGACAAACGATCTCCGACAAAAAACAAATCACCTAGAGAAAGAACTCAAGGAATTAATCGAATCTAAAGCAACAGATTCTGATCAACTTTCAAGAGTTCGTGCTGAACTTGATTCCTTTTCAAACATGTCTGACACCGACAATGAAAGAATTAATCATATAGTCGGACAAATTAGCGGCATAAGCAGAGAGCATAAAGAACGCCAGACTGAGTTTTTTGATATTCAGGAAGAAATAACTTTGGCATCTCAATCATTAAATGAATTTGAAGACCGCTTGGCTATTGCTCAAAAAGAATCACAAACTTTAACCAATCAAAGAGATATTCTCGCACAAGATATATCCAAAGAGCATCGTCAACTTGCAGAAAAAGACTCCCGGCTTCAGGTATTGAAAACTCTTCTTGTTGATGGGCAGGGATTGAGCAAAGGAACGCAGTCCGTTTTAGACAAGCTCAAAAACGAAAATTCAGAATCGAGTTCATATGGCCTTTTGAGTTCTTTTATTGATGTAGAACCTGATTTTATACCGGCAATTGAAGCCGCACTAGGCCAACATTTACAGTCGATTCTCGTAGCAGACGAATCCATTGCAGAACGCGCAATTGAAACTCTTACCAATGAGCGACTTGGACGTGCATGTATCATGCCTGAAAATTTTATTAACTCTCCGAAGGATCGACAGTTAATGACACTTCCAGATGGAGTAGAAGCATGGGCTGTAGACAAGGTAAAATCATCTGAAACAGTAAGATCACTGCTGGATCAACTACTAGAAAACACCTTTATAGTTAAGGATTTCAGAACAGCCATCAGATTAAGAAAAGAATTACCCAATTACAGCTTTACCACGCTTGATGGCAACTTTATAAGCTCTAATGGTTTTATAAGTGGTGGGGCAGGAGAAGCAGGAGAAGCGAGTTCTTTACTAGCAAGATTAAATGAAATTAAATCTCTTGAATCTGAGACCGCCTCACTGAAAGAAGCTCTGAATAGTAAGCAAATCCAAATTGAAGAACTCAAAGCGCAAGTTGAAGCAGCCAATAAAAAATTAGATGAATGCAATACACAAATGCAGTCAGCTGCTGTTACACACTCAACTTTAGAAGGCAAAAAAAACCTCCTAAAAAGAGAAAGAGAGGGACTTGAATCAAAACTTGAGAACATGCAATTGGAACAGGATGGATTACAAAAGCGGCAAGACAATTCAGAAAACAGACTAAAAGAATTAAGGCAATCTGATGAACAACTCAGCAAACAGATCGAGGATAAAAATTTAAATATATCCAGAATTAATTCATCGTTATCGGAAGCTAAAAGACAAGAGGATGATTCTTTAGAATTATTACTAGAGTTCAAAACTGCTCTAGCTGTAGAACAAAAGGCATTTCAGGCTCTAGAAGAACAGAAAGCCCCAATCGCTGAAAGAATGGCAGAACTTGAATCAGCTATTAGTAGAAGAGAATCAGAGGTTAACTCATACAATGAACGCATAGAAATTGCTAAAAGTGAAAACATCAATCTAATCGCACAAATTGAGGAACTCAATGATCTCTGTGAATCCTTAAAAGGCGAACTTGAAAAAGTTATAAATCAAAGGGATGAGAGGATTAAATCCGTACAAGATGCTGAAAACAATTTAAGTGAAACAAGAAGTAAAATTGCGAAACTTAATGAACTAAAAGGTCAAGAAGAAGTCAAAATGACTCAAATAGATCTCAGAGTTGAAAGTTTATGCTCAACGATTAGACAAAGATACAATGTTAACTTAGAACACTTCAGCCCAGATAGTCATAAACTACTTTGTGCAATTGATGATCAGAAAAAAGCCAGACAAATCAGAGAAAAGAGGAAAGCTGCTAGAAACGACAACATATCAGATCTTAATAATGATAGTGATGTAAATAAACTAGATCAAAATAGTATTGAAGATGATATCGAGAGCGTTATTGACCAAGGCAACCAACCTGACTGGTCTTTCGTTGAGCTAGTTATTGATGAACTTAAACAAAAACTCGACTCGATGGGGCCTGTCAACATTGATGCGATTGAAGAATTTGAATCGTTACAAGAGCGATATGATTTTCTTAATAAAGAACACACTGACTTGGTGAATGCCAAGGATGGATTACTCAAAGTTATCAGTAAAATTAATCGAGAAACGAGGTCGCGTTTTTCTGACACATTTGAACAAATAAGCAAAAACTTTAGTTCTGTATTCAAAGAATTATTTGGTGACCAAGGTCGAGCAAGCCTTGTAATGCTAGATGAATCAGATCCCCTTGAAAGTGGAATCGATATTATTGCAAAGCCGCCAGGAAAAAAGCCTCAATCAATAACATTACTTTCAGGAGGAGAAAGAGCAATGACTGCTGTCGCCCTACTATTTTCTATATATATGGTTAAGCCTAGTCCATTTTGTGTCCTAGATGAATTGGACGCCCCATTAGACGAGGCTAACATCGGTAGATTTTTGAAATTACTAGATCAATTCACTAAGGAGAGCCAATTCGTTATAGTTACACATAATAAAAGAACAATGAGTCGATGCGAAGTAATGTATGGAGTAACTCAAGAAGAATTTGGAATAAGCCAATTAATTGGTATGAAATTCAAGGAAAACGAAAAAATTTCAGCTGGATCAACTAATTCATAAAATCCCTATTGCCCTCTAAACTGAGATGGCTAATATGTTTAATTTATGGCAAATGTTGCCAATGGTGAAGAAAATTTGAGAAGCAGTCTATCAGAACTGGTGCTTGATGCATTTCGATGGATGGTACTGGCTCGCACTTTTGAAGATAAAGTTTCCAGCATATATAAGGCGGGAAAGATTGTTGGTGGTGTTTACGTTGGCAAGGGACAGGAAGCCTTCAGTGCTGCAATGGCTATTAACCTCGTGAAAGGTAAAGACATTTATTCTCCTCTAATAAGAGACATGGCAGGGAGATCCGCGTTTGGGGAACCCCTAGTTGATGCAGCTAGAACTTACATGGGCTCGTCCAAAGGGCCAACAAAAGGCAGAGATGGAAACGTTCATCGCGGAAATCCCAAGAAAGGAATGCCTGCAATGATTTCACATCTAGGAGCGATGATATCAGTCGTTAACGGAATGCTTTTTGCAAGAAGAATGAAAGGAGTTCTTAATGATTCAGTTGGAGCAACTTGCATTGGTGATGGAGGCACCTCCACTGGAGCATTTCATGAAGCTCTAAATTTGGCAGCTGTCGAAAAACTTCCTCTAATAATTTCCATAGCAAACAATCAGTTTGCCTACTCAACACCTACTAGCAAACAATTTGCATGTGAAAATTTAGTAGATAAAGCAATCGGCTACGGGATCAGCGGAATGGAAGTTGATGGCACTGATATCGTTGATTGCGTTGAAGGCTTTCAGTCTTGCATCTCGAAAGCTCGTGCTGGCGAAGGCCCTCAGCTCGTTGTAGGAAACCTTCTTCGTTTATCTGGTCACGGAGAACACGATGATGCTCCTTATATTTCAGAAAAACTTAAAAAATCTAAGCTTGCTGAGGACTGCATTCAAAAAGCTCATCAAAGAATCCTTGATGAAGGCTGGGCGACTCAAAAAGATATTGATGAGATATATGGTATTTCAGAAAGCAATGTTAAAACAGCTATTGAAATTGCGGAATCCGAAAAAGCTCCTGACCCGTACTCCCATGAATGGAGCGCTTACTCTTCTTCTAATTTTAATAAGTAATTATAAAATATGAGCATTACTTACCTTGAAGCAATTAGAGAAGCTCAATCTTTAGCTTTAGAAAAATATGATGATGTATTCATTTACGGTCAGGACATAGGTTCTTTTGGAGGAGCATTCAAATCAACTAAAGGACTATATAATGAGTTTCCTGATAGAGTTATAGACTCTCCGATAAGTGAAGATGCAATGGTTGGTCTTGCTGTTGGAGCAGCTATTGAGGGAATGAGGCCAGTAATTGAAATGCAATTTGCAGACTTCTCATCAGTTGGCTTTAACCAAATAGTGAATCAAGCAGCCACCTTATTTTGGAGAACCTTTTTACCCTGCCCAATTACCATTCGACTACCCTCGGGAGGAACTCCTGGTAGCGGACCTTTTCACAGCCAATGCATGGAAACTATATATGCGCATTACCCGGGGACTATCGTAATGGCCCCGTCAACAGTGGAAGATGCCTACTCAATGTTATTGGATGCTATATCAATTGATGATCCAGTGATATTCTGTGAACATAAATATTTATATTATCATCTCAAAGCTAACGAATTACCAAAAAAAACTTTACATGCGAGTAAGGCTAGAATCGTTAGACCCGGTCGGCATGCCACTATTGTTACTTATAGCGCTATGGTTCACGAAGCAGTAAGTGCTGCTGAGAAACTATCAAGAGATGGTTATGAAATAGAAATAGTGGATTTGAGGTGTGTAAAGCCAATAGACATAGAAACAGTTCTTGGATCGATAGCTCGGACAGGAAGAGTTTTAGCAATTGGAGAAGCATTCCCATGGGGCGGGGTCACTGCTGAAATAGTGTCTCAAATAAGTTCTGAAGGATTCAATCTTTTGGATGCACCTCCTGCCAGATTAAATTCAGTAGACACACCGATTCCTTATCATCCCGAACTTTGGAGGTTTCATAGACCTACAGCTAATTCAATAGAAGATAAAATTCGTAAATTGATCAAAGACTAAAAAGCTATGCGTGTTCCAATATTAATGCCTCAACTAGGAGAATCTATTGCAGAAGCAACTGTTCGTGATATCAAAATTGAAATTGGTCAACAAGTTACAGCTGATGAGGATCTACTTGAGGTTGAGACTGAAAAGGCCATGATGGAAGTCACTACCCCATGTCCAGGTAAAATCCTTGAAATAATTGCAGAAGTTGATATTAGCTATCCCGTTGGAGCCACCCTGGGATATCTAGAGGCAACTGAAGAATATGCAGAAAAAAATCTTCACATCGAAGAGACTTTTGATTCTGAAGAGGAGCAATCGAATTTTGCTGAGAGCAATCAAATTGATGCTAATGAACCGAATAAAAGTCTAAGCGTAACACCCACGATTGAAGGGTTACCGGTCCCAGCCAAAGCATCTGGAGCTAAATATATATCTCCTAGACTAAGAGCTCGAATGGAAGAACTTGGACTAAATACGGCAGATTTAGCAGGCATAGCAGGAAGCGGAGCAGGAGGACGAGTTACAGTTGAAGACTTTGAGTCATTCATGCATGAACTTGAGACAAAAAAAACTAGCCCCGCCTCATCAATGAGAATTGCTGTTGCAGATTCCATGAGAAGAAGCTGGAGCAGGCCACTTGCTACAGTGGGATCTCCTGTAAAACTTGATTCACTTCTGGAACATCGTAAAAGTTCAACACCTAAACCGGGACCAACAATTTATGCTATAAGAGCTCTAGCTCTAGCTTTAAGTGAAAGAACAGCTAGTGCTGGTCGATTAGTGGGAAACCAGATCATACACCCAGATTCCATAGATATTGGTTTTGCTGTTGAAGTCGATGATGGTGTTTTAGTACCAGTAATAAGAAAAGTTGATCAGATCCCATTAAAAGATTTGGTAGGGCAATACTCTTCATTAGTGGATGCCGCAAAAAAGAGACGACTCCCAAAGGAAGCGAGCACTCCTCCTGGTATTGCTACCGTAACAAATTTTGGGACTTTTGGAATTGTTTGGGCAACTCCTATACCTTTACCTGAACAAAACATTGTACTAGGTCTTGGGTTTGGCCAACAGAAGCCAAGCTGGGATAAGGAAAATGGATGCTGGACGCCTGTTGTAGAGGCTGAACTTACTTTAAGTTTTGACCATCGAATATTAGACGGCGGCGGTGCAGGTAGACTGTTATCAAGGATTGCAGAGCTTTTACAATCCCCTGAAGATTTGTAAAATCAGCAGTACTGATCACTAATCATTATTCCAAGCTATCGATCCTCTCAGCGACCTCAAAATCTCTATCAGTGATTCCTCCAACTTCATGAGTGCTAAGAGTTAGCTTAACATTTGTGTAATTAATTAAGATATCTGGATGGTGATAGGCTTCTTCCGCTATCTCGGCAACACTATTAACAAAATCAATAGCCGATAAATATTCATCAAATTCAAAAACTCTGGAAATAGAAGTTTCATTAAACTCCCACTCTGGTATTTTCTTCATCTTTTCTTGCACTTCCTCGTGACTAATTAGTTGGGGCATATGTCATATCAGGGTTTAAAAATCAGTATAGAACATCTTAAATTTGAATCAATTTACGACAAATAATGAATAGTTCACGAAAGTTAAATGCTTTATTGTTTGAATCTATGCTATTTCTCTTTGCAAACTTGTTCACTTCAAATTAATAATTCCTTATCTTTAAACTCTAAGTCTAGATCATTAATACAAAACATCTGTCAAAGAATGGGCACTCTATACAATAATATCGTTGAAACTATTGGTAAGACACCTCTGGTTAAATTAAATAAAGTCACTGAAGGCCTAGATGCAACAGTGGCACTTAAGTGTGAATTTTTTAATCCTCTTGGTTCGGTAAAGGATAGAATCGGAATGGCTATGATAGAGGCTGCAGAAAAAGAAGGGCTCATCAATTCTGACACCACAATCATTGAACCAACTAGTGGAAATACTGGCATCGCCCTTGCATTTGTTTGCGCCTCAAGAGGATACAAACTCACATTAACAATGCCAGAAACTATGAGCTTGGAAAGAAGAACACTACTTTCACTTTTGGGTGCAAACTTAGTTCTTACTCCTGGACCTTTAGGAATGAAAGGAGCCATTGAAAAGGCAAAGGAGCTTTTGGATGAAAATGAAAACGCGTGGATGCCCCAGCAATTTGAAAATGATGCCAATCCAGAAATACACCGTCAAACAACAGCTCAAGAAATCTGGGATGATAGCAATGGTGAAGTTGATATTCTTGTATCTGCAGTTGGCACTGGTGGAACGATTTCCGGATGTTGCGAAGTCATCAAACCGAAGAAACCGAGCTTTCAAGCAATCGCTGTTGAGCCTGAGGATTCACCTGTTATTTCACAGCAACTAGCGGGAGAAGAATTGACTCCAGGACCACATAAAATTCAAGGAACAGGCGCTGGTTTTATTCCTGGAAATTTACATTTATCAAATCCTGATTCAGGTAGCGACCAAATTGTGGAATGTGTTAAAGTCTCTAACGACGATGCTTTTGATATGGCCAGAAGAATTGCTGCTGAAGAAGGAATCTTGGTTGGCATCAGTACTGGAGCGAACGTTTGTGCCGCAATTCAAATAGCAAAAAGACCTGAAAACCAAGGTAAATTTATTGTCACCATTGGCTGCTCAACTGGAGAAAGATACCTAAGTACTCCTTTAGCCGATGAAGCGAGATCTGTCGTCGGTGCTTAAATTATAACAGACTAGGCAATTAAATCTCAACTTTCTAATTTAATGGAAACCGAAAACGAAGAAATAACCTCTCCAGTTCAAACAACAAACTCTTCTAGTTCACTCGAAAGTTTGATAGAAAAAAATTGGAAAACCCTATCGTTGATCATTGTTGCATCTTTAATTATTTTTGCCGTTCTCTATTTTTACAAGGCTAGCAATGATGACAAAGCATTAGCCCGTGGTCAGGAATTAGTTACAGCATCGATGGACGATTCATCAATTAGTTCATTACTTGAATTTGCATCAACTAATGAAGGAACTGTAAGTGGTAATAATGCCAAGTTGATAATAGCTGAAAGATACACCAATGGTGATAGTCCAGATTTAGATAAGGCTAAACAATATCTATCTGAATTCATAGCCACAGCAGATCAAACCAATCCTTTTTATTACGATGCTAAATTTTCCTTGGCGACACTCCTTGAAAAAACTGGAAATACCAAAGAAGCAAAGACCATTTTTGAGGAAGTTGCTTCAACCGAGTCGAATTCTAAAAATGCAGCGAAAATTCGTCTTGCTGATCTCCTAGTCCAAAATAAAGAATTTGATAAAGCTATAGATAATTACGAGGATGCAGGCAAAGCAACTAATTATACCCAGAGAATGGAAACTTCAAAGATCCCGGATGCTGAAGAAGCAAAAGAACGCTCAATTACTCCTCCTCCCCCTCTCGAACCTGAGGAGCCAGCCCCAGAGCCTAAAGCTGAAGAACCTGCCCCAGAGCCTAAAGCTGAAG
>TARA_B100001121_G_scaffold90859_2_pt1 | contig 13064 bp, 12 predicted proteins | sample TARA_B100001121 | Tara Oceans TARA_B100001121 (sample SAMEA2622817) | marine metagenome | biome: marine biome (ENVO:00000447); feature: surface water layer (ENVO:00002042); material: "saline water (ENVO:00002010), including plankton (ENVO:xxxxxxxx)" | depth 5 m
CTTGTTTGTCGGGACATATTTTATCAATTTCAAACGAGATATCCATTCAATGGAGGGGAATCTTTGAGAGAGTTGTTAGAGATTCCGCCGCCGGTGACTGAAGAAAATAAAGCTGAATATTTACAAGAATTAGAGAGAATATCCGAGGCAGAGAATTGGATTGAGAAACATTCGGTTCGCAGTATAGAAAGTGAATCAATCGACAAAAATATACCAAAAAATAGTACTTTACCGGTTTTAGAACCAAAATTCCCTGATGACAAAAGAGTCCTTTCTCTGATTTTGTTAAGCATGTTGACATTATTTCTGTTTATTGTCGGCGCTGAATTCAATGGTGAGCCAGGTGAACTATATTGCTTAGGAATTTTTTGCTTATTTGTGGTTCTCGACGTTTTCGATAGACTTTCTAATGCGTTTCAATGGTATCTGGCAGCATTGTCTCTATTCATTTTCATGATACTAATTTGAGCGTTATTTTACCAAGCCACAATACACTACATCAGTCAGCATTTTTTCTACAGTGCACCAATTTTCAAAAAACACAACAATATAAACCTCGATTACGATGTTTTAGTTATGCAGCGCTTAGAAATAGACGAAAATGGAGCTTTTCCTGTGGCTAATTTCATAGGTATAATATTGGGCTTTGCCAGTATCAGTACATTGCTTGTCATTCAATCACTCACCGTATTGCTGCCATTGTTGTTCGCACCGATGGTTTGCATTACGTTGATTTACTTATTGTATGCAGCTAACAGAAGCACCTCACGAGACGATGAAAATATAACAGTAAATCCAGTAAGAGTAGACATACTATGATATTTCTCCGGAAACATCTAGTTACGGCTTTCACTAACCGGTTGACCCGAATAAACCTGTAGGCGGGTAATTTATTTGTTGGTTACATAACAAATAACCATGCCTCAAGGGACTAGCGAGGTTGAACCAAATCAATCTGAGGTTACATCCGATTTTTGGGAAGGTGTGGTGGTTGAACAAGCAAATCAAACCATGTCGATTGTAGATTGCCCACACTGTAGCCGTAGATTGCGTATTCCAGAAACATACTCAGGTGGCTTAACTTGTCCGGGTTGTGTAAAATCGTTTGCCACAAAAAATGGTTACCCCTTAAACAAACACGGAGTTGTTGTCAAAAGGAAAAGCAAAGATAATGTTGGGATTATGGATTTAATAATTCTAGAATTGGGAGTTTATCTGGTTGTAGGTTTCTTTGTCCTATTATTTGCCCTGGTATAGCGACATGGAACTTTATAATCAGTCACAGCAACTCTTAGCCAGTGCGTCTTGCGCACAAAAGCAAGTTTTGGCTGGAACGATATCGGCTCTCGAGGATCGCTCATTGAACAACTTGGTAACTTCGGCAAGTTCTTCTGGAGCATCGCCTCTTGCTTCCAAGCACAATTTCAATCCAAGTAAGCCCCACATGTTATCTTTCCATAATTTGATATCAGCTCGGTAGACCTCTTCTGCCTCTTCAATATGGCCTTGCTCAAATAGTAAAGCACCAAGAATATGTCTCACTGGCTGCATTTGTCCCCATGGTTCGTTGTATGCTAGGTTAAGAGATAGGTCGACACCACGGCGTAGTTCATCAAAAGCGGCCGTGAAATCATGCGGCTCGCCGGCTGCCTTGGCCAAGAACTGTCTACGATATTCTATCTCTGCCTCAAGAATGGCTGCGTTAACATTGAGAATTGATGGCCCTTCTGCTGGATCTTGATACATGAAATTGTTATGCATCAATCGACCGGCAAGTGCTGGATTAGTTAGGGCTTCCTTGAACAATGCTTGCTCTGCTTCGGCTTCAGGGACCATACCTTTGGAAGCATATGCAACACCACGTGCGTAGTGTTGTGTTGCAATTGTTGCTGGGAAAACATCTTTGTTGCTGTACATTGGTTCTGCCAAGATTTCGTCCCACTTACCAAATCTAATCATTACGTGCCAAGGCATAGTAACATATGATTCAAGGAAAATTGCTCCCATTGGGATAATTCCTGCTAGCATAAATTGTGCGCCGTGGTTTTCGTCACCTTCTGGCAGTGTATCTACTGCCTTTCTTGCATACTTCATTGCAGTCTCATATTGCCCTTCAAACATTGCACACCAAACTACAAAGTGATGGTTGTGCATGCGGTAGAATTTGTAAAATTGCGACTCATTACCGGTAAGTTGAACATAATGATCGTCAGCCTCAACTGCAGCGATATTACATTCCATTGCTTCTTTCCATTGACCAACCCATGCATCAATGTGTGATGGCATGTGAACCAAGTGACCACAGCCCGGCATTAGGGTTCTAAGTACGTCAGCTGCGGGGAGTGCTCGCTCAGGGTATGGCGATAATTCAAGAGCGTGACAGTATAAATGGCAAAGTGCTGGGTGCTCTTTAGCCCCCGGCACATTTTCAAACGCATCTTCCATGATTTGAATCAGCATCAATGTGCTATCATCAACTGGGGTTATTTCTCCAGTTGAAGCATCCTTATTCCATAGAGTCCATGGATTAAGATTCATCAATGCTTCAACATATATCGCAGTAACATCTAAGTCCCCACTATACTTTTCGTACAGAGGAGCCATTGCATCCGCAAATGCTTGATTCAGTTCTGGTGAGTTGCCCATGTTAAGCGCAGCTGGGTTTGCGTTGTCTCTGGCTTCCTTGGTGTGCCTCTTTGAAAGTGCCATAATCAAGTCTTGCTCTAACTCACTGCAATGATCTTTCAACGAGACAGCCTGTGCAATCGCATCATAACCTGGACCTAGTCCTGCTGACCAGTTGTAGCTTGAAGAGAGGCAATACGCTATTCCCCACCATGCCATGGCACAGTTTGGGTCTAATTCAGTACACTTGGTAAAGCAAGCAATTGCTTGTTCGTGGTTGTAATTTAGCATGTGGCCAAAGGCTTCGACATACATTTTTCTGGCTTCATCGTTGGAGCATGTTATTTTTTCAGCGAATGCATAATTCGCAGGAACTCCAAAGTCATATTCAGTTGGTGCTAAGGACATACTTACCCGTAATCGGTCTTTTACTTAAGTTGAGCGCCTTTTAGAAGAAATAATATGCCGGTTAAAAGAACTATTTCGTCATTTTTCGCCGAATAAGGGCAAAATATCCTGTTACGGCATATTCCAGTATCTCCAAACGAAAGTTCAAACTGTTAACCCTTTGAAACCCCGAAGTAGTAAGTTACAAGATAGCATTGAGACAATTGTTAAACAGGTGATAGCGACACAGGTAAAATGATACGATGACGTTTGATTCAGACTACGAACCATGGTTCCAACCACCTGGATTCATCATCGGACCTATATGGCTAATTCTCTACACAATGTTGGCGTTTAGCTTTGTTATCATGCTATCAAAACGTAATGAGTTACCAAGACCTTACCTAATTATTGCTCTATTTTTAATACAGTTAATAGTGAATCTTAGGTGGCCGATGGTGTTTAATTCCGAAGAATATTTTATTTCACTATTGATGATTATCGTGATGGTTGTCTTTACTGTAATTTACGCTGGTATGTTGTATGACACTGCGAAAGAGGCATCTATGCTAGTATGGCCATACATTGCATGGGTCAGTTTTGCTGGTTTAATCAATCTGGCATATCTACTAAATTCAAGACAACTCATCTAACCTTCATGTATGAATTAACAATTGGACTCAATATCAAGAAAACTGAAAATATGATGTACAATGTTTGATTGATAAAAAATGTCTTCGGCGCTTCCGCTTTTGTACGCCAACCATAGCCTCTTGAATGCGTCCCTTCTTTGGAAAAACAATAACCAACATAACCCAACATAATGAAACCAAACAATGGACTCAGAAGTTGATACATTGCAAATTCTGCCATATTAATTCCAGTGAGTCAAAGTTAATTGTTCTAATTATTGCCTCTCCGGCCTCGACGATTTCTTCCGCCTCGCCTACGGCCTCTCGATTGTTGATCGTTATTCTGTGAACCTGATTTTTTACCTCTGTTTGGTCGGTGGTGTGTATTTCGAGGTTTTTTCTTGTTATAGTCGCGCTTAGGCTTTCCCTGTGGTGCTTGAGTTCTATTTCTCCCTCTTTGATTCCCTTGTGAACGATGTTTATTTCCCGAGTTACCCTGTGGTTTATTTCGTCGCCCGTAATGATTACGATTAGATTCATTCCGATTACGGCTACCGAAACTTCTTCGTCTCTGTGCCCCGATAAATTCGACCTCAAACTCAGGCAACTCTGCAAAGTTAGGCGGACAAAACTCTACGTTAATTCCGACCTCTCGCTGTATCTTGCTGACGGTTTTTCGTTGTGGTTTTTGTATCAGAGAGATGACTATACCCGTCGAGCCGCCTCGAGCAGTTCTGCCACTTCTGTGTTTGTATGCCTTGCCGTTCTCTGGTGGGTCGTAATGAATAACGCAATTGACACCCTCAACATCTATGCCACGAGCAGCTACATCAGTGGCAATCAAGGCCATACATTCACCGTGCTGAAATCGTGACATTGCTCGGTCTCGCTGCTTTTGCGAAAGACCACCGTGCAGTGTTTGCGCCGCAAGTCCGTCGTGCATCAAATCGTCTCCGACTCGATCTGCGCCCGCCCGCGTCCGGCAAAACACGATACTGCGGCCACATTTCCTAATAATTTCACTCGAAATAGTCGATTTCTTAGAATTTGGCATTAACCAGAAGTAATGAGTCATACTTTCCATTGATACCTCTTTTGGACCAACCTCGATAGTTACCGGATTTGTTTGATAATCACGCACTAAATCCGCAACCTCATCATCAAGTGTGGCGCTGAACAAGATAGTTTGACGGTCTTCTCGACACTCGTCAAGTATTTGGCACACTGGTTGCATGAAGCCCATATCTGCCATCCTATCGGCTTCATCAAGAACCACAATATCCACATCCTCAAGAGAAATTGAACCGCGCTCAAGTAAGTCGATTAATCGACCAGGGCAGGCCACTAAAATATCTACACCCCGTTCCAATGCTTTGAATTGTTTGGTGTATGAAACTCCACCATATACGGCATAACTGTACAATCCGAGTTCTCTTGATAATGGGTCTAACACTTGGAAAATTTGCTCTGCAAGTTCCCTTGTTGGGGTTAAAATTAGTGAGGTTGGAAAACCGGGTTCCGCCTGTTTAGTTCGCTCGATTAATGGTAATCCAAAAGCGAGGGTTTTACCTGAACCTGTCGGTGCTCGGCAGCATAAATCATTACCAAGCATACCATCCGGTATTGATTCCGTTTGAACCTCAAATGGTTGGTTTATTCCCTGTTCAGCCAGTGCTTTGACTAGTCTTCTAGAGACCCCCAAATCAGAAAATGAAACCATAGCCAACAAACTACCCCGCTGTTAATGCCTATTTCATACCCATAGTACAGATTGCAACTTTTACGGCTACTAACACGGTCTGCGTCATCCACCGTCAATTACTTTTGACATACATTGCTACTGCATTGCCGCCACCCAAACAAAGTGTGACAATGCCGTTTTGAGCTTTGGTCCGGCGCATTACGCCAAGCATGGTAATCAAACATCTTGTTCCACTGCTACCAAGCGGATGGCCCAGTGATATTGCGCCACCATGTAGATTAAATCTATCATGAGGAATTCCTACTTCTTTCGCTACTGCGCAAGATGCTGAAGCGAACGCCTCATTATGTTCATAAATTTCAACATCTAATACTCCTAGGGAATTGCGTTTCAATAGAGTCCTTATTGCCGGTATTGGCGCACTCATAACTCGGTGTGGTTCTACCCCGCTGGTACAATAATCCTCGATATAGGCAATTATTTCCCAACCTTGTTGTTTGGCCATCGATTCACTCGTGATTAGAATTGCACTCGCACCATCATTCAACGTACTTGCATTACCCGCAGTCACCTGGCCTGTTTTATTGAACACTGGTCGCAGGTTTGACAAAACTTCAACATTGGAATTCGGCTTAATTCCCTCATCTCTGCTAAACTGTAAATCTTCGCCTCTACGCTGAGGGACACTAACACTAAACGTCTCCCAATCAAACCATCCTTGATTCCACGCCTCTGCTGCTCGTTGATGACTACGCACGGCAAATTCGTCAGAATCTGCTCTTGAAATTGCTGACTCTTCAGCGATGGTTTCTCCGGTATTACCCATGTGAATGTCATTGTAAACATCCCACAATCCATCATTAATCATCGAATCAACGAGTTTTGAATCACCGATTTTCTTACCCCTTCGCTGGCCGATTAACAGTTGAGGAGCATTTGACATACTTTCCATACCCCCGGCAATGACCACATTTGATTTGCCTGCTATGATGCTATTTGCTGCCATCATGGCTGCCTCTAATGAACTGCCACATACTTTGTTGATGGTCGCTGCGGAGGTTGTAACTGGCATTCCTGAGCCAAGCGCAACCTGTCTTGCCGGATTCTGGCCGGAACCAGCTTGCAAAACTTGGCCAAATAGCACCTCATCGACCACACCACTAGCGACATCAATACCGACTCTGTGACATAATTCCTTGACTGTCTCAACGCCTAGTTGAACTGCTGTCATTGATGATAAAGTACCCATGAAACTGCCAATGGGAGTTCTTGCAACACCACAGATTACCACTCTAGGTTGGCTCATAATCAGCCCAATGAGGACCATAACTTCAATCTGCTCATCAATAAAAGCGGAAGATTCTTGAGAAGATTTGATGAAAGAAGAGTCTTGGCCTAACCATGGCCAAGTTCAAAACCGAGTTTGAAACCGACCGAAATTCTGACCAAATGAGACATGTCGAGGTCGAGATTGACTTTACCTCGAATGCGCTTGCATCCATTCTTTATCGCCAAGGCGATACCGTAGTTTTGGCATGTTGTACCAAAGAAGCAAGGCTCCCCGGTTGGTTTCCAAGAGATTCAACAAAAGGCTGGGTTCATGCTGAATATTCCTTGTTACCTGGTTCAACAGACTCTAGATTTAGAAGAGAACGTCGAGGTGCTAAAGGGAGAACTCAAGAGATTGAACGCCTCATTGCAAGATCACTACGGGCAGCAGTAGATTTAGAACAATTAGGACCAATCGCACTAAATGTTGATTGTGACATTCTCAACGCCGATGGGGGGACAAGGTGTGCCTCGATAACCGCAGCCAACCTAGCACTTAGATTGGCAGTTCGCAGATTGATCGCTAACGGTCAGTGCCTGCCAATGGAACATAGACCAACCGATGAACAACGCAAAACCGGATGGGAAGCTCCAAAACTAACCGATGCTGAAAAATTAGCTCATGAAAACCGAGTCATTCCTCACGACTTAGCTGCGATATCCGTTGGGTTAATCGAAGGAGAGGTATACTTGGATTTAGATTATGTTCTCGATTCTAACGCAGATGTTGATATGAATGTCGTAAAAACCAGTGATGGAAAATATGTCGAACTACAAGGCACAGGTGAAGAATCTACATTCTCCGGAGAAGAACTATTTGCTCTAATAGCCCAAGCAGATGCTGGTCTTGATGCTTTATTTGATGTACAAGCAGCAATTTTAGACGGCATAAATTAACCGCTATTTCTTTGGAAGATTTGAAATGCGGAATCATGTCGCATGTACTTGCGGGTAGGTAGCTTAGTTGGGAGAGCGCAGCACTGAAGATGCTGAGGTCGCCGGTTCAAGTCCGGCCCTACCCACCAATACTCACTCAGTGATTTAATTACCAATCAGGAAAAAGTTGCAGTAGATTCCAAGCAATGCTTTAATTTGCTAGGTTTCCTTATCCCCGTCATGGGCGAGGAAACTGAGCAGTTTGATGAGCCCACCGAAGAGTCCGATGTCGAAGAAAAGGTCAGAGACAAAATCGGCAAGGAACTCGATGAAATCCGCCGCCGTAAAACGAAAACCAGCAAGCGTCGATTTCTTACTAACAAAGAGGACTATGTCCTATTTGCCGGAATAGGCTATGGAATCCTCTTTGCAGCCTTATTGATTGGTATGTCCAGCGGCATCTTCGGTTCATCTACTACTTTGGACCACAAAGCATCAGAAACTTTCCTTGATACCGGGGAAGAGTGTGTGAATATTGAAGATCAATCTTGGATTCTAATATTCCCCGAAAATGATGCAGAGTATCTTGATTTGTCGGGGAGAAATCTTCCTTCAGGCTACGCATACATGAACTACACAATCATGCAGAGTGTTGGTGATAGTTGGGAAACTGTCGTGTCCGAAGACTCTGTCGCTCAAGTATCTGGTGCTAAAGCCTCTATGCAAGCCCCGTTTGACGAACTTGCTGTTGGCGAGTACCGAATATCATTCTTTGTTGATGTTTACAACCAAAGCGAAGACTTGGCAAATGCATCAATCGTTGAAGGCGGCGACATAACACCGAAAGATATCGACTTTGAATTGGAGATTAACAGCGGCGGATTCTTTTCCTTCCTGCCGTTCGTAGACTCTGATTCACATCGAGAAGTGAGAATTACAGAACCAGGGCCAAGAACCTGTTGGACGACCAAAGACCTAGGTGACTGGGGTTACCTATTGATGGCTGCTGAATTGGGTGGCGGCCGTGAAACCGCTATGCTAACCGGCGGTACTGCTGGCATACCCGCTTGGTGGATGGCGTTTATCTCACTATCACTTTCAGCGGTAACCTTGTTGGTAATCTACCCAGTTATGTACAAAATATATCACCAAGATACCGATGATATCCTGTCTAGAAATCATATTGCAAGAGTCGTTGAAGACATTATTGGTAAGACTTCAAAACGATTGCATATCGACATTGACTGGGAGCTTTACAAATTAGAATCGAGAGAATTGTCAATCGATATTATTGTACCATACAAGAACACTGATGGTACATTGTCAGATAGTAAAGATATCAGGGCTGAAATACTTAGAGAAATTCTTGAAGAATTTGCCATATTCCGAGTTTTCAAACCCGTTCAACTTACTGTCAAGACCATTGGAGTGAATCAAGCGATTGATTTTGAAAGCGGAGTTGGCGTCGGTGCAGGGGCTGAAAACGCAGACGTTGATGAAGAGCAAGATTACGCCAGTTTCTTCTCTGAGTTGCATACCTTATCTCGAGTTGAGGACGAGGTTAGAGATAGTCTTGATTTGTTCTTCGCCCGCCGTAGCGATGTCAAAATGGAAGGTGCCGTGGTTACCAGCGACGATAGAGTTATTTTCGTCTCAGTAATTTACAAACCAACTCAACGCTTTGCATTCTTCAGATTTAAGAAGACAACGGATGAGGTTGAAGTTGAATTATACCGCTACATTTCTACCCGAAATCAAGACTTACTGGGTAGTCAAGAACTAATTGTCAAAGCAAGAAATCAGGTTTCAACATTGGCGGACCGCTCAGGAGCAGGTAGGGTAGAAAGCGCAAGCAAGAACGATGACAGAATCGTTGCCGTAGCAAAACAAGACGGTTTAGGTGGCCGAATGCTTCAAACTAATTTCATTGGCAATACTCTCTCTACAGTGGAGTACATGGCTAATGAAAAGCGAGAAATGATCAACAAATGGGGCTTTTGGGGCTTGATAGTGTTTGTATGGATTCCATTTATGGCATCAGGTGTGCTTGTTGGAGCAATGCTCGGATTGTTATCACGTATGCAATTCACCAGAGTGTTAGCGGCAACTTTCATCGGTGGAGCGGCGGCATCTGTCACTTGGGCATATACTGCGGAGGGAATTGTGAAATTCATGCACCAGTACAAATTAGAAGCGGTCATTCCTCTGATAATAATCGTGTTCGTTGGTGCTGCTTTCCTGCACATACGCTCAACAAAAGTCCGCAGACAAACAGAATTATTCGAAGACACCATGCTAGATAATTTCCATGCGGATGTGGTGGCAAAATACGGTGAACACTGAATCGGTGAATTCCTTGAACGATGTAACGTTACTTGCTGGTACTGCCGATAACTGTGGCGAATTAGTCAAGATTGGCATTTTAACCGTTAGCGATAGAGCAAGTCGTGGAGAATATGATGATGAGGGAGGGCCTGCAATTCTTGAGTTCTTCAAGGAAGCAATTGCCAGCCCAGTTGAGGTCTACTACTCATGTGTAGCAGATGAATTACCAGAAATTGAATCTGAGTTAATCCGCCTGTGTGATACTTTGGATTGCTCTGTTATTGTCACAACCGGCGGAACAGGCCCTGCACAGCGCGATGTAACACCAGAAGCAACAACTGCGGTTTGTGAACGAATCCTCGATGGTTTTGGTGAACAAATGCGAGCTATTTCTTTACAGTACGTCCCAACTGCAATATTATCAAGACAGGTTGGCGGGACTCGAGGCAAGTGTTTGATGTTTAATCTACCCGGCAGACCAAAAGCCATTCGGGAAACAATAGATGAGATATGGCAAGCAGTGCCTTACTGTGTCGACCTGCTTGGTGGGCCCTATATCGATATGATTGATTCAGTGTGTAATGCCTTTAGACCCAAGGATGCAAGACGAAGATGAATCACCTCAAAGTTCATTCATTGGGTTGAATTCCAAGGGTTAGGTTAAGATGGAGAATCGCGGGAATTTACTAATTAGCGGGGCGACTTTGGTCCTGCCAGACGCAACAAAAATTGGTGATTTGAGAATCACTAACGGCATAATCGCGGAAATAGGTGATGCTGGAACTTTAAGCAATTCAGCAGATGAAATGTTTGTCGATGGAACTGGATTACACTTACTGCCTGGTTGTATCGACCCACAAGTACATTTTAGAGACCCAGGCCAACCGGAAAAAGAAGACCTTGGGAGTGGCTCAGCGGCGGCCGTCAGTGGTGGAATTACCTCTTTCCTTGACATGCCTAACAATGTACCTTCAATCACAACACTTGAAGGAATGCAAAGTAAACTTGATACTGCTGCAAGAATCTGTGTCAATAATTATGGTTTCTTTATTGGTGCAACAGAAGACAATGTTGAAGATTTACAAGAAGCGGTTGGCACGAGAGAAAATCCAATCGCTATTCCCGGTATTTGTGGCATTAAGATATTCATGGGAGTCTCAACGGGAACCCTATTGGTCTCAGATAAATCCGCATTGGAGAGAATCTTTACCGAAACTGCAGGATTGATTGCTGTTCATGCAGAAGATGAGGATCGGATGGAGGAACGTAGAAAACTGGTTGAAGGACGAACTGATGTCGCTGCCCACGCTTATTACAGAGATGATATAACCGCTTTATTGGCAACTAAATTGTCTGTTGAGTTGGCGCATAAAACGGGGCATAGGCTGCACATCTTGCACCTTACCTCTGGTATTGAGGCTGATTTCTTAGCGGACCATTGTAAATTACCGTCACAAGCTGAAAATTATCCTATTATTACCACAGAAGTACTACCACAGCACCTAACCTTTGATGAAACCGATGTCGACGAGCAAGGTGTAAGACTGCAAATGAACCCACCTATTCGCTATGCTGCAGATAGAGAGATTTTGTGGAAGAGACTTGTTGACGGAACTATTCAATGTATTGCTACCGACCATGCACCGCATACCTTGGACGCCAAAGCCATGGGCTTTCCAAAAGCACCCAGCGGAATGCCTGGGGTCGAAACCTCACTACCGGTGATGTTGAATTACGTTAATGATGGAAAGTGCTCGCTCGAGGATGTGGTACGCTGGATGTCAACCAATGTCGCCGACTGTTACCAAATGGTAGGAAAAGGAAAACTCGAAGTCGGCTATGACGGAGATATTGTTCTTGTTGATATGAATCACTCAGCGATTGTCGAGGACGAGAATTCATGGACTAGAGTAAAGTGGAATCCGTTCAGAGGACGCGAACTAACCGGGTGGCCAGTACTAACGGTAGTCGATGGTGTCCCAGTGTTTGAAAGATCACCAGGAACAGGGCAAAAAGGTAGGCTCCTCGTCGAGCCGGGCTCGGTTGGAAAACCATTGTTGATGCAACCATGGAAATAGGCCTAAACAGCCTAAAAAAGCGTATTATTGAAATAAACATAAATACTATTTCCATGATTTTTGGTCAAGGAGATTTACCTATGAGCGGTTTAGAAGACACATTTGGCAGCGGATATCAACAAATAATTATTGGATTTGTCGTATTTATTTTGGGAGCATTTTGGGGCGGCATAGAAGCGGATGGAAACATGTCTGCTTCAGATGTTTACTGGCCTGCTTTGACCATGCTTGCCGGAGGGATGATCACTCTTCTCGGCATTTCTTTTGGCACTGACCACGAGGATGACAGAACGAATGATTTGAGAGACGCAATCGAAGATTTGACTGCAAAACTTGACAAGTTAGTCGCTATGACATCAGGGAAAGATTCTGAAGAATAATTTCACAAGTTGTATAATTTGCCGTATTTATTCTCAACATAATTGATGAATGGTTGAGGAGTTGGAGGGGCTCCGGTAGCGTGCTCAATTAAATCACTGGGCGTCCACTTGCTACCCTGGAGGTGAATCTTACCTCGCAACCAATCTAACATAGGCTGCCATTGACCACTCTCGATAATAGCGTCAACATCACCAAGTTCTTCTTCCATTGCATCAAGTAATTGTGCTGCGTACAAATTACCGAGGGTGTAGGTTGGGAAATAACCGAACGCTGCCATCGACCAATGTATGTCTTGTAGACAACCTAAACGGTCTTCTTGAACCTCAATACCGAACCACTCATTGAACATCTTATTCCAAGTGCTTGGAATGTCATCAACAGCCAAATTTTCGTTGAAGATTTTCTTTTCAAGTTCGTACCTGAGCATGATATGAAGATTGTAAGTTACTTCGTCTGCTTCAACCCTAATAAATCCAGGTTCGACACAGTTAGCGATTTTGTTTAATTCAGCTGGAGTCCATTCTGGTGATTCTGGGAAGTGTTCTTTGAACCATGGCAAGACAACTTTCCAAAAAGCCGGAGTTCTGCCGACTTGATTCTCCCAAAATCTGCTTTGTGATTCATGCACTCCCAAAGAAACTGCATCACCCCGCGGAGTAAAAGAATGGTCGAAATCTAAACCCTGCTCATATAGTGCATGACCGGTTTCATGCAGTACAGCATACAGGC
>TARA_B100001121_G_scaffold109446_1_pt1 | contig 13013 bp, 9 predicted proteins | sample TARA_B100001121 | Tara Oceans TARA_B100001121 (sample SAMEA2622817) | marine metagenome | biome: marine biome (ENVO:00000447); feature: surface water layer (ENVO:00002042); material: "saline water (ENVO:00002010), including plankton (ENVO:xxxxxxxx)" | depth 5 m
CTATTTAATTACATTTTCTAAAATAATCTTGGTCACGAGATAATTCTCTGGATGGAAGGCCTCCACGAATCCAACCATCTGCAGCGACACCTTCACATAAATTGGCAGGATTTTGTATGCTAGCTTTAAGAGAAGGAACAAGTTCCTGATTACTTTTAAGTGTTTTTTCTGTTAAGTTTTTGCAGGATTTTTTATCACCAGAATATGCGCCTTGCTGTAATTTCGCTTCTTCAATAGGTCTAGAAGGTCCTCTTCCTAAAAATGGAACAGTAAGGAATGGTCTTTGTTGAAGACTAATTCTGCATTTAGGATTGGTTTGTATAGTGCCAATTCTAAGATTAGAGTCACTATCAACATTACATCCTCCTAAACCAACCATATGACTACCATTGTAGAAAACATTAGGTTGACTAGTAGCGAAGTCAATAGGTTTTTTCATACCACAGTTGGGTAAAAAATAACTTTGAACATTATAGTTGCCAAAATTTTGATTCTGCACTTCTCTCTCAGAGATACTACAAGAATCATCATTAAGACCAGTTAAATTATCAAAAGTAAAGTTATATACACTCGCCATTTCTATATATTTTACTTAAGATAATTTTATTTTATAAATTAAGTTGTTCTAAATAATGCATTATTTTTTGAACATTGTAAAGCGTCACCATCTTTACAAGAAGGCATATTACCATAACAAAATAAGGCGAAATCTTTTTGATTATTAGGAATTTGAGTATTTGGCATAGAATAAAAATTTCTCATAGAATTTTCAAATGATAAATTATCGCCTAAATTTTTATATAATCTCTTATCTCGAGTTTGTGCTTTTTCATTTATTTCTTCAAGAACCTCATCATTATAAGCAGGAGCAGCTGGGTTCCTAGTTGGATTGTCATTATATTCATTCATTAAAACATTCATTACTGGATTTTTTTTTGTTGGTAGTGTAAATTCTTTTTCTAATACAACTCCAATTTCATTAATAGCGGCATCTCTTTTTTTAAAAGTTCCTACAAACCCTTCTTCTTTTTTGCTTTTAGTTTTAAAAATAATTACTAAAACAATAATACTAACAATTGCTGATACAGGTATATAAATAGACTTAGTTAAGAAATAGCCTAAAATAGCTAGTATAATAATTAATCTAGTTATTGCATTTAATTTTCGTGCTAAATCAAAATCGCTATTAGGCCAAATTTCTGTTATATGATGTTTATTTAATAATGCGTTGGGATTTTCTAACCAAAAACTAACCATTTGATATATAGTAAATAGTTATTTTTTAATTTTTCTTTTTCTTATTTTTCTTTTTCTTTTTCCTTTTCTTAATATTACCATTTCTTGATGACTTTTCTATTTTTTCATTATCACCCCAAGATGATGTAGTATATTGTTTTTGATTTTGTTGTGCTAACAATTCTCTTTCTCTTTTTCGTTCCTCTAATTTTCTCAACATTCTTTCTTTTTGCTTAGCTTTTCCTATATTGTTTCTCATTTGTGCTTGAAACGCTCCCATACTGACCTTACTATTCTTTCCACCTGTGGGTAATCCCATTTTACCTAAAATTTTATCCATATTTTTCATTCCAGGCATATTTTTCATTTTTTCCATTAACTCTGATGCTTCTTCCATTAATTCACTCTCTTTAATTTCACCTGATTTAAGTTTTGAATCTAACTTTGAACCAACTTTTTTAACCATATTAATTAATTTACCTGGATTTTTGAATAATTTTTGAAATACATCACTTACATTATTAGCATCTTCCATATCTACATTTAATTCTGATGCAGTTTCTTCTGCAATCTCGTGAGCTAGTCTTCCTAACTTTCCACCTAATAATCCATTAATATGGTCTTGCATTTCTTCAGGATTAGGCATATTTTCCATATTAATTCCTGACATATCAAATGTATCTCCTGATAAATCCTTAAACATATTATCACTAGCATCCTTAAACATTTGATTCATTTCTTTCATGGTTTCTTCTAATTTTGATTTTAATTCATCTTCATTAATCGCCTCAAATAGTTTTGCAGTATCACCAAATGATTCTTGTGAATCTAATCCGTTTGAAACTGAAAAAAGAATTAACTGTAAATATTTCCATATGACATCTCTAGTTTTTTCACTTATATCTTCTTTCCACAACTTTTTAAAATCGATATTCGGTAAAAATTTTGTATTTATATTACTGCCTTCTTCAAATATTTCTTGATTTTGATAAAGAATATCAAAAAATCTTTCTGGATAAACCTTTTTACAATAAGAATAAAGAATAACCGCATCATCACTTTCTCCTGTTAAAAAAGATACTTCGCTAGCACCTAATTTATCCTTACATTCAGGAAATGTTGTTAAAACATCTCTGTAAAAATCCTTTACAACTTTTTTAAACTCTTCGGGAACAGTATTACTCATTGTATATTTAATTTAAAATTTAATATTTAAATTAAACTAGTTACTAAAATATAATTTGCAAATTTTAGTTAAATTTTGAATATACTTCATTGCCTTATTTTTATTTTCTAAAGTGGTATCTTTTACTAATTTTCTTATATCTTCTAAAACCTTTAGACTATGCTCTTCTGTTCCAATATCATTTTTATAATCCTTGTTAATGAAAAAGGTAATATCTCCATTTGATATTTCTGCCTCATATAAATTTAAAATATTATCACGCCAATATGTAATTATTTTTTTAGGATTTACTCTTTTTATTCCTTCTATAAATGTTTTCCCTGTTTTGATATCTAAATTTTCAGGAAATATCCTTATTACATCTTCTATAAATTCTAAAAGATGATTATTGAAAGCCTTTAATAGCGAAGACATTTACTGTATAATAAATATTTATTTTTAAATATTATTAATAATTTATTATTAAAATGAGTGAGCACTTGGTTCTTGTTTGATTTCTGCTTCTCTTGCAGCCTGTAATTTTCCCATATCGACTTGACCTACTTTATCAGGTTCATAATCTTCTGGTGGTGTTTCTATTCTATCATCGTGATTTAATTTTACAAAACTATGCATTTGTCTTAATCCTCCTTCACCTTTTGCTCCCATTTCATCAGAACTTTGGTCTAAATATGAATAACTATCGCTCATACTAGTTCCCATTTCATATCCTGAAAATGCTAAAGGTTCCATATTATTTCTAGGAGGAGCACGTGTCTTTTCTCCCATTATTTGAGGTCTAAAATAGTTATTAACATCATTTCCTACTAAAATTTTATTTCCTTTATTCAATAACAACAAACTAGGAACACTTGTTATATTAGGTGGCATAAATATTTCTTTTCCATTATCTAATACTATATAAAGATTACCATTTCTTTTAACTCTTTTATCTATTGATAAAAAATGTATGCTATTTTGTATTTTTGTTTTTCCTAATTCATGTAATAATTTTTTACAATTTTCACAATATTTACTGTAATATAGAACTGAGCTCATTTATATATCTAAAGTTTTCGTTCGCTAAATTCTAACTTAATTAAAATTGAAATAATTTAAAATATAATGTTTATAATATAACAACAATGACTGAATCTAAAACAGTTGTTAGCTTACAAAGTCCTTCTGTAAAAGACGGTATTGAAAATAAAGGTGTGCTTACATTTACTCTTGAAAATTGCAATCTTAGTATCGCCAATGCTATTAGAAGAGTATTACTATCTGATATTGAAACAGTAGTCTTTGATACTGATAATACTAGTATTAATATTATTGAAAATACTAGTAGATTTCATAACGAAATTTTAAAACAAAGATTAGGTTGCATTCCGGTTCATATTAAAGATAAGGAAGGTATTGAAGATTTACTTATAGAATTAAATATGAATAATGATAGTGATTCTTTACAATATGTTACTAGTCACGATTTTAAAATAAAAAATATTACAAATGATAAATACCTAACAGAGGAGCAAATAAAAAGTATATTTCCACCTAACAAAATAACAAAAGAATATATACTATTCACTAGGCTTAGACCTAAAATTTCAAATGATATTCCAGGAGAAAAAATAACCTTACAAGCTAAGCTCAAAATTGGAACAGCAAAAGAAGACGGTATGTATAATGTAGTTAGCACTTGTGCATATAAAAATACAGAAGATAAGGTAGAACAACACAATGCTTGGCAGGATATTGCTGAAGAGTTAGAGGGAAAAGGACTAAGTGAAAATAAAATAACTTATCAAAGACAAAATTGGTATACATTACAAGCAAAAAGAATCACAATTCCAAATAGTTTTGACTTTAAGATTGAAAGTGTTGGAGTATTCACAAATAACGAATTAATAAATATGGGATGTGATAATTTAATTAGAAGATTTAATACAATTAAAGAAAAATGCGAACAACAATCTTTAAAACTAAATAAAAAATCAACTGCAATGAGTAATTGCGTTGATGTAATTTTACAGGGAGAAGATTATACTATTGGAAAAGTTATTGAATATGTATTACACGAACAATATTATAAGCAAGATTCTATATTATCATATGTTGGATTTATCAAGAAACATCCACATGATGATTATTCTATAATTAGAATCGCATATAATGATATGAATGATTTCACAGATACAAATATATATAATATGATTGGATTTGCTAGCGATGTTAGTATTCAACATATCGCAAACATTAAAGAATACTTTTAACTGAAAAAAAAGCACTATTAAATAATATTTTTTATTTGATATTATTTAATCCTGGGATTTTATCAAAACTTTTAAATCACTTGTTACTATCTTTTGGTCTCTGTCAAACTTTTTTTTAATATGATTGATAGAATACATTAATCTAGGAGGAGGCAATGTATTAACATAGTTAACAACCTCTTTTTTATTTATAAAATTACCATCATCTTTTAATTCATTTAGATAATGTTCATGTAACTTATACATATGGGTTTTAAAATTATAAGGATAATCTACTAGAGGTTTTTGTTTTTTAATAAAACAATTAATATAATTTTGATATAGTTGATTAGTGTATCTATGCATTTCACGCCTGAAATCACTGAATTCTTCCTTATATTCAGGATAATATTTCAAAAAATCTCTTACTAAACCTTTTTGTCTTAGATGATAATAATGATATTGCAACTTTGGACTATTGCCCTTTAAATGCTTAACCTTTTCATAGTTAGAGTTTCTAATCTTTGTTCGCTGTCCCTTACTATTCCAAATTACGACTCCTTGTAGTTGATATGGAAGATTATCGGAGAAAAAATGGTCTATTAACTGCCCCCAATTATTTCCAGTATATTTTAGTGACTCAGCAAAATTACTATCTGTTATTTTTTTCATTTCAATATAAGCATATTTCAAGTTATTATTCATTAATTGTATATCAATATCATAGTTGTTATCATTAAACACCTCATTGTTAATAATTTTATATTTATTTGTTAATATCAATGATGGATGAGTAATTGGAACAACTATTCTATTTTCAGGATGTTGTAAAACAAAACTATACGAACAATTTTTATCTAAATGATGAAACTCTAATCCTATATGATTCATTGCATCCAAAAACATATATCTATAAGTTTTATCGCTATCCATGTTAAAATTACATTTTGCTCCTATAGTGCTTCTAGTTGTTATTTGCCAATCATCTATAAATGTATCAAAAAATACATTAATCATTGTTCCTTCTGGAAAATGCTGTATATAACATTCCTCATATTTATTGGATTGTGAAAAAACATCAAAGTTAATAGATTTTGGTGGTGAAAATGAAATAATATTACCTTCCTCATTTACAATAACTGACCTAAATAGACCTAATTTATCCACATTTTCTGTTGTTAATTTTGATTTATCATATTTTAAAACAAATAAATGGTCTATTTTTTTAACTCTTATATGTTTCTCTTTTGCATATTTATTATCATTAATCAACTTTGAAATATTAGCATAATCATTTGGCTTGTAACTAAGTGTCCCAGACATTTAACCTATTATATAATTAATTCTTTATATAATATTTATAATGTAATTTCTTGTTAGAGATAATATCTATCATAAATATAAGTAATGTCTAAAAAAGAATCATTATTTTTAGAGTTAGGTCAAGTAATTAAAATTGTTGCACCTTTAAATACAGATATTAATGATAAAGTTTATTACATTGATTATTTAGATAACGATACAATTAAGTTAATTAATGATATTAATATTGATGAAGAAATAGAAATAGGTATTACAAATGGAAGATTGAATGATGAATCAATTGAACAAATTATGATATTAGCTACTCCTGATGAAAAAGGATATGCTCGACAAAATGATTTAGTGCCAGAAAATTGGATAACTGTAGAATTCGGTGGAGATGTCCCATCTATAATTAATGGACAAATTACAGATTTAGATGAAGATGAAATCGAATTACAAATATACGGAACTGACCAGAAAATTTACATTGATTTCGCATATAAAGGTATTCCCAAGGATTTACCTATAAAAAATATACGCACTTTTATTCCTCCTGAATTATCCGTTAAGGAAGAAGAAGAAACTCCCGGAGTGGAAGTTTTAGATGATGAAGATGATGATGAAGATTTAGAACTAATCATTGATAGTGAAGATATTAAACAAAATGTTCAAGACTTGTTTATAGATGTTGATGATATAGAAATTGGTGATGAATCTCTAGGAGAAATTACAGAAATGGTAAGAGTGAAAGAAAGTGAAAAAAGATTTGGAATTGAAACACAAACACAAGACATATTAGATGAATTATTAGCCGAATATCCAACAGATAGACGAACCAGAAAAGTATTAAATAATATTCATATATTAATTGAAAGATTTAAGGAATTAAGAATGAAGTTTTCTAAATTTAATGAAACTGGTAATGCCGAAAGCATAATAAAAAAAGGAGCAAATTATAAACCACTAATTAACAATTTGAAGAAACTCAATAAAAAATTATTATGGTTAATACCAGTTTCTAAAAACTCTCATAAACTATTTGATTTGGAAACTGTTCCGGATGATGTTGTATTTACTGATGCTGAAATAATGGCACTTAGATATGCTCAGGCAAATATAATTGAATCTCAGGGTCATTATAAAAGTAATACTGTTCCTGATAGTCAAAACAAATATATTTATTTGATGCAGGAAATGAACCCATATTTTACGCCATTTTTGGAAAACTCTGATACAACCAATATAATTATTAGAGAAAAAGTTCAGGATAATTTAGATGTATTAATTAATAATCTTGAAAATTTTGAATCACATATGGTAGAAGAAGTAAATGTTATTTCTCAAAAATATGTTATTGATAGATATAACTTAGGATTGAGTAGATTAGAAAATCCTGATATTAAAAATAAACATAGTAAGGCTTTTAGAGTTCCATTAACTACTAATGATAATATTGATTTATTAGGGTTTTTAAGATTACAAGAACCATATATTAGATATTCTCATATTAATTTACCAACCACATCTATTTATGATAAGGCAAATCTTCACTTTTTCAATTATTTCTATTTTAATATATTTAAAAGTTGGGCTGATGGAGATGAAATAGCTATAAGAGAAGGACAAGAAGGAGGAATATATGATTCATTAGATTTAAAAAATATGAAAGATTTTAATAAAAATAAAAAACAACTGTTTGGATATAATACTTATTTTAGTTTTGAAGAAAGAAGAAAATTAGTAGATAGGGTTTCCGTAAATGATGGCAATGAAGTTTATGAACAATTTCTAGAAAATATGGTCCCCAAAACTAGAGTTTTGTTTGAACTTATTAAAAATTATATAAAAAATGGAACATCTTATGTTAAAATTATTGAATATTTGGAACCATTCATGATTTATGATGATGATATATCATTTAAACAATATGAAACAATAACTAATTTTATTTATGAAGAAATTGAAAAACACAAGGGTATAATAATTAAAAATACAAAACAATTTTTAAAATTTATAAGAGAAAATAAAAGTTACTTTGTAGGAACTATTTTACCCAAATTAGTCAAAACAGAATACTCAGATATATTTGATAAATCTCATTATAATGTTAATGAGTCTATAGAAACTGAAATTTCTCTTGAAAAAATGATTAGTTTTGACGCAGGACGACTTTATAATATTGTTTTAGCATTAAGTCAGTTAAAATTTACTCAACCTATTGATATTGAACAAAAAATAACTGAGGAATTAGATATTTTAGATGCAAAGATAGACGAGGAAAAAGAAAGTCCTGAAGCTAAACAGTGTGCAAGTGAAAAAAAATTAGTCAAAAGATATATTAACTTGGATGAATTAACTGAGGATAACAACTCTCCTGTGTTTGTTGATAAAAAATATGATGAAACACCATATGATATAGGTGAAGAATGGAAAAGAAATAATGCTGAATTGATTGCATCATCTGATGATGATAATTTAGTTGTAGAAGCATTAACTGACTTTTTAATTGAGAATAATGGAATTGAAAGAAATAAAGCACAGATAGATGCTAGAGCTATGATATATGGTTCTAGAGAAGTTCAAGAAGGCGATTATGCTTATTTAGATTTGGAAGGAGAAGGTAATATAAAATATTATATTAGACAAGATAACACCTGGAGATATGATAAATCTCTTTCTGGTATTTCACCTGACCAAATAAATTTTTGTAATATAAAGGAAAATTGTTTTAAAATTAAGGAAACTTGCACAAATCTGGATTCTACAAAAGATATGTTAAAAGCAAATATTCTTCATGACATTGAAAAAAGATTTGAAGAAGAATTAATTCAATCAATTAGTGAATTAAAAGACCAATTATTACTTAAATTACAATATAGAAAAATTAATTTGCAAAATTTAAAAAACCTAAAAATTTATAAACTATTGAAAAGAGACATCTTACAACAAACAGTAGCTCAAACATTAGAACAACGAGATATTACTATTTCTCCATATGAATTATTAAGGGACGAGATATTAGGTCAACAAGATATTATAAAAAAATATTCTAGTTTATCATTATTTATTCAACAATATTGTAGAGATGCCAATGATGAAGAAGATGGTAATTGGTTTTATTGTATAGATTCAAACATTAAATTACTTCCTACTTTTTATTATAAATTAATAAATGGATTTAATAGTAATAGATATATGCTTACCTTAGAAGAAATATATAAGGAAAGAGGAGAAAAAAGCGATGATGGAGATAAATGGGTCGATAAATATAGTGGATTTTATATATCATCAGATATTACATTTGATTTCTCTGAGGGATATGATAAAAATGGATATAAAATTAGGTCTAGAGAAATAATGGAAGAAGATGATGCAGACAAACTAAGAAAAGAAAGAATTATGGATACAACACAAACATATTCTACTTTACTAGCAAAAAGAGTTGAAGATATACTAAAAACATTTGATGAAAAATTATATATTTCAACAAAAGCTCAATATAATTTTGTTATTAAAACTGTTATGGAATTAGTGAATAACCTTGTTCCAGATGAAACTCAATATCGTGAATTATATAATATTAAAATAAAACAAGGTAAAAAATTAATAACATTTGAGAAAAAGAGCGACCAAATATTTATTTATTCTATTATGTGCGCATATATAGTTGCTGTTCAATCTGCGATACCAAATATAATAACAAAAAGAGTTTTTGGGGATTGCAGAAAATCATTTACGGGATTTCCGTTAGATGGTAACTCAGATGTAACATTTCTAGAATATTTGAGTTGTGTTGTTTTTGCATTAAGAACTGGTTCTAGGCCTTGGAATATTATTCCAAATGCTTTAAGTGGTGGAGAAAAGAAAAGAAGAAGAAAGAATTATGCAGAGCTTCAAGAAAAATTTGTTGAAAAAATAAAGAAATTTATGAGCCAAAATGTTTTAGTATTAGATGAAGTAAAACAAAAATTATCAATTAAAAGAGATTGGAATAAAATGAATAAATCAGGAAAATTAATACCAGTTGAGTTTAATGTGCAACAATGGAATGAGTTTTTACCTCCATTAACACCTGTTACTGTAACTAGATTAAATAATATTTCACAAAATTTTGAAAAAACATTAAAAACTAGAATGATTGAAGGAAGTTATGAACAGTTTGGACATTTATGGAATTTATATGGTAAGATAGTAAGTTATTCTTTTTCTATTATTGAATCTGTTCAAAGAGCAATCAATAAGGAACCTGCTTTATTAGAAACAAAAGGTGGAATACCATTTTTAGAAAACGCATGTTGTAATGAGGGATTGGCTAATACAAATAAATATTTTGCTGAAAAAGAATCCTCAATTAGAACACATAACGATATTATAAAAAGATTGGTTAGTATTTTTTATTATTTCAAGCAAATTAGTAAAGGGCCTTTTTTTAATTTAACTGTAAATACTAAATTAGTATATCCAAAAATTTCTACAGATTTTTCAAAAGAAACAATATATCTGGCATTTATTAAATTTTGTAAATTTAATAGCGGTATTGAATTAACAGATGATTTAAAAAGAATATGTATTAAAAATGAATGTAGTTATAGACAAACAGATTCAGTAGATAATAAAATATTAGCAATGGAAGCAGATGGATTAAATTATTCAAAAGAGACATTAAATGCATTACTAAATTATGTAAATAAAGAAAATATATTAGATTATGATTTAGACCCGCCTGTAACGACAGAGAAACTTCAATTAGAAAAAACTATACAATATTTAAAAAGTAAAGATAGTATTATATGTCATCCTAAGTTATTAAATTTATTAGAATCAATCGTTGATAGATTTGATGTTAGTATTCAAGGAGAAGATGATAGTATAGTAACACAACTTACATCATATCTAGATACAATTAATACTGAGATGTCAATTAGAATTAGTGAAAAAATGATTGAACATGGAGAATTAACAAGAAGATTAAAAGATTTGTTAGTAGAATATAGTCCACAAGGAGAAGTATCTAGTGCAAAAGTTAAATCAAAGAGAACTCATTTTATTTTAAATTGGGATTTACTAGGTGACAATACTTATATGTCGTTAGAAGATGAAACTGGTTTCACTATATTTAGAATGATTAAAGTATTAGTGACATATATTGTAAAGGTGTATCCAAATATTATATTAAATGAAGTTAATTTTAACAATAGGTATGTTCCAAAACACTGGTTAAAGGGTTCAAAGAAATTTAGTGAGCGTCATAAAAATGATATTATAAATTTTATGATGAAAGATGGAGAAGGATTTTCACAATTTTATAAAAATAAAAAAGTAAATGCTGTTTTAGATTTTGTAATTAATCATAATGAAGATATATTAATGTTAATGAATGCAATACCATTTTATTCAGGAGTTATGGAAGAAAAAATGAAAACAGGTTCTATCTTTGATGGAGAGATTTTAAAAAAATTAGGATATTATTTCTTACTCTGTTCATTTTCATTATATATAATGAGCTTTTCACAGGATTTAAGAATAGATACAATTGAAGATGAAGATTTTATGGAAGAAGCAGAAGATGGTGAAGATTTAAGTATTATTCAGGGCGAACAGGAACAATTAGAAAAAGATACCTGTGCACTATTAAATATTTATTTGAAGAAAACAGAAGAATATAAAAAATTATTGAATGTTTCAGCTGAAACAATAAATAAAAATGTATTAAAATCAAAAACAAAAGAAAAAGAACAAATTGTTAAAAGACTAGGAGATTTGACACCAGAAGAAAGAGAAATAGAAGATATCATGAAAAATAGTTCATTAGGAGATTGGAGTTTAGGTAAAAATAAAGCTATATTTGAATATGATGAGAACCAATATGATAAAGAACGAGAGAAAATGGAACGAGATGCACTTACAGAATTAAGAAGTGGTGGATTAGATGATGTTAGTGAATTTGCCGGAGAAATATTTAACATTTCTAGTGTATTAGACCATTTAGAAAATAATGATGTAGAAAGGAGGATAAATAGTGAAGTTTATAATTTAGATGGAATAGCAGAAGATGATGATTATGGTGAAAGAGATGGAGATGGAGAGGGAGATTATTTTTAATTAAACAAAATTTAACTAAATTAAAAACTAATGTATATATAAGTTATTATGTATAGACAATATATTCGTAGAAATATTACAGCAGTTTCTATTATTTTATTTGTTGTTATCTTTTGTATAATTCAATTAGTAGAACCAGCATTTTTATATGAAAAAGACGGTTCTTTAAGAAAATTTGGTCTTGGAACCAAGAAAAAAACAGTAATTCCAATATGGTTTTTAACTTTAATACTTGCCATTTTTTGCTATTTATTTGTTCTATATTATTTAGCTATGCCTAAATTTCGTTATTAATTATTAAATATTTAATTAATTAATAACTTAAAATCCAAGTGTCCATTTTTGTGGTTTCTTTTTCTTTTTAGGATTATCTAATACATTTGCAAGTTTAGCCTCTAATTCACCAGCACTTCTCTTACAACTAATAGACATAATGTATGTATTTGAATTTTGTATTACTAAATAACCAGTTAGGATGTACCATAAATACTCAGAAATCTTATCTTTTAATACAACAAAATTATACAAATCTGGTATATATTTTTTATAATCTGGTGCTAATATTGACGGATTCGCCCCTCCTCTTTGTTTTCTTCTTTTTCCTCCTTTCATAGGTGGAGCACTAGGCGTAGGGACAGGTTCTGCTATAGCAACAGGCAGTTCATCTGTTCCACCGTTTTTACCAGCCATTCTAGAAATAAATAAGTCAAAATTTTCTGGAGTCATTTCATTTATCATCATAGATGGGTCTTCATAAACCATAGACAATAATTTATTATTACCACTTTGTTTTAACATATTTACAAATGTTTCCTGTGCTCCTGCAAATTTAACAATTATATACCCTAATGTGTTTGAAAATGGAGATTTCCAACCAGGGAAAAATAACATAATCATTAATAAAACTCCAAAAATAAAAAGATTTGGCATTACAGTATAATTAAATGCTGCAA
>TARA_B100001121_G_scaffold305365_1_pt1 | contig 12988 bp, 15 predicted proteins | sample TARA_B100001121 | Tara Oceans TARA_B100001121 (sample SAMEA2622817) | marine metagenome | biome: marine biome (ENVO:00000447); feature: surface water layer (ENVO:00002042); material: "saline water (ENVO:00002010), including plankton (ENVO:xxxxxxxx)" | depth 5 m
TTTAATAAGATGAGTTTTTTTAAAAGTTTAATTTCTGTCTTGTTAATTTCTATTAACTCTATAAATAAATACGGATTAAAGTAGTTAATATTTAATTTTTTTAAGATAAAGTCCATGCGCAGGTGCAGGAGGAGCGCACATAGATCTTTTTTTTAATTTAAATATTTTTTTGAAAGTTTTTACGCTCCATTTTTTTTGTGATAGGTAATTTAAGCATCCAACCATAGATCTAACTTGATTTTGTAAGAAAGATTTTGAATTAAATAAAATTATAATTTTTCCATTACTTTTTTTAACTTTTATAGAATTAATCTTTCTAATAGGAGATTTTGCTGAACAAGAGGATGCTCTAAAAGTTGAAAAATCATGTTTTCCTTGAAGAATATTTGCACCTGTTTTTAAAAGTCTAATATCTAATTTTTTTTTAATATGCCAAGCTTTGTTTTTAAATAGAGATAATGAACCTTGTCTATTTATTATTAAATATTCATAAATTCTCTCTTTGGCGTTATATCTCGAGTGGAAATTATTATCTTTTTTTTTAATATCTAAGATTGAAATTTTTTTTTTTTGTAAAAAGAAATTTATAGAATTTAAAAATTTGTTTTTATCCTCAATTTTTTCATTTATCTTAAAATTAGCACATTGCCCGTAGGCATGAACACCCTTATCTGTTCTGCCAGCGCCTATAAGTTTAATTTTTAATTTTAGAATTTTTCCCAATGCTTTTTCTATTTCTTTTTGGATAGAAACACCATTTTTTTGACTTTGCCAGCCTACAAAATTAGTACCGACATACTCAATTATTATTAAATAATTTTTCATTCTAATCTATTATGTAGCCAATTTTTAAAGTGTTTCCTCTCAGGTATTCATTGATATTCATTTTTTGTTTACCCTCTTTTTGAATTTCTAAAATTTGAATTGATTTTTTTTCACAAGCAATAGTAAAGTTTTTATCAATAATTTCACCTGGTCTTCCTTTATGCTCAACTTCTTTAGCTTTCAAAATTTTTATTCTTGAACCCTTATAATTAAACCATGCACCCGGAGACTGGTGTAGAGCATTTATCATTGCTATTATTTTTTCGGCTGATATTTTCCAATCAATTTTAGCCTCATCTTTTGAGATTTTTTTTGCATAAGAAGCATTTATTTCATCTTGTGGAATAAATTTTTCCTGTTCATTTTCAATAAGCTCTAGAGACTTTAAAATCATTTTTGAACCAAGATTTGAAAGCTCAAAACTCAATTTTTGAAAATTTGTATTTTTAGAAATTTTTACCTTTGATTGCATCATGACTGGGCCTTCGTCTAATTCTGGGATTATTTGCATAATAGAAATCCCGGTCTCTTTATCTAGGCTCATAATTGAACGATGTATTGGTGCTGCACCCCTCCATTTAGGTAACAAAGATGCGTGTATATTAATAAACCTCCCTTTTTTAATTTCTAGAATTTTTTTAGGGATAATTTTTCCGTATGCAGTAACAACAACTACATCTGGATTTAAACTTTTTATATAATTAGACACGGACTCATCATTTAGATTTTCTGGGTGTTTAACTTTTATTTCATTTTTTAAACAAAAATCGTGCACTGGTGAGGGTTTAATTTTTTGGCCGCGATTTTTTTTTTTTGGTGGTTGAGTATAGACCTGTAAAATTTTATGATTTGAATTATTTAGAGATTTCAAAATTGGCACTGCAAAGTCAGGGGTACCCATAAAAATAATATTCAGTGCCATTTTGTTTATAATACAATTTTATCTTTTTCTTTTTTATACTTAGTTAACTTTTTAATTATCATATCTTTTTTTATTTTAGATAAATAATCAATAAAAAGAATTCCATTTAAATGATCTATTTCATGTTGGATACAAGTTGATAAAAGACCTGTTGCTTTTAAACTTTGTTTATTTCCGTTGTAATCTAAATATTCAACTTGACATTCTGCTGGCCTCTCTATTTCTGCAAAATAACCTGGTAAAGATAAGCAACCTTCCTCGTGAATAGATGTTTTGTCTGATTTCTGTTTAATAATTGGATTAATTAAAAAAAGAGGGTTTTTTTTTTCATCTTCTTTAGAGATATCAACAACTATTAATCGTTTTAACACTCCTACCTGAACTGCAGCCAGTCCGATGCCTGGCGCTGAATACATTGTATCAAGCATATCGTCTAAGAATTTTTGAGTTTGTAAATTAACTTTTTCTAATTTTTCACTTTTTTTTCTCAAAATAGGATCTGGTTCAATTACAATATTTCTTTTAGCCATTTAAAATTATTATAAAGTAATTAAACTCTTTGGGGTAGAGCAGAAATTAAAACTTTATTTCTTATTATTGTTAAATTCATCTCGTTTAAAAGATTTGTAATAAAATAAATAGTTTCTGGATCAAGTTGGTGAGGTTCGTCTTCTCCTATAATTTCAACTATTTTTAATGCTAGAAAAGCATTCTGTTTTTTTTCAATTAATTGAATTAAGTTTTTAGGTATTTCATATTTTGAAACAAGTTCCTCTTTTTTAAAATTTTGTGGAATTTTAAAACCATCTTTGGTAAGAGCTTCAACTAAAGCCAGATCTTTAGCTGAAAAGAAATATTTACGATTCTTGCTTATCTTTTTGAAAATTTTATCAATATCTTTCTGTACTTTTTTCTTATTTTCATTTTCTAAGTAATATTTAATTATTTTTGACTGATGTAAAATTTTGTCGTTATATTTGACTTTACCGATTAAAGCTTCCTCGTTTAAAATAATTTTTGCCTCTACTTTTTCCCGATAGCTTTCAGGAATATTTTTAACATCTATTTCTTTTAGTGTCTCGCTCAAATAATTTGAAAAAATATTTTCTAGTCTTTCATTTTCAAATAATTCTTCTAATAAAAATAAGTAATATAATTTTGCCTCTAAATCTTCTGATAATAAATACTTTTGAAAAATTAAAGATCTTGAATCACTTCCCTCTAAAGTTTGATAAATATTTTTTGCATTAATTAAGGAGCTTAAATTGTGTGGAATTTGCTTATAAATATCAAAAATTATTTTTTTATCGACCCTCCCTTCATTAGCTGCAAGTTCCAAATCTTTGATTTTTTGTTTATCTGAAATATCTTCTAATTTAATTAGGTTCGCAGCGTTAAGATATTTCCATATTTCTTTTTTGGTATTTATCGTAGGTTTGTAATCAAAATTTTTAATAGTGATGCTTGAAAGATAAAAATTTAGTAAATTTTTTTCATTTACTTTTTCTGTTGTTTTATCTGAAATTCCCAAAAGGTAATTTATTTTATCATCAAAAAATTTGTTAGATTGGTTTTGTTCACGTAAAAGATCTAGTAATAGCTGAGCTTGAGATTTTTTATTGTTAAAAGTTAAACAATAAATTTTAAATTTCTCTAAATACGCATCTTTTATTGTGCTATCAATAAATTCTATTTTTTCACAACCTTCTTTTATATTTGCTTGAGATATGCTTTGATCTACCAAATACTGTACAAGAATACCTTTTCCCTCAAATTCTTTATTCTGTTTAAGGAAGTTTTCAATTAAATCTTCACGATTATTTTCAATTAACCAATCTATTTTTAATTTAACAAATTCTTTATTTGACATATCTTTAGGTGGATAAGAAAATGAAAGTAAAATATTTTCTAGTATTTCATTAGAAGTTTTTGATAATTTTATTTTTTTTAATCTTTTTAAACTAGCTCTTATTTCATCTGCATTTGTGGAAGACCACATATTTAAGTCAAAATTAAATTTGGAGGGGTCATAAACACCAAAAATTTGGGTATTATTGTTTGATTTATTTAATTCATTCTCAATCAAAATTTTTTGATTGGGGTCGGAAGTTTTTGTTTTATTAAAAATTATTCTATTAGGTGTTTTTAATTTCTCTGTGTCAGTTTGCGCTGGATTTTCAGGTTTTTTATTATTGTTATTCCATATATCGATTTTTTCTTCACCTTGAGAAGGTAAGCAAATGAGTAATACAACAATAATGCTTAGAAAATTACTAAAGCTTCTTAATATCATTTGTAATATCAATATTGTACTTTTTTTCTGGACTAGGAAAATTTATTTTTTCGATTAAAAAAATCACTCCAATCATAATTAAAATAAGAAAGAATAATTTTAATATTGTTTTTAATAAAGTGTTTCCAAAGCTTTGTTTTCTATTGTATTTAAGTTGCATACTGTAAGAATTAATTTAAACTCAATAAATAAGACATATTTATGAAAAATCAAATTCAAAATCAGGCAGTAAATTGAGCAAAAACCTTGTTTTAACTGGAATGATGGGTGTAGGCAAATCAACTATAGGAAAGAGTTTAGCTGATAAGCTGTCTTATAAATTTATAGATATTGATTATATTATTGAAAAAAAAGAAAGAAACACGATAGATAAAATTTTTAAAGAGAAAGGTGAAAATTATTTTAGACAAATTGAAAATAAAATTTCAATAGAACATCTAAAAAAGGAGAAAAGCGTAATTTCTTTAGGAGGGGGAGCATTTCTAAATAATTCTATTAGACGTGTAGTTAAAAATTCATCTATAAGTTTTTGGTTAGATGTGAGTCTTGAATTATTAGTAAAAAGATTGAAAAAAAACAAAAAAAGACCTTTGTTACGTAATAAAAACTTAAACGAAATAGTTAAAAAAATTTACTTGGAGAGAAAGAAAACCTATAGTGAAGCTGACTTTAAGGTAAAGTGTAATTTTTTAAAGCCAGATATAATTGTAAAAAAAGTTTTAAAATTGTATGAGAGTTCAACAAATAAAATTTAATGGATCTATTGATAAGTACTCGATACTTATTGGGAATAATATACTTGGCTTACTTCCAAAAAAAATTAATAAATTATGCCCCAAAACAAAAAAAATTGCTATTATTATTGACAAAAATGTACCTAAGAAATTCAAATATTTTTTAAAGAAAAAGCTAATCAAATATGAGCTCATCTTTCTTGATTTTGTTTCAAATGAAAAAGCAAAATCACTTAAAACTACAAATTCTTATCTAGAAAAACTTCTCTCTAAAAATCTTAATAGATCAGATTTAATAATTAGCGTTGGAGGTGGTATTACTGGAGATGTAGTTGGCTTCATTGCGAGTATTTATAAGAGAGGAATTAATTTTATAAATGTTCCAACAACTTTGCTTGCTCAGGTTGACTCATCAATAGGTGGAAAGACAGGAGTAAATTCTAATTTTGGTAAAAATCTTGTGGGTTCATTTTATCAACCAAAATTAGTAATTAGTGATACAGCTTTTTTAAATTCTTTGCCGTTTAGAGAAATAATTTGTGGATACGCTGAGATACTAAAACACGCAGTAATAAAAGATGATAAATTTTTTAATTGGCTTAAAATAAATTCACAGAAAATTTTTTCTAAAAATCTAAAGATTTTAAATTACGCTATAAAAAAAAGTTGTGAAATAAAAACATATTTTGTCAATAAGGATGTAAATGAAAAAAATTTAAGAATGATATTAAACTTTGGTCATACGTTTGCTCATGCGATTGAGGTTAATAATAATTTTTCAAATAAAATTTCTCATGGGGAAGCGGTTTTAGCGGGGATGATTTTGGAAAGTAGACTTTCCTATTTAAGAGGTATTTGTAATTTTAAATCTTTGATGGAGTTAAAAGAAATTTATATTAAGAATAATTTATCTTACACTTACAAAAAATTTTCAAAGAAAAAAACAATTGATAATCTTATTCCTTTTTTAAAAAATGATAAAAAAAATGAAGATGAAAAAATAAATTTTATTTTACTTAAAAAAATAGGCACAACTTCTAAACCTAATAAGAATAAAATTAAATTAAATAGTTTAAAATTGAATTCAAAATTACTTTTGAATAGTAATTTCTAAAGCATGAATTTTTGTTTTAAGATCGTCCTTTAAAATTTTCATGACTAATCTTTGAGCATTTAATCTAGACATTGAACTTAAAAAGGATGATTTTAGTTTTATATGTAAATGAAATTTATCTTTTGAATAAAATTTATGATGTTTATGAAAGTGTGAATTATTTATAATTTCAATACTTTCATACTTTATTTCGCTTTTTAATTTTTTTTCGATTTCTTCAAAATAATTTTTCATTGTTTAAAATTTACTATATAGGTTAATAATATGAAAATAATATGTGATTGGAAAGACTGTAAAGAAATAGGCTCCTATAAAGCTCCAACGGAAAAAGATAATAGTAAAAAATACAGATTATTATGTTTAGAACATATTAAGATTTTTAATAAAAATTGGAATTATTTTGAAAACATGAATGACCAAGAAATAGAGTTTTTTATAAAATCAGATTTAACATGGCACAAATCTACAAAAAAATTTGGATCTTCTGAAAACTTTTTTAACATACTTTGGAACAACGCTCTTGAGGACAAACTTAATATTTTTAAGACTTCTAGCTACAAAGATTTTAAAAAAACAAAGATTTCACAAACTGATCAAGACGCTTTGAAGGTTATGGGGCTTAGTGATAGTGTAAAGTGGGAACAAATCCAATCAAAATTTAAAGAGCTTGTAAAAAAATATCATCCTGATAAAAACCAAGGTAATAAAAAATTTGAGGATAAATTAAAAATAATTACTTTGGCTTACAGTCAACTAAAAAAAACTTTAGGGAAAAAATGAGCACATCACAGTTTTCACAAAAAACAGATATTAAACTTTCTGTAAAACAAACTTTTGGTTTTGACAGTGAAATGAAAGTCGGAGCTTTCTCAAAAAAAAATGAATACGTTCCAAAAATTGATCCTGATTATAAATTTGACAAAGATACAACATTAGCAATTCTCGCTGGATTTTCATTTAACAAAAGAGTTTTGATTCAGGGTTACCATGGAACTGGAAAATCTACTCACATAGAACAGGTTGCAGCTAGACTTAATTGGCCTTGTGTTAGAGTAAATTTAGATAGTCACATAAGCAGAATAGATTTAATAGGAAAAGACGCAATAATTCTTAAGGATAACAAACAAATTACGGAGTTTAAAGAAGGAGTGCTTCCTTGGTCGATTCAAAATCCTGTAGCACTTGTATTTGATGAATATGATGCGGGTAGACCAGACGTAATGTTTGTAATTCAGAGAGTTTTAGAAAGCGACGGAAATTTCACTTTATTAGATAAAAATAAAGTTTTACAACAACACGATTTCTTTAGAATTTTTGCAACAACAAATACTGTAGGGCTTGGAGATACAACTGGTCTTTATCACGGAACACAACAAATAAATCAAGGTCAAATGGATAGATGGCATATTGTTTCTACTCTTAATTATTTACCATTTGAAAAAGAGCTAGAAATAGTGCTTGCAAAAAATAAAAGTTTCAACAACAAGGAAGGAAAGGACTTGCTTTCCAATATGATAAAGGTTGCAGATTTAACAAGAAAAGGATTTGTAAACGGTGATATATCAACCGTAATGAGTCCAAGAACAGTTTTGCATTGGGCTGAAAATACCGATATTTTTAAAGATAAAGGTTACGCCTTTAGAATTACTTTCCTAAATAAATGCGATGAATTAGAAAAGAAAATTATATCGGAGTATTTTCAAAGATGTTTCGGAGAAGATTTGCCAGAGTCTTCAATTAATGTTTCATTGTAAAGTGGAAAATAAAAAAGAAAAACTAGAAGATTTTAAAACAGCTATAAGCTCTACAGTGAGGTCTATCTCCAATTCTCACAATGTTGAAGTATTTTTCGGAAATCAAAATTCAAATACTAGCAAAAAATCTATTAAGCTTCCTGATCTACAAAAAACTAATGATAAAATAAATTTTGAGGAAATAAGAGCCATAGCTGACTCAAAATCTTTAAGATTTAGATTTTCAAATAAGAATACATTAGAAAAATATGAGCCAGTCGGAAATATATCAAAAAAACTCTACGACATCTCAGAAAAAATTAGATGTGAAAAAATTGGTACCAATTATTTTAAAGGTATAAAAAACAATATTGAAAACTTTTACAACAATAGAGTTTCTGGTCTAGATCTTAAAAGTAGTGAGGATAAAATTATTGAGTCTTTTGAAAACTTCTTAAGAGTGAAATTTCTAAATTTCAAAAATAATACATTGATTGAAAAAAAATTAAAATCTTACAAAAAAGACCTTAATGATCAATTTAAAAACAAAATTAATGAGTTAAAGGATTTAACTCTAAATCAAGAGAAATTTAATGCGCTTATCTCTCAAATTATATCTAATATGAGTTTAGATGAAAATCTAGATGAGGAAAAAAAGCGAGACGATAAAAATGATAAAGTAGACAAACAGTCTAAAACTCAAAATCAAGATCAAAAGACTAAACATAAAGAAGACAAAAATGAAGAAATGTCAATTGAAAGCGGTATCCCAGACATAGAGAGTGAAACTAAAGAGTCTGATAAAATTGAAGAAGATGTTGAAATAGAAAATACTACAAGACCAGACGTGAGAAAAGGAGGTAATTCTAACTTTGGTGATAATTCATATAAAGTTTATACCAATGAGTTTGATGAGATTACAAAAGCAGAAGATCTTGAAAATCTTGAGGAACTTACAAAGCTAAGAAAAAATTTAGACCAACAGTTATTACAGCTTAAAAGTTTTATTTCAAAACTGGCAAACAAGTTGCAAAGAAAATTATTAGCAAAACAAAATCGATCATGGGACTTTGATTTAGAAGAGGGTTTACTAGATACTTCAAAACTTCCAAGGATTATTATGGATCCATTTAATTCTCTATCATTTAAAAAAGAAAAAAAAATTGAATTCAAAGATACCTTAGTGACGATTTTAATAGATAACTCTGGATCGATGAGAGGTAAGCCAATCTCAGTAGCAGCAATTTGTGCAGATATACTTTCAAGAACTTTAGAAAGATGTATGGTTAAAGTTGAAATTTTAGGTTTTACCACAAAACATTGGAAAGGTGGTTCTTCTAGAGATAAATGGATGAAAAATGAAAAACCAAGTCTACCAGGAAGACTTAATGATTTAAGACATATTATTTACAAATCTGCAGATACACCTTGGAGGCAGTCAAAGAACAATATTGGTCTAATGTTAAAAGAAGGCTTGCTTAAAGAAAACATTGATGGTGAGGCACTTAAATGGGCGTTTGAAAAAATGAATAAAAGAAAAGAAGATAGAAAAATCTTGATGGTAATCTCTGATGGTGCACCAGTAGATGACTCAACGCTCTCGACTAACACAAGTGATTACCTTGAGGCGAATTTGAAAAAAACAGTTAAATGGATCGAAAATAAGACTAATATTGAACTTCTGGCAATTGGTATAGGGCATGATGTAACAAGATATTATAAGAGAGCAGTAAAAATTACTGATGTGCAAGATTTAGGTGATGTTATGATAAATCAACTTACAGATTTATTTGTAGAAAAAAATAGAAAAACTATTCACTGACTATTTGCTTTAAAAGTCGAGCTATCAGAATAATCTCTTATTTTGTTAAATAACAGTCTGAATGGTATAAGCATTGTTATTGCTATAAAAATTTTGACTGCTAAGTCTCCTAAAGCTAACGTGACCCAAGGAACTCCTGTTAAATAAAAAGCAATAGAAAAAAATAAAAAAGTATCTGTAATCGATCCTAAGATAGATGAAGTGATAGGAGCTATGAACCAGCTTCTATTTCTCAATCGATCAAAAACTTGCACATCCAAATTTTGCGCAACAAAAAAAGCTATACCTGAACCAATTGCAATTCTTACTGAAATCATATCTTTAAAATTTGTTGAAACAAATAATGTGAGTAGCACTCCAATAATAAATCCAACATAAACGACTTTTCTTGCTACTAACTTACCATAAGCCCGATTTGCTAAATCAGTAATGAAAAATGTCATCGGGTAAGTGAACGCACCATAAGTTAAAATTTCACTAAGACCAAATTGCTGTATGGGAAATTGCACTAGATAATTAGAAATAACAACTATTATTCCCATCAAAGCTGACAGTTTATAATATAAATTCATTTTATGATTTAGCAGAAATAGTATCTTTAAGTTTTTTTACTTTTTTTGATAATTTTGCTTTTTTTGCTGACTTCAAATATTTATCAAGGCCGCCTTTAAAATCAACAGTTCTTAAAGCGGCATTGGCAACATTTAATTTAATATTCTTTTTGAGTACGTCGCTCCTAAATGTCACTTTTTTTAAATTTGGTAAAAACCTACGTTTGGTTTTGTTCTTTGCGTGGCTAACGTTGTGCCCTTTTAGAGGTGATATTCCAGTAAGTTCGCATCTTTTAGACATAATATATTCCTTGAGTTATATAATTATACATTGTTGATGGGTCAAGCGTTAATTCCCACGGCTTCACTGATATTTTTAAATTTCTCTTTTTTGCAAATTGAAATCAGGTCTTTTTTCATCTGTTTTACAATTCCTGGTCCTTTAAAGACCATTCCGGTATATAATTGGATAGCGTTAGCACCTGAAGATATTTTTTCAAAAGCGGCTTGGCCTGAGTCAACTCCTCCTACTCCAATAATTTGAATTTTGCCTCTAGTTTCTTTATAGATTTTTTTAATTAGGTTCGTGGACATTTCTTTTAAAGGTCGACCTGATAATCCTCCTTTTTCTTTTTTCTGTATATCTAATAAATTTTCCCTGTTGCCATCTGTCGTGTTAGACACTATTACACCTTCAATTTTAAACTTCATAATAATTTCCATAATTTCACTAATATCTTTATTGTTTATATCTGGAGATAATTTTACAACCAGCGGTGTTAATATATTTTTTTCATTTTTTATCTTGGTCAAACCTGTAAGGAGTTTCTCTAATTCTTTTTTTTCATGGAAATCTCTTAATCCCTCCGTATTAGGTGAAGAGATGTTAATCGTTAAGTAACCTGCATAAGATGAAAGTTGTGATAAACAATAAAAATAATCCTCTTCCTTATTTTTTGTGTCTTTGTTTGGGCCAACATTGATACCAAGGAATCCACTAGGTAAATTATCTGCAATTCTTTTTGCTACAACTTCAGATCCGTGATTATTAAAACCAAGTCGATTAATCAATGCTTGGTCATTTTCTAATCTGAATACTCTAGGCTTAGGATTTCCAAGCTGTTTTTTTGGAGTTATTGTTCCAACCTCAACAAAGCCATAACCAAGTTTAAACAAAGAGTTATATACCTCAGCGCTTTTATCAAATCCTGCTGCTAAGCCAATAGGATTAGGTATTATTTCTCTTAATAATTTCGTTTCGAGTAATTCTTCACCTTCAACATTAAAAACATTCTTTGGTAAAAAATTTAATTTTAATGATTTAATTGCTAGATCATGAGCAACTTCAGGGTCTAAAGAAAAAATATATGGTTTAAATATAGAAAACATTATTTTATTTTATCCTCTATTAATTTAATTGTTTCTTTGTGTCCAAAAAAACTTATAAAAAAACCTATTCTAGGCCCATTTTCTACACCAAATACAACTTCATAAATTAATTTAAACCAATCTCTAAGGTTTTTTTCGTATCCATTTTCTTTTCCAACCGTATAAACATAAGTTTGTATTTCTTCTGGTTTAAATGATGTATCAATTTGACCTAATTTTTTTACCAAATTTTTTAGAGCTGCTCTCTCTTTTTCATTTGGTTTCTTAAATTTTTTATTTGGTTCAACTTTATCTTTAAAGTAATTAATTGCATATTCCGTTAAACTATCGAGTATTTTGTAATCTTTTGGTTTAATTTCTTTATGGAATCTATTTATAAATTTCCAAAGAATATTTTTGTTATCCGCGTTACTTGAGCCTACTAAGTTTAACAACATTGAGAAAGACATAATTATTTTTTCTTTAGGTGGTTTACCATTATGAACATGCCATACAGGATTTAATATTTTCTCTTTTATCTCTTGAGTGGGGTACTTTTCTATATGGGAGAGATATTCGTCTACAGTTTTCGGAACAACATCGGAGTATAATTTTTTTGCTCTTTTAGGATTCGGATACATATATAAAGCAAGACTTTCTGGTGAAGCATATCTCAGCCATTGTTCAATTGAAATTCCATTTCCTTTTGATTTAGAAATTTTTTCACCCTTTTCGTCTAGAAACAATTCATAAGCAAAACCGTTAGGTGGATTTTTTCCAAGTATTTTACAAATTTTATTTGATAGTATGGCGCTTTCTGTCAAATCTTTACCGTACATCTCAAAATCTACATCAAAAGTAAACCATCTCATTGCCCAATCGACTTTCCATTGTAATTTACAATCACCATTTAAAATGCTGGCCTCAAACTTTTCGCCGTCATTATCAAATATAATTTTTCCTTTCTTCAAATCCATACTTAACATTGGTATCTCAAGAACCTTACCAGTTTTTTTACAGATAGGTAAAAACGGACAATAAGTTTTTCGTCTTTCTTCTCTTAAAGTTGGTAAGATGATATTCATAATATCTTCGTACTTTTCTAAAACTCGAAAAAGAGAGTTATTGAAAGCCCCACTTTTATAAATTTCTGTTGAGCTTTTAAAAGTAAATTTAAAATTAAATTTATTTAAAAATTCCTTAAGCATTTCATTATTATGTTCTCCAAAACTTTTAAACTTTCCAAAAGGATCAGGTATCGAAGTAAGTGGCTTGCCTAAGTTTTTTTTTAAGATTTCATCGTTAGGTATATTTTCAGGAACCTTTCTTAAACCATCCATGTCATCAGAAAATGTAATTAATTCATGGTTAATTTTTTCAATATGATTTAAAGCATTAATCATCATTGTTGTTCTTGCAACTTCCCCAAAGGTACCGATATGTGGTAATCCACTTGGACCGTAGCCTGTTTGAAAAGTAATTTTGTTTTTTTTATTTATTATTTCTTTTCTATCTTTTAAAAGTTTCCTGACTTCCACAAAAGGCCACGAGGAAGTTGATTGAATTAAGTTGATATCAAGCATAACTATGGTTTATTAAATTTTATACGTAAAATACAGATATAAT
>TARA_B100001121_G_scaffold55562_1_pt1 | contig 12965 bp, 11 predicted proteins | sample TARA_B100001121 | Tara Oceans TARA_B100001121 (sample SAMEA2622817) | marine metagenome | biome: marine biome (ENVO:00000447); feature: surface water layer (ENVO:00002042); material: "saline water (ENVO:00002010), including plankton (ENVO:xxxxxxxx)" | depth 5 m
TCCATCGCGCTAATTAGTTCAGGTAGTTTGAAATGACCCCACTTCATATCCTTTGTAAACAGAAAGTCATTCATACCAACGTCCCCGAGTCTGCACTTTACCACGAATGGAGTTTTCACGTATTCTTTGAGTCCCCCGTAATCGGTGATGATGACGGGCTTGTTACGAAGCGCCGCTTCCACGGCTCCCATTCCAACTCCCTCTGAATGAGAACAATTGACATAGCAGTGGCAGGAAGCATGAATTTTTTCCATTGTATTCTCGTCCAATAATCCATTTATTACAACTATGCCAGGAAAATTTATGGATATTGATTTTTTGCACGTAGCCTTTAACACCAATCGTATTTTGTCAGTTCCGAGTTTTCTTTGCAAAACGCCAAACGAGTGAATGAGCGCATCTATGTTTTTGCGGGGATCAGATATGTTCCCTATGGTATAGAAGGTATAGGGCGAAACATCCGATCCGGGAATCGTGGGAATGCTCTCTGGCGCGGCGGCGAAGTGTCTCAAAACGGTGCATCTCATTTCGGGAAATTGGCGTTCCAAGATGTTCTTTGCGAATTCGGATGGCGTGAACATCGGTGCGAGGGGAATGAGCTTTGCGTAGTCCGGGTGAACGGTTTCCGTTTCGCACACCGTCATGTAAAACATCTTATTACAAAATTGAGAAACGCGTTTGGCATATTCTATGGTGTAATCGAGGGGAAGAATGAAACAAAAACAATTATCGTATTTTTTACCTTCTGGTATTTTATCTTCATAACACAGGTAGTCTCCGCCAACGAGATCACAGTATTTTTTATTTACGAATCCTATTCCCGAAAACGGCTGTGGTCCCAGGAAAAGCCACGACATACATAACAATTACCGTTGTTCCTTAAATAAAGAAAAGTTACTTATTATTTTTAATGATATCTATAGAGGATAGAATAAAATATTACATAGGCGAGACGCGCGAACCCTACACCGCCCCCGAATTTAAACAGTTTGGGTATGACGTTCCCATCGAGATTAACTTGCCCGCTTATAGGCACGAATACAAGGTCATTCACCCCAATACCGCTTACCCCATAGACGTGGTAAGATTGGGAAGACACTCTTCCCACCCGGTGTTGTGGTTTCAGTGTGGTGATTCACCCTACACGGGTGCGAACTGGCCCGTGATGGTGAAAACGAGAGACACCCACATGGGGACTTCTCGTGGCATCATAGCTAACCTCAATAGCTCCAGGCATTTAAGTGGAATGTTTGACTTCAAGGAAACTCCGTGGGGTGACAAGAAGGAAGACTTCATTTGGAGAGGCGCAGACACTGGCAAAAACGTTAGATTGGACTTCGTAAAGAAATTTTATGAAAACTACGATGTCGGGTTTAGCGATTACGTTCAGGACTCGAAAGATTTCCCGTGGCTTTATACAAAAGAGTTGTTGAAACCTAAGGTATCCCCCGAGTATCTCCTCACCTACAAGTATCTTCCCGTGGTAGATGGCAACGACAAGTCGTCTTCTCTTTCGTGGGTGATGGCTTCTAATTCTGTGCCCATAATGCCCAAGCCGCGTTACCACTCGTGGTTTTGCGAGCCGTGGTTGGAGGCGGGCGTCCATTACGTGGAGGTAAAACGAGACTTTTCGGACATGCTCGAAAAAATAGAGTGGTGTAAGTCTCACGATAAAGAGTGTGAGGAGATTTCCGAAAACGGAAAGAAATTTGCATTGCAATTTATGAACCCCATGCAGGAGGAATACATTGAAAGGCAAATAGTAAAGTATGTAAATCAAACTTCGGGATCTACGGGTGCGGGTGTGTGAACCAGTTGAAACACCTCGACTGCATTCCACTCGTCGTATCCCACTATTCCTACGTACATGTTGGGATTCACTTCCACACACTGGTCTATGTCATCAAAAATGGCGTTAGCTTGCTTTGCCACCGAGTTCCACCCTTCACAATCCGCGAAGCGCGAATAGTTCTCCTTCCACGGCTTGTATGCGCTCATCGTACCGTTTCCCCCCATGACGATGGAAGGTCTGAGGTTTTTGAACAGAATTTCATTTACCTTATAGCTTGCCTTCACCCGACTCTTGACGATGGGGCAGAATGGTCCGAGTGTAGTCATTTAATATATCATACACCCCAATCTTTATGCCACTGCGTCCACCTAAAGAATATAAAATAATAATTTTTAGAAAATGGAAGTGAAGCACGAAGTCGTGGACGGAATGGCGTACACGTGGGTAAATGGGGTGAAGGGAACTCTTCGTCAGATCGATTATGAGATATTAAAGAGCTTGGCTTTGGACATTCCCCGCGGTGGCATCTATGTGGAGACTGGTTCTTATATGGGCTGTAGTGCGGTTGCGGTGGGACTCCACGCCCGCGGTGGCGTTCGGGTGTATGCCCACGACATCTGGGTTCGGGATATGGAAGAGCTTGTTGCGGAGGGCGCCCCACCCCCTCGGGAGGAGGACTATTTCTATAAGTTTTACAAGGGTGTGAGGGACAACGGACTTACCGATACTATCATACCCATTCGTGGTGATTCCAAGTGGTCTTTGGGAATACATGAGGATGAGAGTGTTGATGTTGCTTTTGTTGACGGCGATCACTCATACGAGGGTGCTCTCGGTGACCTCCAAGTCCTGTGGTCAAAAATGAAGCCCGGTGCCCCCGTGGTCATTCACGATAGTAACATGGAACCTGTAATGAAGGCGGTAAAGGAGTTCGCACAAGGGAAAAAACTCGATGTCAGGGGTTTTCACGGAACTGATATGCTTATGATTACCAAGGAGGAGATGTAAATTTAGTTTTGGCAGTGGTAAGAAGATCCGGATAACTCGAAACATGTGTAACGTCGCAACCACTGAATTTTTTAAAATACCCGTCGAATGAACCCTTGAGTTCTTGACCTTTGACCGCATACACAATATTTGTACCTCCAAAGTAACTTGCTAGATAACTCGTTCCACCCTGGACAGATATGAATTTGTCACAGGCTGCATGAAGAGCTAATTGGAAATGATTAAAATTATTAAAATCTTCTTCAAACTTTTTGTACAAATCACAAATTTTTGTAAATCCAATGTCATTTTCGCCTTCTAAAGCATAAATGTCTGAATTGTCACCCACTATGACGTCGCTACCGGGACGACTGTATACTATTTCAAAATTTCCTGAAAACATTTCGAAAATTTTCTCAAGAGTAGGAACATCGATAAAATTGACCGGCGGACCAGACCACTCTTGATTATACTTGTTGTGGACAATAAGTAAAGGCTTGGTGAATCCAAAGTTAAAATCACCAAAGCGATCCTTGTAAAGCGGTGGAACCCATTGGTCATATTTCATATCTATCACGCCCACATTAGGGTTAGGAAAACTTGACAGGTCTGTGTTGCCACGTTTTTCATATACTTCGTGGTGAGAATCACTAAAATAATAAAGTTCGTTTGTGAGCTTGGCAGACCGAGTAACGGTCAACAAACCATTCTTGTGAAGGTAATACGCATAAGGAAGTACACATGCCAATTCGTATCCAAACTCTGCCCCGCGTGCATCAACTATAACCATAATTAATTCAATAAGAGTTTATTGTTTTAACTTATTAAAAAATATAAACAAAAAATACTTATGAAGATATTAATTTCTACTTTGGTAAGAAACAATGAAAAGTGGCTACCCACGTTCTATACGATGTGTCAGAAGTTGAAAAATAATAGAAACGACATTAATTTTGATGTCCACGTTTATGAAAATGATTCAACCGATGGAACTAAGTACCATTTAAAGGGAAACTACGTGTCACAAAACTTAGGACATTCGTTCGATAGATATTCCCGAACAACGCGCCTCGCACTATACAGAAATGACATAAAAAATCACATAAAAGATTTGGACTCCTACGATTATGTTTTGATGGTAGACTCCAACATACTATTTGACACAAAGGCGTTCAATGTGCTATTTGATACCATTGAAAATAACAGCGACATTGCGATGGCTACTCCACATTCCATGGTTGGCACCTCGCTCCCTTGTCAATTTTACTACGACACCTTTGCGATGGGACTCGGTCAATTTGACAACGTCATAGAATGCGGATACGAGGGGGCGAGACACGATCGACACTGCCACAAGGTGTGCAATTCGGTTCCTATGAATCTCCTATCTGGGGACAAAATAATAGAAGTCGAGAAATGTTTTGGCGGATTCGTTCTCATTCGCGCCAGCGTGTACAAAACGTCAAAATGGGGCGTCAGCAAGCCGGAGGATTGTGAACATTGGCAGTTTTGTGCCGATGTTCGCAAAAGCGGTAAAATAGTAATTAACCGTAATGCGGTGGTGTTGTGGTATGAATAAAAATTATATGGTGTTGGAAGTAATTTTAGGACCGAGAACCAACCTGAGTTTGTTGTTGAGTTGATACCTCTGTATGGTGTTCGCGTTTCTCTTGGGCGGCATCTTGCTCACAACGGAGTTGAGATAAGTCCTGATATTTCCACCGTCCATTTTCTGGAAATCGAAAAACGCTCTCTTTCTGCCGGCGACGTCGGAGAGGGTGGCGTTCTTGTCGAGAACCACGAACTTTCTGTAAGACTCTGCAAACTCCTTCTTTTTCTTGTCGAAGGCATTTTGCAGATTTTTGGGGAGCTTTTTCTTGAAAGCGTTCATGTCCTTGAGCGCACCCTCGGGAGTGAGAGAAGCGAGCAGACGTTTCTGCTCCCGCTTTCTCTTCGCCTCCTCTGCCACGGCGCGACGGGCGTTGGCAATCTGTTGATCTTTAACCGCCTTTGCATTCACGAGTTCCTGCTCATACGCACTCTTGAACTGCAGAACGTATTTCTTCAGCCATATCTCAAAGCCTCTCTTCCATCCTCTCTTGTTGACGTCGTTGACCGCGTTAGCGGCGTTAACGTTGACGGACGTTTTGAAGTGTTTCAGGTAGGTCGTTTTGTTGGGCACGAGGTTGCGAGATCCGTAGTTCTCGTACTTCTGCACAAACGGCTCTACCTTTGTGACGAACATCTGATAAAGCAGATCGTCCCTCTTCTTGATTTTTTCGAGCTTCATCTTGCGCGCTCTTTCGATTGCCGCGTTCTCTGCGTTCAACTTTTTCTTCACATTCAATTTCATGTTCGAGTTTTTGTTTGAGTTGAGTTTTTTCTGCATTTCTGCGCGCCTTTCCTCTATCTTCGCGCACATCTGCTCTCTGGTCAATCCATCGAACTGTATTCCGAGGGCGCCGCACGCCTTTTGCATGTCGGACTTCGGGAGAGACCTGCACTCCCGCCGCCCTATCATAAGAATCTTGTCCATCTTGAGCGTGAGCTGCGTCTTTTTCCCTTTAAATGTGAAAGTCGGTATGTACTTGTTATTTGTCTTGTTCGCATTGGTGTTTTTGGCAATGTTCACGAGGATGGCGCAGAGCTGCTCCTTCGACTTGCTTTCGAGCGACTTATCCGTGTAACCTATTCTGGAAATGAAGTCCAGAATTTTCTGTTTGGTGTAGCGGAGGCACTGCCTCGAGCCGATTCGCACGTCCGGGACGTTCACCATGGTGCCATTCGACTTGCGCACGCGGGTCACGGTCTTGTAAAGCTTGATGTCCGGGAAATTCGTAGAGATGTTCACGCGTCTGTTCGACGTGTTTCGGTTAAGACCGAACATCGCAGAAACGTTGTCGGGGACTCTGACGTTCGCGGTCTTGTAGGCGAGCGCGACCTTGTTCTTCGACTTCGTCTTATCGCGGGGGATCTTGTAACAGCACGGCTGCTGCTGTGGATTGGGTCGAAGGTAGTGTCCATCGGGGCATTTGCCGCCGAAGCTGTAGGGGGTGGGACGCTTCGCGGGGGGACACGTGGTTCCCTTCCTAGCGACGTTGGGGGCTGGCTGGTCGTTCGTGCGACTGGAAATCTTTCTCTTTCGGGTGGCTATGGTCGACTTGCCGCCGAAGTATTTGGATGCAGCGGTTTGAATCGACTTTATCTTTTTGATTGCGTCCTTGATTTCGTCCTTCGTGGGCGCCTTTTTTAACGACACCTGAAACACTCCGCCCTTCGTGATGGAGAGCGTGTGTTCCTTCGAACCCAGAAGCATGAAGACCTTCGACACGCTCTGCTTCGTCTTCTTGTTGAGTTTCATTCCCATGAAAGTGTCGTTCGAATACACGTCTTTGATGAAATCCTTCTCGTTGAACTTCCTCCCGCTCCGCAAGCTCATCAGAACGTTTTCTAACCTCAAAGGCGGAAGACCGGGGTTCTTGCCGAACACGTTAAAAAGCGCGCGTCCTATAGCCCTCGGTTGACTGCCCAGCCCCGAAAAGTCGTTCTCGCTCGTGCAGTTAAAGTAACCGCTCCTCACCGAAATTTTGAGACTCTTTGTGAACAGAGTAAATATGCCCACTTTGGAGTCTCCGCCCGAGTCGGTGATTCTAAATTTGAAATCGAATATCGTGTTGTCTGGAAGCGCTTGGCGGCGGTCATACACGACGCCGTACTCACTGGAAACGGAAAACAGTTTCTTCAACTTGTCACTCTTCCCAACAATTTCAATGAGTTTGTATGTTAAAGAGCCTATGGTGGTGGTCTTGTCTTTCAGTCCATTTTTGAACTGATCCGAACCTATGATCTTTTGTAAATCTTTGACCGCTTGGTCGTTTTTTTGAAGCTTACCCGTAGCCATGAACAGACCGAGGGTTGCTATTCCCACCCTTTGATTGTTGCCGGAAGCTTCTTCATCGTCCTTTTGAAACTCCCTCATCCTCACCTGCTCCTCCTTCTTTCGCTGTTGCGCTCGCGCTATTCTCTCCGCATTCCCCCTGTTGACCCTAGTTCTTCTACCCCTCCCGACTGCAAAAACCTGTGCGACGTTAGATGCACTAACCCTAGCGTCGCTTAGGCCAGGTGGCTGGACTCGTTCGCCACGTTCCATTTAATATGTGTTAATATTTATTATCTAGAAGTCTCCCAGAAATTCGTCGTCATCCATTTCGACATCCAAACCAACGACGATGCTGTGATTCTTGTAATTTTTGTTTCTGTACTTAATGGTCTTTTGTTCCACGCTAATTCCCTTCGAACCGAAGGGACCGTTGTAGAAATCTGGAGTGAACTTGTATCGACCGAGGTTGTTTGCTTTGCAGTGTTCGTTGAAATGAGTGATGAGTATGTTCAGAGGAACCTGCTTGTCCGAACCGTACTCGATCTGCGGCGAAGCCATGAAGTGTCTGAGGGCGTTGGTGCTTAGCGCCATTTCCTCGCGCGTCTTCTTGATTGCATTCGGTAGGTGCGCCCAGATTCCACCACTCACGAATCGGCTAATTGCGTCGTGGTAAGCTTCGTTTACCTTCCTCAATATGAAAGGAACTTCCGCTCTCAGCTTGTCTGGTAGCTCCGTATCGACGTCTTCTGGCTTTACTTGGATGGGGAAGGGAATGGTGACGAGGCGACGCTGAATACTACCAGAGTTATCGTGATAGCCCGGCGGCTCGTTTCCTGCCAAGATTCCGGGCACCTTCCACTTTACCGACTCCGCCGTCTTGTGCTTACGACCGATGCTAACGTTTTCGCCCGACACCATCGACTGGAAATCAGCCTGGCAGAGACCGAACCTCCCAGTAATCTCTGGCGCCACGAAAGCCTTCTTTTCGTAAATCGCGGACAGACCGAACTGCTTCTCAGGATTGTCACCCAGAGTGCCGATGTCCTCATCTTCGTAAAAGTAAGTACAAAGCTGGCAAATCATTCCCTTTCCGGTTGACGCCATTCCCTTCAAAAACATTATGACCTGCCACTTTTCCAACTCATTCACGTCATACAACATCCTACCGATGAAAAGCATCACACACTTCTTTACGTCATCATCGAACTTCTGGTAATTCAAGATTCGATCGAGGCACGGGGTCGGTATGTCGTACCAGTTGTCGTAAGCACTGTTATCAAAGTCCATATCGAAGTATTTAGAACTTACCAGCATTTGATCCAAAGACTTGAACTCCTCGGAATCATAAGGGTAGAACTTCGACTCTTTGTCCTTTGTCATGGCTATGTACAGCCCATTCCTAAAAGAGAATGCGTGTCTGTTTTTTACCAAATCCGGGAAGTACCAGTCCTTACAAACGGTTAGGTGTTCGATCAGATTCTTACGGGTGTTTCCGGTTTTCGTGAATTTACACCAGTTTTGAAAATCGATATGTCTGTCGAACATCCCTTCGACAAAAACTTCAATTTTCGAAATCTTCTCCCAAGCCCTCGTATTTCCTATTTCTTTGCACACGTAATCCTGATACCTCCTATACCGCCTTGTGTGCATATATTGAAGCGCGTAACACGTTAGTTGCTGAAAGTCATTGAGCGTTTGCTCCTCGCCCGGTGCCCAAGAGATGGGAGCGCATATGTCCTTCGGGTCGTACTCATGTCTAATTAGTGCGCTTTGCCTACTCATAATAGAATTAATCATACCAACCGTGCGCAACCTGAGTCGCTGATTCTCTTCGCTGATGCGATTCAGTCTCAGCCCCAACGTAGGTAAAACGGGATCAGCATCATAATAATCGGTGGCTGTATTGAACAGTTTGTGATTATCAGCATGAAGACGTGCGATGTATGGCATGATCCTCACATTATGCATCCCATCTGCTATCGCGTGTACCTTATCTATACCATTCTTATTGTAGTCGCTGTTTTCCAGATCAAAATACTTAATCATGAACTCATCATTTGCCACAACGCCCGTATAAATTCCCAAGTTTTTTTCAAGTTCGTCTATACATTTTATGATTTCATCCGTATCCGATTCCATCGCCCTCTTTTTCACTTCTTCTGCGTCATACATACAAAGCAAATGGGACTGTGAAATGTCATATTCGTGTTTTTCGGGGGGCGTCTTGGCTTGAGACATTCTTCCTATACATAGCCCGCAAATTTTTAAGCCAAGATTCGCTTAGAAATAATTTGAAACACTACTTCATTTTAGATGCAATTTTTAAGAGTAGTTTATTTGTAATGCTCATCTGTCTTGCCACCTCTCCTATGGTATCGTTGATGTCAATGAGCGCACTGCAGAGCGTATCACCTTCCTCGGTTACCAGGGCGGCGCTGATGTCGAATCCGTACTCGGGCACGAATCCTTCCATATCCTCCTCTGCCCCCTCTTCGTCCTCCTCTATCGTGTCGAGCATGTCCTCCTCGTCTTCTGGGGCGTCCTCGGGCATGACATCTTCGATGGGTTCCTCCTTTTTCGGCATTTGATATAAGAATTAGTATTATTTGAAAATAATTACGCGTTTGCCGCGCCAAAAAAAAATCTTGCGTTAGTGTATAAAAGCGAACAATGGCGGGTGGTCTCATGCAACTCGTTGCCTACGGTGCCCAGGATGTCTACCTCACCGGTAACCCCAAGGTTACTTTCTTCCAGGCGGTCTACAAGCGCCACACTAACTTCGCGATGGAGAACATCGAGCAGGTCGTGAACGGCTCCGCCGGTAACTCGGGTCGTCTTTCGGTCACCATTGCCCGCAACGGTGATCTGATCGGCAACATGTACCTGGACCTCGTGACCATAGCGCAAACGGGAACGCTCGACAAGTGCTGGGCTGCCGAGCGTGCCGTCCAGGACATTGAGCTGACCATCGGCGGTCAGCGCATTGACAAGCACTACCAGCGCTGGTGGCGCCTGTACGCCGAGCTCTACCTCGACGAGGCCAAGAAGGCTAACTGGGGTAAGATGACCTCGGACGTGGTGGCCGGCACCAACCGTGTGGTCCTGCCACTGATCTTCTTCTTCAACCGCAACCCCGGTCTCTACCTGCCCCTCATCGGTCTCCAGTACCACGAGGTGCGCCTCGACATTGACCTGTCGGCTGAGTTCACGCGCTACTTCTCGACCTCGGGTGTGAAGGTGTGGGGTAACTACGTGTACCTTGACACCGACGAGCGCCGTCGCTTCGCCCAGAAGGGTCACGAGTACCTGATCGAGCAGGTGCAGCACACTGGTGCGGACAGCATCGGTAACACCACCTCGGCTAAGCAGGTGCGCCTGTCGTACAACCACCCAGTCAAGGAGCTGGTGTGGTGCTTCAACAACACCAAGTCGTCGGGCGCGGACGAACAGGGTAACGAGCTGTGGAACTTCACCTCCAACGTGGCGTACTCGAACGTTGTGGTCGACCTGCCCACCGCCTCTTCGGGCGAGAACTACGTGGCGCCCGGTCAGATGGGTGCTCCCCAGGTCCTGGTCGGCGGTACCCACTCGAACCGTCCCATCGTGGAGAAGGCGGAATCGACTACGTCTGTCACCGGCGGTCCCCTCAAGACTTTCAAGCTCATCCTCAACGGTCAGGATCGCTTCAAGGAGCAGCCCGGCTCGTACTTCAACGAGGTGCAGCCCTACTACCACCACTCGGGTAACCCCATGGGTGGTGTGTATGCGTACTCGTTCGCCCTCAAGCCGGAGGACCACCAGCCCACTGGCACCTGCAACTTCTCGCGCATCGACAACGCGCAGGTCGAGGTTACCCCCAAGTATGCTCTCGACACCAGTGGCATCATGAGCATGTTCGCGGTGAACTACAACGTGCTGCGCATCCAGTCCGGTATGGGCGGTCTTGCGTTCTCGAACTAAATTAAACCACAAACTATATCCAAAAATATAAAATGCATGCAATTTTAAAGCATTCTATATTTTTTTTGTAATTTTATAGTATAAATGAAGATGCCTAAGTTTAACTACCGCTCTCTCCCCGTGCAGGCTCAGGCGGTTCTGCTCGTTGGGCTCATTTCGGTGCTCTTCCTCGTCCTGCAGATGCTGGGCGAACGCGCCAAGAAAAACGATAAGGTGTCGTCCGTGGTGGTGACGCTCGCGTCGCTTATTGCCGTCGCCGTCTCGACCTACAACATCCAGTGCCTCATCAACGGCGGGTGCCGCAACTGGGCGACTCTCCTCGCGATCATCTACGTCATTACCCAAAGCAGCGCAATCGTCTCGATGCTGTAATTAAAAAAAACACAGTATAATAGTAATAAATAATGTCAGGAGCATTAGTTAACCTCGTTTCCAAAGGAGTTCAGGATGCATTCCTATCCGGAAGCCCACAAGTTTCGTTCTTCCGTCAAAATTACAAGAGACACACTAATTTTGCAATGAAACCTGTGGAAGTGACAGGCATTGGTTCCAACGGACCCAACGCGCAACTCTCCTTCAAAATAGAGCCGAAGGGTGACCTTCTCACCTACGTGTGGCTGGATGTCGACGACATCGGTAAGGGCGCTGACACCGACCAGGATATCCAGACGGGAGTGAGCAACACCCCGACAGAAATCGAACTCTGGATAGGAGGGAAAATGGTTGACCGCCAAGACGCGTTTTTCATCGATTCGCTCTGGTCGAAGTTCCTCGCATCGTCGCCATCCAAGTATTGGAGACCAACCTCGAGCACGCAAGGCGCGACCGGAAACGCCTTCCTACCCCTGCATTTTTTCCATTGCGATGAAACCACCACCCCACTGCCACTCGTTGCAATGCAATACCAAGAGGTGGAAATTAGGATTAAGCAGGGCGCGAACATCAAAGCGGCTTCCAGTGCCAAGCTGAAGATGTACGCCAACATGATTATGCTCGACACCGATGAACGCAAGTTCTTCACCGACAACGAACACGAAATTCTCATCACCCAAACACAGAGAATCGCGGTCGATGGAGCCGCGGCTTCCACCAGCTCGGTGGATCTCTCGTACTTCAACCACCCAGTGAAGGCAATCGTGTTTGGTGGAGATGACGATGATGGTCTCGACGTGACGGACGTGCAAATGGTAGTCAACGGAAATGACTACTTCGGAACCCCGATGCCCAGAAAGTATTTCAACAACGTCGTGAACTACTACCACACGGAAAACACGCTCCAAAACGGCGATGCTAACGACTCTGCGAAGTACATGGTTCCGCTCTCACTCTGCCCGTGCAAACACCAGCCAACGGGGACGCTCAACTTCTCGCGCGTCGATAACGCCAAGCTCACGTGGACGAAGGACGGAACGGAACCGCTGCCATTCGTATATGGCGTGAACTACAACGTGCTGCGGGTCAAGGGCGGCATGTCAGGCGTTGCATTTTCTAACTAAAATAGTATAAACATGATCTTCCTAGATCGACTCTTTCGAACTCTCAATAGAGATATTTATCTGCCATCCAAGTGCAGAGGACCTCCATTGAAAGACCGTTGCTTTTGTAAAATTTATTGCAAATACCCACCACCAGGGAAACCCATACCAATTAAGATAAAGTAAAAAGATCCTCTTCTATGTATTGTGCTGCCTCTTCACTCATTACAGTATTATATTGTTCTTGGGCGGCTTCTACATCACCAGGATTATTATTAATAGAGTTAGCCGCTTCCGTATACATTAAACTAAGAAATCCATTCTTTTGAGTTTCAAAATTTTCATCATCAGTACTATAATCTGATCTAAGTAATTCTTCATTAAGACTTCCTATGACGAATTTTGGATAATCGGACTTGTTGCGATAGCGAACAAACTCCGGATCAGTAATTGCGCCAATATCTACAAGTGGATATAATACACGGTTAAAATTCTGTTGACGCGTAGTAACCGTTACGTTTGAGGAAAAGTAGCCAGTTGCGTTGACTATCTTTTGCCCTTCTATAAGAGTACCAAGTTTATCATAATTCTTTTCTGATATATATTCTCTAAATTTACCACTAGAAGTGAGGGAGGGAGCTTTAAATAAATCTCTAGGTAGAATTGGAATGCTTGCTTGGCCACCTCGTTCGGATTTAAGAGCGTTCTCGCGCAAATTTTCCTGTCGGGACGCCTCCTTCTCCTCCGCCTCCTTCCGTCCGTAGTAATCATCGTCCTTCTTCTTGTCCTTCTTGTCCTTCTTGTCCTTCTTGTCCTTCTTGTTCTTCTTGTCCTTCTTGTCCTTCTTGTCCTTCTTGTCCTTCTTGTCCTT
>TARA_B100001121_G_scaffold211164_1_pt1 | contig 12888 bp, 8 predicted proteins | sample TARA_B100001121 | Tara Oceans TARA_B100001121 (sample SAMEA2622817) | marine metagenome | biome: marine biome (ENVO:00000447); feature: surface water layer (ENVO:00002042); material: "saline water (ENVO:00002010), including plankton (ENVO:xxxxxxxx)" | depth 5 m
TTTCTTGATTACCCAGATATTATAGTGCATTTTGGGTCAGGCGTCAACCATCCATCATTTCTGCGTGAACCCATCCTGTGCAGAGATATTTTGTCTCAGTTTTGGGGGAAACACCACGATGAAGAAAATCCCAAGTAGCAGGAAATATAATTAACTTTCCTGCCTCTGGTTGAATTCTAGTTCCATCTATAAACTCAGTATATCCACCATCTTTAATATCATTCAAATACCATATGAATGTAACCAGTCTTGATGTTGTCTGATCATGATGCCAGATGTAATAATCACCAGGTTGAGTTTTTTGTATTTGATATCCAGTATCATCTTCAAATCTACCCAATGCTTTAAACTGAATATATTCTTCAGGAATAAATCTTAAATATTCTTTCAATGCATTATTGAGAGATTTAAAAAATGCTTCATCGTATGATTTCCAATCTTCTTTTCCAGTAATACTTAAATCACAAGATCTTTTAATTTCCAATCGAACACCACTACCAACCTGCCCTTGTCTTTTTCTATCGTCCAACTCAAATTTTTGAATAACATTATTACAAAAAGATCTAGGGAGAGCATCTTTTTGTATGTAAATGAAATCTGAAGACTTTGTTTTTTTCTTACGATTAAAAAATTTCATCACAATATCACTTATAATGATATTATATCACGACTTCATAATGTAGCAAAGAGCATAGTATGGTGGGCGGTTAGCACCAGTGGCAGAACTTCCCTGACTATCACTACTACCATTTACACTGTGTGAGTGTGATCCATTATTATTGGTGCTGATATTATGACTATGATCTCCTTCAGATTGGGAGTTACCATTTACGTTATGTGAGTGGTTACCTGCTGCTTCAGTGTGTGCTTTCCACGCTTGACCACCGTTAGCATCAGGGTTATTATTACCACCATTAGCACCTAAATTATCATCAGTACCCCATCTGTGAGTGTGAGAACCTGTATTGTTGGTTTGATAGTTACCACCACCATGGTGGTGATTTCCACTATTATTAGTATTACCACCGTGACTATGACCACCAGTATTATTGGTTCCATAATTACCAGAACCATGACTATGTGATACAAGGGTAGCATCATCACTACCACCAAAATTACCAACAGTGTAATTACTTCCTGTACCAGCACCAACAACAAATCTATTTCTTAAATCTGGTGTGCTATTAGTACCATTACATAATACCCATCCAGCGGGGATAGCATTTTCTGCGCCAGACCACATGATAATGCCGCCTGATGGGAAAGCACTCGCTAATTGAGAGGTCAGAGCAAGTGTTCCTGATGTTGTTGGGAAGGTAATGGCTTGATTATTACCACCAGTCTTAACAACAACTTCAAGTGTCCCATCTTCAGAACCAGAAGTTGGATCAAGAATTTTACCCCTTACTTCAACATAACTTTGAGTAGTTCCAGCACTATTTTTGCCTTGGAAATCTAGTTCACCAATTAAATCATTAGCAGCAGGAGTAGCACTATCTCTAAGGAGATTGATTGAAGGTTCTGGTGTAGGACCTGCATCAGTAGAAGTCAGTGTAAGAGAATCTGTCGCTGTAATCGCACCACCAGAAGTTACTTTGATGATGTAGCAAAGGGAATAATATGGTGGAAGATTTGCATTTGTTGCTGATGAACCTTGAGAGTCAGTTCCAGGAGACTCAGCACCTGTGCTACCACTAACTCCTGGTGATGAACTTCCTGTATTTCCACTAATTCCAGGAGATTCAGAACCCGTGTTTCCGCTAATATTTGCCGTAGAATTTCCAGTATTTCCACTACAATTTCCACTTACATTGTGGTTGTGGGAGTTATCCGAAGTTGTCCACATCTGTCCACCACCACTAGTGGAACTATTTGCATCATACGAATATGGTCCAGCACTACGATTACTCCAATTAGCAAGTCCATTAGCAAATGTAAGTTGGTCATCACCAGGAAAAATATGATAGTGGGTATAAGTATTGGTGTTTCCACTTATATTTCCATTGAAATTATGAGTGTGACCATCTACTGATAATGATCCGTCGTTGTGACTATGACTATCTACTGATAATGATCCGTCGCTGTGACTATGACTGTCTACTGATAGTGTTCCATCACTATGACTGTGACTGTCTACTGTATGGGAGTGAGATACAAGAGTAGCATCGGCACTACCACCAGTTGCTGCTAAAGCGAAAGAAGTTCCTTCACCAACAACAAAACGATTTCTTAAATCCGGCACATTGAAAGTTGTGCTTCCATCACCGGATCCATGTGTAGTACCGATGGCATTGAAAAGATCTGTATTAGCAACTCTACTGATAGCAGAACCATCACAGAGCAAGTATCCAGATGGAACACTTGCTGCTGTTCCAGACCACATACTTACGGTACCAGCAGGTGCTCCGTCTACACCAGCACCACCTTGACCACCGCCACCACCATCTACTTCAGCAGTCCAAGCAGATCCAGTCCACTTTAGAACATGACCAAAAGTTGGAGATGCTGGGACATTTACATTCGCCAAATCACCTAAGTTTTCACTATTGATATTGGAGATGTAAGTATTGGTATCAACAGTGTAAGTTCCAGCGCCAGTGCGCTTCATAAAACCATTAGCACCGAAGTCACTATCTTCGATGTATCCTACAGTTGCATGATTACCCCAACTAAATGCAGTGTTCCAATTACCAGAATTATCAGTAATAACACTATATGCGCCAGGAGTAGCACCTCTCTTTAATAATCCTTCAGAGGTAAAATCACCATCAACAACCACATCAGCGTGTGATGTTTCTTGAATAACATAATCAGATGATCTTTCCCACTTACCTGAAGTAGAGTTATATTTGATTATTTGATTGTTAGTTGCGTTAGCAACATCATTATCAACATCTTGAAGACTATCAAGATTCAAAGCACCTTGTCCACCACCAAGAGCAACCCATTCTGGTGCTTGTCCTGGACCATTAGACTTTAAGAAACGCCCAGCAGCATTAGTCGGTGGTAGAAATACTGTCGTATCAGCAGCATCTTGATATGGAATTGATCCTTTCTCACCACCTTTTATGTTCTCTGCGGTGAGACCACTACTACCAGCAGCAGTTATAGAACCTTTTACAACTAAATCTCCATCAATAGATATACCCTTCTTAAGAGTTACATCTTCAGCGAAGAATACATTGCTAAGAAAACGAACCTTTGCAGCAAAGGTTTTCTCAAAACTAGTTTGACTCGGTATAGATGACATGATTATAATGCGCTAATTGCACTCTTAGCAATCTTAACTGCTGCTTGAGCACCAAATCCACCAGCTCCACCAGATGCAGCAATAGCAATATCTTCTGCTTTAAGACCAGAGAAGACTTGATTCAAGAATGTCTTTTTATTGACTTCTGTTGCTATACAATCGGGTCCATAAGAATGTGGGGCGTCACAATATGCTTCTTTTGCTTTAATATCAAACTTTTGACCAACATCAAATGTAGCATTACCACCACATTTGAACTTAATATCTTCTTTTGCTTCCATAATGATGTTAGCACCCTTGATCCTAATATCACCATTTTCCTGAGCAGTAATAACAACACTGCCCTTCATTCCACTGATGACAATATCAACACCACCACGATCATTATTCTTTCCACCACCACCGATAATTTCAATGGTTTGATCGTTATAGATGTGATAAACACCTGCCTGGTTCATACCACATAGGGAAATATCTCCACTATCAGTATGGGCGTACTTCTCATACACACCAGCACCAAGGAATCCATTCGTAGGATTGTTTACATCAATCCTGAATTCTGGTGTGTATGAAATAATCTTTCGTCTAGCCCAGTTATTGCTCATATATCAGTCCTCCTACCGTATTTAGTATCCTCCACCATATCCACCGCCAGAACTTGGTGGAGGTGTTGGAGGGGATGGAGGTGGTGTTGGTGTTGGAGATGGTGGGGGTGTTGGAGGGGATGGAGGTGGTGTTGGCGTTGGAGATGGTGGGGGTGTAGGTGATGGGGATGGTGTTGGTGATGGGGATGGTGGGGATGATGTAGTGCTTTGATCACCACTAGATGTGGTGGTTGATGTTGATGGGGGTGTAGATGCTTGTGTTATTTGGGTTGTAGTGCTTACAGACGTTGATGCAGATCCAAGACTTTCTGCTGGAGTATTATAGATGTGCTGATGAGGAGTTGATGTATGTTTAGCACCAACCATCTTTCTTCCAGTTGAAGGATGTAAATGGAATGGTCCATAATATTTTTTACCATCAACATAACCAACGAAGTCATCATCTTTAGAGATACAATCAATAACCTGCTTGACTACACCTTGTAGTTCTTCTGGTCTTACTCTGAGTCTAGGTCTCAATATAGCACCAGATCCTGTCTTGGAGTTAATAATAAACTCCATAGCATCAACAATTGATGGGAATTCAAGGATTGACTCACCATCTCTTTCAACAGGAACTCTATTTACTTGGAAGATACTTCCATTACCATCTACATTGATTTCATATTCATTACCATAGTTATCCGTAACAGTATCATTTTCTGGATCATATCCAGAACCACCATCAATAATATTAGGTCCATTCTCATCATCTGGAATATAATCTTCAATATCAGTAGATGGTGTATAATCTTGACCTTCTGTTACGATGTAGATATCTGTAATCTCCCCAAATGTTGGTGAGTCTGGATCATAATCAATTCTAGACCTAGCAGTAGCACCAAATCCCTTTCCACATTCATCAACAATCTCAACAAATGGTGGGAATGTATATCCTCCACCACCATTCACAAGATCAACACCAATCATACTTCCAGTTAAACCTCTACCACCTTCGGCAATTTGAAGGATAGCATTGGCAACACCACCTTTACCTTTTCCGCCACCAAAGATTTTAATTTTAGTTCCACCACACCCACCAAGTTCTGGTGGACCAGCATAACAATTACCAAGAGCACTCTTGAATCCAGGAGCAGAAACACTTGGATTAGCAAAGTCAAATAGACCAAGAGAACCAATATCTCCAGCAATGTCTTGAATTGCTTGGAGAGGTGCTTCCGCAAGTGCTTTAGCTTCGTTAGCAACTGCTAAGATCTCCTCAACAGGAACACCAGTCTTATCGCTGCTTCCTTTTCCAATTACCCATTCATCAGAAGAGAGATCAAATTCTGGAGCAACTTCATTACATCCAAGTTTATCTGCGAGACCTAAGATTGCACCAGCAGTTCCACCAAGGAATTCTCCAACATCAAATCCGTTAGATATTAAATCCAATGCTCCCATAAAAGGTTTCAGGAAACTTGTTACTCCACCAATGATATGATTCATTAGAGCACCAACAACTTGATCACCAATACATTCAACAAAGTTGAATACATTCTCTGCTACATTTGTGAGTACACCATTAATAATATCTCCAAGACCATTGATAATATTATTTGCTACACAAGGAATAGCATCAGACAATTCTTTTACTGGACCAATGAGTAATGCTTGAGCGATTGTTCCTGCTTTTTCAGCGATTGGATCGCTTTGTGTTGCGGCAAAAACTGTTGCATATACACCATCATAAAGAATCTGTAGTCCACCATTTAATGCTGGAACCAAAGCATCAGTAAGATTCTTGGTCATATCACCAACAACCTTCATAGCACCTTTTTGAATGCTAGCAGTCATACTAGCAATTTCACGCATAACAGATTGTCTAGCGTTTCCGACAGCATCTTTTACACTATCAGTTATTGACTGGACCTTAGCAACAAAGTTTCCAACCTCTGTTTTGATTGTACGAACAGCACTAGCGGCATCCGAAGATGCTGCTAATACTTTTTGACCGATAGCAGGTGAAGCAGATTTTAATGCCGTCTCTGTGCTTGCATTTTGACCTGTTGCTTCTCCTACTCTATCAGCAGTCTTCTTATCAGTTGCAATAGGGGAAACCTGAGATAAAGAATTCTGCTCACTTGATTGACTGTTAGCAACAATACCGCCATCATTCTTTACCTTTTCAGTATTGCCTGTAAAAGGAACAAAAGGTGCTTGAAATTCACTAGTTGCAACCTGAGAAGTTCTTCCAAAGACTCCCATGATAACTGGAACTTGTCCATTATCACCATCAAGAAAGAATCCAAATACAGTATCTCCAGGAGCAATAGAAACAGATGTTGATCTATTTTGAGCACCAGAACCATCAGTGGTTCCCATCAAGATAGTTGCCCAAGGTAAATCTTTGTTAGGAAGTTCTACAATACTATATGGATGATAACCAAGGATACGAACCTTGATACGATTACCCCATCCACCACCATTCTGCTGAAGGTCATAGTCTTTACCTTCAGGGGGAATTTGTCCCACCCACCAGCGGAACCCATCCCGCCCCATAAAATTAGTTTTTAAAAATGACTCCTCTAACATTATTTTTCTTTATTGTTTGGACTAAACTGACCGAAAGTATCTCTAACTAATTTTGCAGAAGTATATGATCCTTTAGAGTCAAAATGGTGACATAACTCTTTAATCATATATAGACCACTTTGCTCCTGATCATACTCTTTCTCTTTTTTAGTTGTTGTAGCAGGAAATAAGCACTCAACAACATTACCTGCTTCCAAATCGGTATTACAAGCAACAGTAATAGTCAATGTTTGAGTGAATAATGTATTGTATCTCATCAATGATTGAGATTGGAATTCAAGAGCATCAGCATTTTTTTCAGTTGATACTCCAATCTCAAGAGTTCCTAAATCAACAATACCAGTCATCATTCTGGTAGGAACATCACCAATAGATTTATCAGGGTCATCGGCAAACTTTGGAAGTTCTATCTTACCACCAAGATTTCTTGAGTTATCAACATAATCACTTATCCTAAACTTACCTTTATCTGGACCAGTAAAGGCAAAGTTCAGTGGATTAAAGTATGCACGGAAACTAGAATATGCACCAAGACGAAGTTTCTCAAGCATATTCTGATTTCTATTGGTCACATAATTAATGATTTGAAAATCTTGTGCTTCTTTGTTGGGATTTACAACATCATTAGCATTATATGTTACTTTCTTTTCTTGCGAGATAAGTTTATCTAAGGACTTGAACTTATATCCACTTTGAGTTTCATAGAAACAATAACCAGCAGTTCCATTTCCTTCAACTTCTGGAACACCTTTCGATGCTAACCAAGTCAGCACAGTGAATGGTTTTCTCATATTACCAATGAACCCATACTTGTTCATTGTCTTATCTACTTCCACAGTTTTTGAAGTTCTCAAGTAATCCTTAATAATCTTCTCAGCAGAAACAGATATTGGTGAAGATGTTGGAAACTTTACAGGAACTCTAGCAGTCTCATTGGTAATTGCTTCTCTTGAGCAGAGATTGAGAACAAATGATTCTGATTGATTGTTGCTAATTACGTTAGTAATACTAGAGACATAGAAGTATTGACTCCTGTCTGAGAAATCTAGTTTATCTTTAATCCTAATAGATACTCTTTCGCCACCTCTCAAAGGTAATCCTTGGTATATACCTTTTCCATTGACAGTATTGCCAGTGTTAGTAATTACCATCTTCAAGGTTATTGTTGGTGAAAAAATATCCTCATAATAATCAATTGACTGAACACCAAGTCTAAGGTCAACCGTAGTTGACCCATCATTAGATTCGATAAGTATTTCTTCGTAAATCGAAGGATCGGACAGAGACATTATACGTACTCTAACTCTCTAAGAAGTGCTTTTGTGATGAAACTATTTAACGTAGTTCCGCTAGGAATAGAAATAGATTCTTCACTACCAGATTGAGGCATTGGCGCAGAAGGAGAAGAACTTGATGGAATTGGAACAGTAATAACAGATCCTCTCTTCTCTGGTGTAACACCCTGAGCAACTTGACTTCTGCTTCCAGTTCCTTGAAGGTCAAGTGAAGGTCCACCTACATTAGAAATAGTGTTTCCTGGCGCAGATGATACCATCCCATCAATCTTTGCTTTTGTAAGACGAATCAATGCAACATAAGGTGCTGGTGATGTATTACCACCATAATTTGTTGATCCTCTTTCAGTAGATGCTTCTAAGTGAATGTGAGGTCCAGTAGAACGTCCTGTAGAACCTGTGATAGCAAAAGATGTCCCTGCTGGAACTTTACCAGAGGGAATAATAATTTTACTATTATGTGCAAATCTCAGTTGAACTCCTTGAGATGGAACCCAAAGATCAATCAAATATCCATAAGCACCATAAGATCCAGATGCAACAACTTCAGCATCAGCAGTTAATGAAATATAAACACCAGCAGGACAACTAAGGTCAATACCACCGTGTGGTTTTGTTCTAAAACTTTCCTGCATACCTCTAGTTGAAGTAACAGTTGCTCCCACTTCACCGCCAAGTAGTTGAGTAACATCTTGCCCAACTCTATATCTGGTGTTAGAATCAACCTGTGATGTTACAGAGGTATTAGTTCTAGGACCAGCTGCTGCTTTTTTGGCAGCAGGGAGAAACTGCTCGTAACTCCGATTAGTATATACAGACCAAGCACCAAAACCTTGCTGCTTGAGGATTTCATACGCTGCTTTAGCGTTTGTAACAGGATTGAATAATTCATCATTTGATTTAAGTCCAAATTGTTTTCTTCTTTCTTCACCTAACATATATCCAGGTTCGTCAAGCATATTAATCTGCCATAAACCATATGAATTGTCAGGATATGTTGTATTGTGCGCTCCACTCTTACCACCAGACTCTGCTAAAGCAATAGCAGTCATAAGAGGAACATCTTTTTCTGGAATACCTGCTGCTCTCGCGACTTGAACTATTTGTTTAGCATCAAGTGTTCCACCAGTAGGAAGAGATGCAGATCCTTCTTGACCTTGCTGTCCCTGTTGACCTTGTTGACCAGAACCAGGGGATCCAGGTTTATCTGGAAGACCAAGAATTTTTCTAGCAAAATTTCCAATAATCTTGAATAGATCAAAATCTTGGAGCATTTGAATCATATTTCTAAAGTCTTGTTCAAATGCTCTAGCACCATTTTGTAACTTAGTTACGCCTTTATCGATTATCTTTTTTTGTCCGAAGAAATCAAAACTAACAAGTTTAGTAAAGATATCACCAAGATTGGAAGTAAATCCTGTAAAGAAATTTACTGTTCCCTCATACCATCCTTTGAGTAAACCAGCAGCTTGTTGTATGCGTTGAGTTAAATCTTGAACTGTTTTAATAATAACAGGAAGACTTGTAACAACCCATCCAACTAAAATAGTTCCAAGGAAGTCCATAATTCTTCCAAGGAATCCTTTTGTGCTACTTCCAATGACCTTAGTAGTTCTGCGGAAGATACCACCTACTCTAGATGCCTCAATTTGATCTTCTTTTTCTCTCCTCCTAACTGCTTCTCTTCTTCTCCTATAAAGTTCACGCTTTTTAATTATAGCACGCTTTTGATTGCGGTTACCTTGAGTAAATTCTTTTATTATAACCGATGACGCACTATTTGCGGCACGAAGACTAGCACCAAAGGCATTGATGGAATTTTGAATTCCTTCTATACTATTACTATTTTTTAATAGAGAAGTTTTTATTTTATCCATCAGACTCCTAATACATTGAAGTTAGAAATAGCACCAAAGGTATAGATATTATCTTCATTGTTGGTTGCATAACCTTCTACACCACCAATAGGACCAGAAGCAGCAGGTGCTGCTGCTGTTTGTGGTTCATTTGATGGAGTTTGCATAGGTACAACAGTTACACCAGGTTCAGCAACTGGTTGCGATACATTTTGTGCAACTGTTTTACTCTTATTCATTGACTCCAACATTGATGGTGGAAGAGTTCCATACTTACCAATATATTGTTCTTGTTTGATATATTCTGTGGTTTCTGGGTCAAGAACTTTTTGACCTGATAGATTCGCTTCCGAACCCATAGGTTTTGATAGATCAACTTCACCATTACCAACATCAACTGTTAATTTTACTTGACCATATTCTGCTTCTTTCGTTGGACCTGCAGGATCTAGTTCTGCATCACCCATTGATGACATGGATGTAAGCAAGTCTTTCGACATTCTTGCTGTAAGATCTGCAGAATCTCTTAAAGACTCTATCGCACTCGTCGCATTATTGAGTGAAAGACCACCTTTACCAAGATCCCCTTTACCACTTTCAGTTTCTACTTCGGGTTTTGGCGTTTCTGGTTTTAAGTCTGGTGTTTCGGGATTAGATTCTACATTATCTGCAGCATCTGTGGTTGTAGTTGTTTGTGCGTCAGCATCAGGATTTTTTTCTGGTTCTGGTTCTTTTTCACCATCTCCAACCTCAAATATTGGATCAAATCCAGCAAATTCGGCAAGAGCATTTGCTACTGTCTTACCAGCGTCTACAATAAAAGTAAGTAACTGTCTTCCTGGTTTTGTAAAAAGTCCAACGGCAGCAACTGCTAATAGTTTTACACCAAGGACAGAGAATGTTCCCAGGAGAGCAGCAAGACCCAACTTGATTCCTGCGTATATAGTACCTATAATTGCAAGATTTTTAAGAACATTATTTTTGATTTCATTTAACTTATCTTTATTTCCTTCACTCAATGCCTTCAAGGTTTGAACACCTTGATTCAACAACCATCCACCAAGAATAGCAACAAAGAAGTCTTGAAGTCTACCCAATGTAAACTGTGCTTTGTTAGCAATCTTTTGAGCAGGTGCTAATGCTGCTGCTTGTATCTTTTTCTCAATCTGACTTTCTTTTCCTTCCCTAAGTTTCTGCTCAGAGAGTCTTCTTTCTAATTCTTGATCTTGATTATCTTTCTGTTCTTGAAGTCTTCTTGATGTAGTAATCTGAGTACCAATAACTTGAAGAGAACCAGTTAATGACTGCATCTGGGCAGTAAGATTCTGTATCTGTGTAGATACAACACCAAGTTGTAATGAGTTTTTAGTAATAAGTGCTTTAGACTCAGCAGCATCCTCTACGGCAGCAGGAGCAACCGCTCTGCCTGTGTAGGCAGCAGCGGACATTCTTGGTCCTCTACCGAATATTGGGGAAATCTCAACCATTCTGCTGTTGTGCCTTTAGGTTTTCTTCTTCAATATACTGTTGGAGGAAAGCAAGGTAAATTTCTTTCTCCCACGGTATCATATTTTCTAACTCTGTCAAGCTATATTTATGATGCTGCATCAAGGCAAAATTGATTCGAAAGTATGACTCAAGATCAGTATGAGCCATACTCACCCGAAAAAACTTGCTAAACCCTCAAGTACAATCTCATTATCAACTCCCGTGTTGGGATTCTTGACTACAACAGTGTGAGAAAGTTTAGGCATTGTAGCAAAGAAAGTTTCAATCTCTTTGAATTGCCTAGAGTTCAACTGTTCGATAAAATCCTTTAGTTCTTTCTCAGTGCAGTCAGCAGCAGACCACGACTCTTCCTCATTGTAAATCTGCTCAATACAGGACATAATGATACCAAAGGTATCTTCAACACCAGCATCAGCAACAACGAAGTTGTTTTGAATAAACTCATTCATTGAAGGATATCTCATCCTAAGAGTCAATTGATCATCAAGTTTGATATCTCTTGAGTGTTCTTCATCATGTTGAATTTGAATTGAATCCAAATCAATTACAGTAGGAACTTTTGTGGTTCCATCATCAGGACAAGTCACAAGAACTTCTACTTCCTCACCAACAGACTTACCACGAATGTTGAGGAACAAGTATTCGATATCAAAAGTAGAAAGTTCTTCTACTTTGACTCCACGGGTGAGGATGCAGTTCTTGATTACATCTTTGACTGCACCCGCAATCTGCTTTGTATCTTCGCTTTCCATAGCGACGATCAAAACCTTTTCTTCCTTCACTAAGAATGGTCTATACTTAATCTTCTTCTTAGTCGAAGGTATCACCAACTCATAGGTTGGTGTAGCAATCTTTGGTAAAGGCATTACAATTCATGCACATCAGTAAAATTATTTAGTGGGGTTAATTGCGACCTCTAGCACTAGCATCATTAGATGATGTAAAATTAGAATTACTAATTTGAGTATTACTTAATATAGAAGTATCTGGATTAACATTAAAAAGATTCGCATAATTATTCGAATTCAAGAAACTTGATGTTTTTAAACCAAGGTCATTGGGGAGATTAAATGCATCACTGAACGATGCACCATAAACATCTTTTGAACCTTGAGAGAACAATCCAGAAAAATTTGGATTTGTTAGATTATTACTATCACCAATGAATTCATTAATTGAGCGAGATTGTCCAGAGTAATATCTATCATAATGGAATGAAGCAGATGCCTTCAGGATTGTTGAACCCTCATATGAAACTGGTGTTGCATTCAATGAGATTGGGAATAGTCCAAAGAATCTATATTCAATATATCTCTTATAATCTCTTTCAAACTTGACAATTCTAGTTTCATCACACTTATATTCACTTGGATATCTCATCCTGAAGTAGTAACCCTTACGAAGTGGATTGACCCCATCTTTAGTTTCACTACCAGAAGAGATAAACTCCATCCAGTGCTCTAAGAACTTTAATGATCTGTAAGCATTATCAACATAGAACTCCATATCCATTTGGACAAAAGTTCTAGTGTGTGCGAACTTCTCAGCAACCCCAGTAAAGTTACCGACCACATCAGCAGTAGCAATTCCACTACCTGGAAGTGATGCTCTACTACAAAGCAAACTAAGATTATCAGTGATAAATCTATCATTCATCCCTCTATCACGGAGATGAGTTCTTAAATTTCCACTTAGACCACCAAACTGAACAACAAAATGAGAGGTCTGTGCTACTTCAGTTAATGTTGGCTTTATCTGAGATATCTTTTTCGGAAATGGTCTAGGCACTCTAAATACTC
>TARA_B100001121_G_scaffold110065_1_pt1 | contig 12865 bp, 6 predicted proteins | sample TARA_B100001121 | Tara Oceans TARA_B100001121 (sample SAMEA2622817) | marine metagenome | biome: marine biome (ENVO:00000447); feature: surface water layer (ENVO:00002042); material: "saline water (ENVO:00002010), including plankton (ENVO:xxxxxxxx)" | depth 5 m
ATCTTTTTTCTTTGGTTTGAATAAGACCTTTTTGTTTCTCAAGAAGCGCCGATTCTTCGCCATACATAGTTTCCAAGTCTTCTGAAGATTGGTCATTAGTATCGGGGGCTGATTCGGGTGAATCGTTTTCTTTGTTGTCATCTTCAATGAGTTCTTTGACTTTATCGAAACGTTCTTTCACTTCATCGTCTTTGATCTCAACGTTATCTTTGATTTCATCGACTTTCTTATTGATAACATAGGCAACAATATGCTGATTTTCTTTTTTGTATGCCTGATCCACTTCAAAGTCTGAGGGAGTTGATCCACTACCGATCAATTGCCTTATTTTGTCATAACTAATTTTATCAGCTATAAATTGTTTGAAGTTTTCTTCAGAATAGTCTGCACTCAAATATTGGGCTTTAAATAGTTCCCACCGTCTAATATCAAATTGATTTAAGGGCTGTCCGAGAGTGTCTGTTACCTGAAATTGATCGATCTTTTTAATTTCTTTCACGATGTCATCATCGGAAATATGAATTTCGTAATCCTTAGCCCTCTCTCTGAGTAGCATGAGATTGTAAACAAACGCTTGCTGCATGCTTTTAGCATCCGTAGTTGATGCTCTTTCACTTGTGAGTTGCTGAAAAAAATCAATGTAATCAGAACCCATTGTGAACATAAACCGACCAGACCAAGGTCCTAGGGCAGTGTTCCAATCCTGTTGGGTATAAGACTTGCCTCCAATTTCAAACATTACTTCAGTATCCTGTCTGTTTTGGACTTTGCCTGCGTCATAAAAGAAGGTGAAAGCGACGATTACGATAGCCGCCACAACCCACATTATGGGTCCTTGAGAGTTTCGGAAAAAACCTAACATTGTATTATTTTAAATTGGGATTGGTTTCAGGTTTGAGAGGGACTGACATTAATGGCTAATCATGTATAAATTCAAGGGTTTTTTGCCTCTTTTCCTGTATATTGGGGTTTAGTATAGTTTAATGATATGGGTTGAATTTAACTCCCCAGAGCAGAATCCATTGCCGTGTCGGCGGAAGTTCCATTTTGCTGTGCTCTGAGGTAGCAATCTCTGGCCAAATCGAGACGTTTCGGGTTGGATGTGGCATAGAGGTAAGCAAGATTGTAATAAGCATCACCAAAGCTAGGGTCAATTGCGATAACGCTTTCAAATTCCTTAATGGCTCTTTCTCTAAGACCTTGTTTGATACAAATGGCACCTAAATAATGATGAGCCTTTGCGTTGTCCGGTGATATAGCTAGCCCTTTATCAATGCTTGCAATGGCTTCATTATCCATTCCTATTCGGTAATAATAGACTCCTAAAAGAAAATGAGAGTATCCGTCGTTAGGCTGTAGCTCGATTGCTTTCTTTAATAGTTCTTCGGCCTCTTGTTTTTGGTCTAGTCGCAATTTAGCAAGGGCGAGATTTCTAATCGTATAAACATTGTTCGGAGCAAGGGTCAGAATTTTGGAATACCCATCAGAACATTTTTCGAAATTTCCTTTTGCAAAGTCATGCGCGATTGCGGTTGCGTATTGTGTTAGGTTTTCATTAAGTCCAACTTTAGATAAGGTTCCCTCGTTGCTATCTCCCATTTCAGGGTAATTGATTTCTTGTTCATTTCCTTGAACAAGGATGAGGCCCGATTGTTCACCGAGGTCTCCGATTAGGCTTTCTCTTAGCAAGGCCTGTTCTTGTTCTGTTAGTATTGTTCCTTTTCCCGCAAGTTTTTCAATTTGATTAATGAGCCCTCTTGAGGCAACCCCTTGTCTGGTAAGTTCTGCTAAAACTAATTCTTTTGCTTGTTTTCTCCAAGCCTGCTGCATGATCTGTCTTTTAACAATACTCCTTAGTGTCTTGTTCTCATTCAAAGCCTCTTGAGCAATGGATCTTCTACCGTCAGGGGATTCGAGAGCCTTAGCCAATTTGTTCTCAGTCGATTTTAGTTTTTGCGATAAGTTGACAATTTTCTCCTGATATTCACTATTTTCTTGCTGAATGGCAGCAAGACGATTTTCGACTGTCTTAATCCTTTGTTTCAGGGAAGCAATTTCCTCTGCGTCACGATCCTTTTCACTGGATAGCCTTTGAACTTCGGTTCTGGCATCTGATAATTCTTTTTTTAAGGTGACATTTTCAGCAAGAAGCTTCTTAAGATCATCATCTGTTGCTCCATTGATGAGTTCTTGTATTCGTTGCCTTTCAATTTGAAGCTCCGCTTTTTGAGCATCTATCGAATCGGTTGAGTCTTTGACTTTAGTAATTTCAGCCTCTAGCTCAGCATTTCTTTTTTTTGCTTTGGTGAAAGATTCATTCACTAATGCCAAGTCATTTTGTAGATGCGCGATTTCTGCTCGCAGAGTTTTCTCTTTTTCTTCACTCAGTTCACCGTTAGTTAGTTTGGCCTGGGCTAATTGTAATTCATCAGCCAAACTCATTTGAGCTTCTTTGGAGTTTTTTAAATCGTTAATAGCTTTGTTATAATCAAGCTGTGTCTTCTGCAAATTTTCTGTTAACTGCTTTTTGGCTTGTTCTAATTTTTTGATAGTCTCATCACGTTGGTCCAAAATATTGCCCCCATTATTATTTGGGTTTTTTGGCTCTATATTATTTGGGGCAGGTCTTTCATTTTCGGGAATACTTTTCCTACAACGGTCAATAGCCTCATTAACTTTTCGCCTTCTGTAATCAAGTACCTCTGGTCTCCAGCCGCGGTGCTCCCTGGCGATATTGTCTAAGATGTTTTTAGCATCAGTATACTTACGAAGGGCTTCAGCAAATTTTGATTCCTTTTCAAGTTTTTCGGCATCTTCAACTTGTAAATAAGCCTCCAAATAAATCGTTCCAGGATCTTGTGCTGTCGCAATTGATATCGATAAAGTCGATAATACGGTGAGAAGTAAATTTAAAATATTTTTGGAATATTTTGAAGTTGATGGGGGAAGCATTTCTTTAAAGTCTGTAATATATAGGCTACTTCTAAATTTGTTTTAAAAAAATATAAAAACAAAATCAAAATACTAAAATTTTTACTTAAAAATAAACATTTCTTAACAATATCTTTATTGCAAAAATCATCCAAATTTTAGTATTTATTGTTGTATATTGAATGAATAGCGCAATAGAAAACAAGGTTTTGGTCCTCAATCGTTTGTGGCAGCCTGTTCATATGTGCTCTGCAAAACGGGCATTGGGCCTTCTTTTTCTTGGCCATGCTCAAGCGGTCGGAATGTTTGGTGAAGAAAGATTTGCGACTTATGATTTTGAATCATGGTTAGGAGTTGAGGAGCAGCCGGATGATTGGCCTGTGGTCGGGACTGTATCAAGTCGTTTTTGTTTGCCTTCGATTATTGTTCTTTCGTCTTTCGATCGATTACCCAAAAAGGAAATTAAGTTTTCTAGAGACAACATTTTCCAAAGAGATGATTATGTCTGCCAGTATTGCAAAAAGAAATTTGATCCGCGTGACTTAAATTTGGATCATGTTTTTCCAAAGGATAAGGGTGGAGAAACTAATTGGGAGAATGTGGTGACTTCTTGTATTAAATGTAATACGAGAAAAGGAAACAAATTGCCACGTGAGTCAGGAATGCAGCCTTTTAAAAAACCAGTAGCTCCTCGCTGGAGGCCTTTAGTTGGATTTAAAAAAGGAAGTGACAGTCATTATCACAAGAGCTGGAGCTTTTTCCTTGATCCTAATTCTTCTGCAGTGGAATTAAGTTCATAAAAAAGGGCCTTCGTTTGAAGACCCTTTTTGTTTTTTAAGTTGATTAACTCTTATAGAGCAAATTGTTTAACGTGAAGCACTCTGTAGTTGTAGAATTCTTCAAGTGATGGCTTGGTCATATTTGGATCATTGAAGTAGTCTGGTATTTTATTGTCACTAGGATCAATAAAGCGCTCGATAAGTGCTGATCCACGCCAAGTGCCTATAGCTTTATCTTTTGCAGGATCAACTATGTCTGGTGCCGTGCTCTTTGCTTTTCTGAATGTCTGAACAATCATATGAACTTTGAAGACATTTGATTTGGTAGTGAGTCTTGGCTGCATATTCGCATAGGGACGTTCTTTAGAATTGTCTCCTGTGAGTCTGTGTTTTTCCCAGAACTGGCGCATCTTGGGGTAATCTTTACCACTCTTTGTTCCTAGTGTTTCTCCTTCAGGGACAAGATACATTTCACAAATCTCTGTCGGTGAGCGGAATAGTCTATTTTCTTTAAATTTATCCTCCCACTGTTTGAGGGTTTCGTAGGCATCAATCTTGCGTCTCCATGAATCAGAGCCTCCGTTGGGTTCCTTATATTTGCTTCCTGCATTCGTTGGTATGGCGAGAACCCTTTCTGCTTTCATTAATGCGTGCATCGCAGTGTTTCTTTTAATGTAATCAAAAGGAACTATCTGTGTGTTCATATTGATTTTACCTCTAGTCGCGGCAGGCATTGAAATGGCATAAGGCTCAACAACGGGCATCCAAAAAAGGTCCATCCATAGGTGATCCGGTGGATCTCCAGGGTTAGGTTGGTCAGCGGCTCCAAAGTGCAATGGATCAGGTCTGAAAAGTAAGGTTCTCCAAGGTATTCCTTCCTGAACTCCACTCGACATTGATCCGTACATTCCAGGTCCGCAAATCACTCTGTTTGGTGAGAAGTTTGCTTTGTTGGTGACGTCTGCGGCAGATAGCGCTTTTTCATCGAAATAAGGGTTTCTGTTTCCACTGACTCTGTTTCCATCATCACCACGGTTAACGTAAGGGCCATCCATCTGCATGGCTATTCCATTGTCCCAGTCTCCTGTGATCATAGGATCAACAGAAAATTTGTAGTCGGTTCTTGGATTTCCTCTAACATCAACAAAAAAGTTTGGATTCTCAGGTGAAATTGGGAAGTCTGGCGTCGCAGTCTTTGAATATCCTGCACCAACAATAAATTCTCTTTCATTTGTGAAGCCGGTGTATTTGTAACCGTCAGGATCAACTAGACTGTGAGCATGTCTATCATTGGAATTAAACTTTGGATGCGGTTGGAAAACATGATTTTCAATGACTCGTTTCGCACCAAGCAGTCTGAAGTCACTGTGACTTACCACTAGAGACCTGACTACAGTACCAGGGCCAATAAGTCTTTCAGGGTTACTCCTGGCCTTGGAGACAGTTTGTTTCCAAGTGTCTCTGTTGTCGTATCTTGGCATTGGTATGGTGAATTCATTAGGGAAGTCAATTTCAAAGACTTGGATAAGGTTGTTAACATCTTTGCCTTGTGCACCGCCTTGCTCATCATATAAAACAACTCTCATGTCAGGCTCGGATGCAGGTTGACGGTCAGGTCCCCCTTGTATTTTAACTCTTAATTGCCCAGATCCACCAGCAGTTGGAACGCCTCCACCGGCATTGTTACCATCTGGTGTCCAGAACACGGCTCTTCCTTGACCAGCATGCTGGCGAGGTCCTCCATGAGCACCCCATCCTCTGAAACCCTTGAGGTTTTGGTTGGTTTCACTAATGGCAATGTTATTTCCTCTGCCGCGAGGAATAAGATTTCCAATGCTTACACCATTAATGGTTATAGCCGCAGGTTCTTTGTCTTGGTTGCCGAAACGGCCTCCTACAACTTGAAGTGATGTTTTTGGAACCATTTTAGTGAATCCATGACTTGGGCAAAATGTTTCGAGAAGTAATCCGACCTCAATGTTAACTCCTCCAGGGGGGAGTCCTTGAGAATTACCCTGAGCTTGTCCATCCTCGGAGCGCTGACCAGTTGCTTTAAAAACCAAAGCGACCTCAGTTAAGGTTGGTAGTCGACCAAACCCCCTTGGGAATTTAAGATAAGGTTTGTCCCACCTGACTTGGTGTGGTGATGTACCTCCGCAAAGGCAGCATCCGGCAACTTGTCCATGACCTGTTGCATTTCCTCTGGCAGTGTACTGGTCAGCATTATAAGGGTCATTGAGGTTGGTGGTCCTCACATAATCCCAGCACTGAGTAAGAATTTGTTTACCATCCTGATAAGGACCAGAACCATACTTTCTTCCAAGAGAGCCACCATATCCGGGGATCTGGTTACTTTGTGAAATGAGATTAACTAAGTAATTGTCTAACAACTGAAGGTTATGTCCACTCGCGTTGCCGTATATTTCGTTGTGACGACTACCACTACTGTTTCTTTGCCAATAATATTTTCTTTTGTTAGTTCCCAGTGATGAAATAAAAACAATTAAGTTATCAAAATAGGTATTCCTTCCGGAGTTTGTATAGGTAGGCCACATTGTCATACGTGGAGTTCCATACAATGTGGTTTCTGGACCAATGCTGTTAGCCGTAAGAAAGAAGCGTGACTGTTCAAGTTTTCTTCTGCTTATCTGGGAAGATCGAAACGTGTTAGCCTCTTGTCTTTCCTCGAGTCCACGGTTTCTTTCATGTTTGTATAGGAGCTCATCGTAGGTGGCGTACAGCCTGTCGTTGTCCCAGGTGACTCCCTGAGTTCCTCTTGCACCGGAGGCTGATGAATTTTTGTATTCCACTTTGGGAACTAAATCATAAATGTTTCTCAACTTAGCTTTATCTTCAGAAACGTCTTCGTGGGGATAAAGTACAGAGGAGAGAGAAACCATAGAAGGATGTCCAGGGAATCGACTTGTTTCCCTTTCTACAGGCTGTTTCATCGCCATTTCCCGTTCGTGCTTAGAGTCATAACGAGGAATGTCCCAAGGAACACCTTCAGAGGCGGTATTCACGTTAATTTTATTACATTCGTCGTCTGTCCAAAATGCGATTCTGGCAACTATAGGATTGCTAATGGAGGCTTTACCGATGCCTGAACCGGGAACAAATTTATCAGATTTATCAATGTGCCCCATAGTTCCATCCTCTAAGATATACAACCATTGAGCCGGCATCGGGAGACGCTGTGCTTTTGGATCACTGCCAGGAAGAATGACTCCAGGAACCTGAGTTCCAGTTGAAGTTGTCTGAGTGTAGTTAAACCCTTCTACGTTGTCTTTGTTTTTATCATTGGTGCTTCTGCGAGCTCTGGGATCAACAATAGGGAAGTATAATTCATTTTCCCTTTCAGAGAAAAGAGGTGCATTCAAATCAACATAGTGATGAGGTTTTTTGTCCCATTCCTGATCAATATCATCAACTAAATTATCTTCACTAACTTGTTCCATCGTTTCCGAGGAATAGAGTTTGTATTTTGCGACGGCTAGCGTGTTATAGTCAGAGCCTCTGTTGGTAAAAGTAGTAATACATCCAGGCTGTGAAACCCAGGTGTAGCGTTGTCCTTCACTTTTTTGTTCTGCGGTGGCTTTTCTGATTTGGGCAATGACCATGTTAGTGACAACATCTGTCAATTGTCTGGTCTTCAAACTGGAGCCGTAATAAGTGGATGACTTTAATTCCTCGGTTGCTGCTGAGAAAAATCCGAACACAAGAAGTGTCATCATCATGAGAACGGAAAGGACCGTCACGATAGCGATACCACTTTCCTTGTCTCGGGTTTTAGATTTAGAGCTGCCTCCTGGTGATTGGAATTTCGGTGATTTTGTCTTCATTGCGAAAATGGAAAGTTGTCTATTCGTTAATTCTTGTTGTCGGGAAAAAGGATTAAATGAATGTTTTATGGGTTACCTTATAGCTTTTAAAAAACTCAATTTGGAATCAATTTTATTCTCATAAATGGAATAATTCAGATCCGCTTGTATATTTACAATTGATATACAAAGCCGTCAATTCTGTTTTTAAGCCTTAATTGAGTATAATCTTATGAAAATTATGGTTTTTAGGCTTTTTCTAGAGCGTTGACTGTAATTCTTTGTACCTTCTCTCTATCGTGTCCTTAATCAACTTCTGATCTTCCTCGGAGAGCTTTTCTATCGGATATTTAAAGGATTTCCCATCAGCACCCTCAAAATTTCCAACCCCTTTTATTACGGAGGCTAGAGACGCGATGAGAGTGTTACCGTTATTGTTGGTCCAAGTCTTTTCTTCGACCAAAAGTCGAGGTTCAATTTTTTTGAGAGTTAGCTTGGGAATGGTCTCATTTCCGAATTCTATTTTTTCTCCAGTGTCCCAGGCCACATACTCAACATGGGTGTTTTCGGCTTTTTTCCCGGCACCCTCTATCATTACCAAACCATTGATGAAAATAGCGCCCCCTTTTACCTTTTTGGGAGGAAGAGGAACACCGTTTCGATCAAGCTTCACATCAATGGCAGAAGTTGAAGACACAACGAGTAAGCCACCTTCAGTTTGTTGATTTGAGACTGTGCCGTTGACCCAGCGCCTCAAGGGAGTTCCCTGAACGATTGACTGCTGAAGGGCAATTTCTGTTTCTGAAGCGTTGTCGGAAATAACAGATAATGAGGTTGGACCTTTTCCCGCACCTGATTTCATTCTTTTTTGAATGGCTTCTGCTTTAACCTTTAATCGAGAACTCAGAAATCGAATGGGCAGAGTGATGACTTTATTATCGGTGGTTCTCAGAGTTGCATTTGACCCCTTAACTTCCACGATATCAGTGACTTGGTAAGAATTACCATTATAACTGACTCTTTCGGGTCTTTGTGCGGGAGCTGAATTAATCATGAAAATGATTAAAAAAATCAGTAAAATTTGGTAATTCTTTGGCTTCATCTTTCCGTTCTTAGGTTAGAATTTCTTAATAAAAGTTAATTCTTTCCATAATATACCTAATTTTTTTGATTTCGTGAAGTGTAACGTGCCTCAAATTCTTGCGTCTTTTCACTATAGTGGCATTATTAATTATAGTTGAGATATAAAAATAAAATCACTCATCGAACCCCGCATATATTTTTTAATATGAGAACCTCTTACAGGAACATTCTTCTTGCCCTACTCTTCTTTAATTTAACGACATCTCATATGTTTGCTGATGAGGAGATTCCTCTCATAGCGCAGGATGGTGTTTGGAAATACTCGGATGATGGTACCGATCTAGGAACAGCTTGGAGAGAACCAAATTTTGATGACTCTGCCTGGCCGAGCGGTCCTGCTGGTTTAGGTTTTGGTAATAGGGGTATTTTAACCACGCTTGATCGCGGACCGAGTACTGCAAGAAATGTAACGTTCTACTTTCGTAAGGCATTTAATGTGACGTCGGCTCAATTAAATTCTCTTGAGGGTGATGATCCTTTTTATCAAATTCTTCTTGGTTTGCAGAGAGATGATGGTGCTGTGATTTACATTAATGGAAAAGAGCTCTACAGAGACAACATGCCTACCGGTGAAATTACTTGGAGTACTCTTGCCACAAGTTCAGCGGGTGGAACTTCAGAGACCAAGTTTTTTGAATCCTCTCCTGAAGGGACAGGAACATTGGTGTCAGGTAGAAACGTGGTTGCTGTTGAGGTTCACCAGTCATCTCCTGGAAGTTCTGATGCTGGATTTAATATGTCGATGAGTGCTTTTAATGTTGCACCCGGTTATGGGGTTTTTCATCCACCACAATCAATTTCTTTTGAAGATGCTGGTGAGGGAGCCACTTTCTTTACTCCGAGTTCTGATATTAATAATGATCTTGGTTGGTCTAGTCGTGACCGTAACGGTATTGGGGGAGGGGTTATAGGAGGTGTTGCTGACTTTGATTGGCTAACTGGATTGCCGTTGGCTGATACTGGCATCGGCTTTGCCGAAGGAAGATCATTTGCTGTATCTAACGATCATCATGAAGTGTTTTCTCAAGTGATCGCTGGAAGAAATCCATCCCCTGATGAGAAGCTTAGATATCGTATTGATCTTCGAAATTATAAGGATGTTGTCGTTTCATTTGATGTTAGAACATACGATGGTGGGTGGCCCGAAGCCGGGCTTAAGGCTGGTAATGGTTTTGAGACCAGTGATTATATCAAATTCTCTAGTCTCACGAGTATAGATGGTGACAAATACACTAAGAAAGAGGAACTTAACCTTAAAGGTGGGGGAGGGGCCGCTGAAAAAGTCACTGAAATATTAGTGGCTGAAGATCAAGTTAAAAAAGCCTTTGTTCCTACTGAAGATATTGGTAATTCATGGGTTAATCTTGATTATGATGACTCTGCCTGGCTAGATGTTGAAAAGCTAGCTGATGATGGATTTACTACCGTGAGAGGGGGAGTGGGTTTTGCGAGATCGGGAACGAGAGTCGATCCTTTTGATCCATTCATTGCTCTTGATCTTGAGGAGCAGATGTATCGAACAACTGCCACTGTTTATTTACGTATTCCTTTCACTGTTGAGGATGTCAGTGAATTTAAATCATTGGTTCTTGGAGCAAGAACTGACGACGGATTTGTGGCATGGCTTAATGGAGAGTTGGTGCAATCTTTCAAGGCGCCGGATCCGGTTCAGTGGGATTCTGAAGCAACAGCAAGTAATAGTGATTCTATTGCTCAGACAATGAAAGATTACTCTCTAAATCAGCATCTTAATAAACTAAAAATTGGTGAAAATATTTTAGCCATTCAGGCTCTTAACAAAGGTAAGAGTGGTTCTGACTTTTTGTTCTCTTGCCAACTCGAGGGTGTTACAGACCAGCTCGCTCCTAGAAATGATCCTCCCGAAAATCTTAACGACTTGAACAGAGGTATTAATGGATCTTATTACAGATATTCATTTCCTATTCCGGATTCTGCCAACAGTTATTCATTCGCTTATGAAGCCAAGTGCAATGAAAATACCGAATCAATATTTTTTGATAATTTTCATATTGATGGAATGCCTTTAACTGTGGATTCTTACCCTTCATGGATTAAACTGGAAACGCCTTTCGCGATTGATGAAAAAGGGCTTCCATTCGAAGATCCAGATGGAGATGGAATTAATAATTATCTAGAATATGCCTTCGGTGGTGATCCAAACACTCCTAGTTTAGTCTCCTCAACTGGAGTTCCAATTATGCCTCAGGTACGGATGGTTGAAGAAAATGGGCTCTTCTGGTTTGAGATGGATTGGCGCCAAGTCAATGGGGCAACCTCAGGGACACTATCTAGTCCTGTGGGAGGATTTATAATGAGGGACATTAAATATATCCCGCAAATTTCCTTTAACCTCAAGACATGGTCTGATGGCTCAGCTATTGATACCTTTAAGCAAATGGGTGATCCTGAAGATAATGAAGATGGTACTGTCACTATCACTGCAAGATATCAAAGACCGATACGACAAAGTGATAAGGACAAGGTCGTTGTTTTTGGACGAGTGAAGGTTGATGATTATAAAGTGATAATAAGGTAAGAATAATATTTACCATAATAATCATAACAAATGGTTCCCCGTGAAATCTCTTGCGTATATGCAATGTAAATTTTATTGTTTTATAAATAGTAGTATTTTTTTAGATTCCCAAAGGGTTTAGATTTTAATGAAAATCTCCAAATTCATAAATTCGGAAATGAAAAACAACACCATAACAAACAAGCTCTATACTAAAGGATTCACTTTGGTTGAAACAGTACTCGCACTGGGAATCGTTGCTACCGTCATGGTTACGTTAATGGCTCTATTACCCACGGGTATGGATATTATGAAAGAAGCTGGCACTAATACTGTGGGTGCTAGGATTGCAAACCAACTTGTCAGTGAAGTGCAACTCTCCGACTATGACAAAATTCAGCAATGGAATGGTGAAGAGCGTTATTACGATGATATGGGGACGGAGATCTCCAAAAATGATGAACAATTCAAGATGAGAAGAATCTATACAGCGAGAGTTGAAGTAGATGAAGAAAGTCCTGAACTTCCAGGAAAATATAAAAATGATTATTTAAAAAGAGTTGTTGTGAAAGTGGCTGGTTTCACTGGAGGTGAACCAGATTTTAAGGACCCTCCATCCGATGGAGACCCAAACAGAAAAGTGAAAAAAGATTATCGCTCTTATTGGACTTATATTGTGGATACAAAGAAAGATTCCAGAGACTAGTACTTATATATCCAATTCTTATTAATTGATTTTATGAAGCAGAAAAAAAGAGGGTTCTTTCGCAGAATTGTTGGTTTTACATTATTGGAACTGATGGTCTCGATGGTCGTGCTTGCGCTCTTAATGTTAGTGGTATTTAACATGCTTGAGACAACAACCAAAGCATGGAGTCAGTCCACTGAAAGAGTTCAAACCTTCAAAGAGGCTCGTGTTGCTTTTGAAGGTTTGACCCGTCGAATTGGGCAAGCCATGCTTAATACTTATTTCGATTACAAGTATAGAGCTGCGGTACCAAGACCGAATGAAAGGCCAACAGGATACGAACGTAAATCGGACTTGCATTTTATTTCTGGTCGATCGCAAGATATTTTAGAGTCTGAAAGATTTCCCACCCACTGTGTATTCTTTCAGGCGCCTCTTAGTTTTTCGTTGGATCCCAAAAACCAATCTTTTGGAAGTTTACTTAACAGTTGGGGGTATTACATAGAAAGAAATACTGACGAGGATCAAATTCCTGAGTTCTTATCTGGCTTTGAGACAATAACTGCCAAAGAAAGATACCGTCTGATGGAGTTTAGACCGCCTACTGAAAACTTCAAAGTCTACGCAAGTGATCTTAAAACAAGATATAATACTGAATGGTTTAAGAATGATGTTATACAAAAAGCCTATACTCCAGGCGGCAGACCTTTTTCAAGAGCCATAGCCGAAAACATCATTGCTCTAATTATTGAACCCAAAAAGTCGTCAGCTACTCAAAATATTAATAATCAGCTCGCTCCTGATTATGATTACGACAGTAGGAGATTTCAGAAAGAACGAAAAGCGAAAGATGAGACCAAGCACCAGCTTCCTCCATTAATTGATGTTACCATGGTCGCTATTGATGAAGGATCTGCGATCAGGAATGAACAAAGAGAAGGAGTTTTAGCAGATATCGTTCCTAGCA
>TARA_B100001121_G_scaffold210143_1_pt1 | contig 12862 bp, 17 predicted proteins | sample TARA_B100001121 | Tara Oceans TARA_B100001121 (sample SAMEA2622817) | marine metagenome | biome: marine biome (ENVO:00000447); feature: surface water layer (ENVO:00002042); material: "saline water (ENVO:00002010), including plankton (ENVO:xxxxxxxx)" | depth 5 m
AATTAGAAAAGAAATTACGCATGGTTGAGCTACAATTAAAGAAACAAAGGGTAGATCAAATGGGAAAAACAGGAGATTCAAGCACAGATATTGTTGAAGGTGAAGGATATGTGGTAGGAGATCGCAATGAATTATTAAAGCAGATCTTAGACAGAGTAGATAACGATAAAAAAGATAAATAAAAATATAGGAAACTAACGATGAAAACATTTAAAGAATATCTAGTTGAAGCAGTAAAAGAGTATACTTTTAAAGTAAAAATTGCAGGTGTACTTGAAGACTCACATTTAAATGCAATGGAATTAGCATTGGCTCCTTACAGTGTAGTAAAAATAGGTAGCCCTAAAAAAACTATTATGCAAGAACACCCATTGGATTTTCCAGCAAATGTTACTAACACTGAAGTAACAATAATTGAAGTTACAACTGCTATGCCAGTTTCATATCAAACATTGTCAAGACACTTATCAGATCATATGGGATTACCATATGAATCAGTTGTTGTACAATCAGAAAATGATCCATTACATCAAGAGCAAGAAAAATTAAATGCTGAAAAAACTGATGATGCATATGAACCAATTACAGGTCAACCATATGATAAAAAAGAAGAAGCAGATGCTTCAGATGTAGTACACAGCGAAGAGTCAAAAGAAGGTTTCCTAAAAGGACTTGCAAAGGCCCAGAAAAAAGAAGGCGGCAATGTCGAAGTAGTAACTGGTTTACAAGAATCAAAAGTTACAAGTTATATTGCGAAAGGGAAAAAGTAATGTCAGACAAAATTAACGAAAATGATGCATTGTCAAGATTACTTTCACTTGCTGGTATTCAGCCAACTGTTGTTGTTGTAACAAACAAAGATGTTGCAGAAGAAGATGTTGAAGTTGCTGGTACTAATGAACCAGATGAGCAAGAGATTGACATTGATGCATTAACACCATCTAAAAAGGCACAACGCAAGTTAAGATTTGTTCCTGCAAGACAAGGTGACAATCCAATTGTTGCTGGTGAATCTTTAGAAGAAAAAGAATCACGTTTAGCAGAAGAATATAAAAATTTTAAAATCGAAGAATAATTCAAGTGTCTACTGTTGAAGTAAGTAGTTTATACTTTTTAATACTACTGAAACACTGCACAGTTGATCTATGGCTACAAAGTTTATTAACATATAGCCAAAAAAAATCAACATACACTTCATTATCAGCACATACACATTATATACAACATGGCATTGGTACAATGCTTGTACTATTATTTTTTATACCATGGCCACTTGCTATAGTATTTGGTATGTTTGATTACATAGCACATTGGCACATTGATTTTTTAAAAAGTAGAACACAACGAAAGTTTAATGTAAAGTCTCCTGAAAAGGCTTATTGGTTTTTGTGTTCAATTGACCAAGGCTTACATTATCTAACATATTATATTATCGTATTACTAGTATCCTAGAACGCACTAAATATTTGTATGCGTATCAGAGATCAAATACTTTATGATACTAGAATCACAACAATGAAGGTATATTATTTTATGCCTGACTATCAAAGTGTGATACAATTGTTCATGTGGCAGTTTGATGATATACCTCCACAGTTTCCAAGAGCCCATAAATTTCTAAATCATTGGCATGACAATATAGATGCAGTGATCCAAGACATCTATTTGGCACATTCAGGACACTTACAACAGGTAGAATTTAATCCTGTAGACGATATATTCAATATTCATTAAGTACGCATTTAATTAGTATAAATACATGTATGTCACGCAGTAAAGTTTTAGAAGGTAATCTAGTCAAAAAAGCATACGCAAAATCTAAATACACAGAAGAACAATTACAAGATTTAAAAAAGTGTGCAGATTTAAAAGATGGTTACATACATTTTATGAAAACACACATGTGGATTCAACATCCTACTAAAGGACGTATGAAATTTAATCCATATCCATTCCAAGAAGAATTATTAGAAACATATAATGGTTATAGATTTGCTATCGCCATGTGTGCGAGGCAAACAGGTAAGACAACCTGTGCGGCGGGATACTTATTATGGTATGCTATGTTTCATCCGGATACATTAATATTAATTGCGGCACACAAATACCAAGGTGCACAAGATATTATGCAACGTGTGAGATTTGCGTACGAAGAATGTCCTGACTATATTAGATGTGGAGTAACAAGTTATAATAAAGGATCGATGGATTTTGATAATGGTTCAAGGATCATAGCACAAACAACCACAGAAACAACAGGACGTGGTATGTCCATTTCAATGATATACATGGATGAGTTTGCGTTCGTTGAACCACAAAACAAAGCAAGAGAGTTTTGGACTTCCTTATCACCAACTTTGTCAACAGGTGGTAAATGTATTATTACATCTACACCAAATAATGATGATGATTTGTTTGCACAATTATGGAGAGGTGCTAATAAATTACAAGATGAATATGGTAATCCAGCAGAAGTAGGATTAAATGGTTTCAGACCGAAGTTTGTACACTGGAGTCAACACCCTGAAAGAAATGATGAATGGGCCAAAGAAGAAAGACAACGTATTGGTGAAGAAAGATTTAGAAGAGAACATGAATGCGAGTTTATCGCTTTTGACGAAACACTTATTGATGGTATAAAATTAATTACATTACAAGGAACACAACCTTTAGTGAAGCATGGTCAAGTGCGTTGGTATCAAAAAGTGCAAAAAGGTAACACTTATGTGGTATCATTGGATCCATGCTTGGGCACAGGTGGAGACTTTGCGGCCATACAAGTGTTTAGTTTACCAGATTTCAAACAAGTTGCTGAATGGCAACACAACAAAACGCCTATCCAGGGGCAAGTTAGAGTTATGCACAGCATACTCAAAGAAATAGATCAACAGTTACGAGCAACTGGCACGCCAAATCCAGAAATATATTGGACTATTGAAAATAATACACTTGGTGAAGCCGCAATTGTAACTGTTGACGAAATGGGAGAAGATAAATTTCCAGGATATTTCTTACATGAGCCACGTAAAGGCGGTCAACAACGTAGAGTAGTACGTAAAGGTTACAATACTACAAATAAATCAAAGGTTACTGCTTGTTCTAAACTAAAAGCATGGGTAGAAACAGATAAAATTACACTATTTTCAAAACCACTTATAAGAGAACTAAAAGTATTTGTTGCAAAAGGTAATTCTTTTGAAGCAAAATCAGGGGAGCATGATGATTTAGTATCAGCATTGTTATTAGTAGTACGTATGACGGATTTTTTAACAAAATATGACGCTACAATGGAGCAATCATTAGGAGCTCAATTAGATGACGATGATGATTATCAAGATCCGATGCCAATAATCATATAGGAAAGTATAAATACAAGTATGGCAGTAGATTATAACACAATTTCGAGTAAGATATTTAAAATCATCAAGGGTTCTGGGCATGATGTCAAAATGTATGACTCTGCTACTGGTAATGAAACAGTAAATCCAGAAGAATCACGTTATTTTTACGTAAAAGAACCTAATTATATGGTGCATCTTGACCCAGATAATAGTGAAATTAAACTACATCAGGGTTCTGAAAAAACAGACGAAAAAGTTAAAGGAGTCATAAATAACATTAAGCATATTTCAAAAAGTTATATGCTAGATTTTGATCATAGGATTTTTGGTAAAGAGTTAAAACCAAAAAACTATGCATTTAAAATTGATCAAAATAGGACAGAAAAGCAAATGAGTGAATTACAAACAGAAGGTTATACACCGTTACAAGGATCAACAAAAACAAGTGAACAAAAACTTGAAGGTGTAAAGGTGATCGTTAGACACAATAAAGCAGTTGATGAAACTAGCAGAGGTGCAAGATCAAGAAATATTCAAGGTATTTTCGTAGAAACATCAGAAGGTGAAAGATTTAAATATCCACACATTCATTTAAATGGTGCTAGAGCAATGGCAAGACACGTACACGCAGGTGGTAAACCACATGATGAAGTAGGTGAAGCAATTGTTAACCTATCAGATCAATTAGCAAAATTAAAAGAAGTTACAAAATACGCAAGACGTTTTAGTCAAGTACAAGAACAAGCGGCAGATATTTTACCATTAGTTGATAATAAAATTGGAAATATTAAAAAATCAATTCACAAGTTAACAACTGCAAGTGGTTATGCTGACTTTGTAGAAAACTACAAAGCATCAGAATCAGTAGAGCCAACAATTGAAGCACTTGAAGAATTAAAAGACAAATTTACAGTTACAAAATTTGATGAAAAGATTGGTGAAGTTCTTCCTTTACTACAATCAATTGTAGATGAAGCAAAAAAAGAACAAGACAACACAACTCCAGCAATGGCACAAAGAATTATGCAAAGATTAAAGTCAGGTGAAGAAGTAGAATTAATGTCACCTGCAAAAACAGATTATGATCCAGAACAAGTTGGTGCATTTACTAACAAAGAAGCAAAAATTTCATTTAGATTAGCAGACTTGGCAGGTAGAATTAAAGATGATGAAATGAGTGTATTTTTATCAAGACTTTCTGACAAGTACGGACACATGCACACTAGCAAATTTGCACCGCAACCAACTGAAATAGAAAATCAAGTTGCAAAAGCAATTATTAAAGCGGCAAGTATGAAAACGGTCAAACCAGAACCAGAAGCATTGCCAAAAGCAGAAGACATTGTTCCAAATCCAGAAACAGAATTAGAAGAAGCAGTAGCACCATTTGGTGAAGATGAATCATTTATGCTTGAAAGAAAAGTAGATGGCAAATTGGTATGTCCAGAAGTATGCTGTGGTGCACCAGTAATGGAATGTTCATGTGGTCCAGATTGTGCTCATTGCAACTGTCACGAAATACAGAGATTAAGTAAAAAGAATGAGTCACATGATTCTGGCATTAAAGACAAAGAAGATTACATGGCAAAGAAAAAAGCCTTACAAGATATTCAAATGGATCCAAACACTCACAAAGATGAAAAACTTAAAAAAGAATTAATGAGACGTAAAGCAGAATTAGATGCTGAAGCAAAAGAAAAAGGCATGAAAGAAGAGCCAATGACTCAAGCAGATTTAGATTCAGAAAGATTTGCTGACATGCATGACTTTGAAGAATACAAAGATGCAGTAATGAGTGATATTAAAGATCCTAAGAGCATGTATGCAGGTAAATCAAAACAAGAAATTATTGCAATGCTAAGAAAAGAAGCAGACTCAATTGGTTATGCTGACGTATCAGATGGTGATAGACATCCATCAGAGCCAACTTGGTTAAATGCTATTGCAGATGAAATGGAAAATGCAAGAACTGAAGCAAGTGGTTATGAAGGTACAGCAGAACCATATATGCACACACTCAGAGTTGACGGTGACTATGACATGGACAGAGGAATCACAGATAAAGATTGTGATGAAATGGAATTGTTATTAGGAAAAGCTGGCATTAAAGCATCATGTGAACCAAACGAAATGATACAAGGTGGCGTAAATATTCACACAATGAGTCCAGAACGTGCTGTAGTAGATGTATTATCAAAAGCTGGTTACGAAGTTAACGAACAAGCAGACGAAGATCAAAATATTCAAAGAATTAAAGATCTAGCAGGTCTTTAGTAAACACCTCCCAACAAAAAGAACCTAAGGTTTCTATACTATGGTTCTTTTTCTTCAAAAAATCACTTGACAAATACAAAAAGAATAAATATACTAGTAGATAATGTTGAGAATAACATTATTTAATTTAGGCAAACATAGGCTAACATAGGCTAATATAGGAGAATACATTATGGCAACTTTAGCAGAAATAAGAGCAAAACTTCAAGAACAAGAAGTAAAACGTTCACCAAATAGTTCAGGAGGCGACAACGCAATTTATCCGTTCTGGAATATTCCTGAAGGCACAACAGCAACACTAAGATTTTTATCAGACAAAGATCCAAACAATACTTTCTTTTGGGTTGAAAGACAAATGATTAGATTACCATTTGCTGGTATCAAAGGTCAGTCTGAAGCAAAACCAACTACGGTACAAGTTCCTTGTATGGAGATGTGGGGAGAACCATGTCCAGTATTAAGTGAAATTCGTCCATGGTTTAAAGATCCAAGTCTAGAAGACATGGGTAGAAAATACTGGAAAAAACGTTCATACATTTTCCAAGGTTTTGTTGTTAACTCTCCACTTGAAGAAGATTCAACACCGGAGAATCCAATTAGACGTTTTGTAATTAATCCGTCAATCTTTAACATTATTAGATCAGCATTGATGAATCCAGACATGGAAGATCTGCCAACTGATATTGATAAAGGTAGGGACTTCAAATTAACCAAAACTCAAAAAGGTGGTTATGCAGATTATTCAACTTCAACTTGGTCTTTCAAAGAAAGATCAGTAAGTGATAGTGAAAGATCAGCAATCGACTCTCATGGGTTACATAATCTAGGTGATTATCTTCCTAAGAAACCTTCTGCGGAAGAAGTAAAAATAATCGCAGAAATGTTTAAAGCATCAGTTGATGGTGAATTATATGATGAAAGCAGATTTGGTCAGTATTACAGACCAGCTGGAATGGCATCATCACCAAGTTCGAAAGCATCAGCAACTACAACTGCAACAACAACAGCAACATCTACTCCGACTCCTGCTCCACAGGCAGAAGCAAAAGTAGAAACACCTGTTGTAGAAGCAAAAGTAGAAGCACCAGTGGCACAGCCAGAAGTGGCAACTGCTACTGCAACAGCAACAGCAACTGAAGACAAGTCAAAAGCATCAGCAGATGATATTTTGGCTATGATTAGAGCTAGACAAAACAAGTAAAATATAGTATAGTAGTGGTGCATGAGCAATCATGCACTATTACAGACAAGGAGAAATTATGGTAAGACCATTTGACGTAAGTAAATTTAGAAAGTCAATAACAAAAAGCATCGGTGGTATTTCTACAGGTTTTGATTCTGATCCGGACACATGGATTTCAACAGGAAACTACTGCCTAAACTATTTGATCAGTGGCGACTTTAACAAAGGTATACCACTAGGCCGTGTAACAATGTTGGCAGGTGAATCAGGTTCTGGTAAGAGTTTGGTTGCTTCTGGTAACATTATCAAAAATGCACAAAAGCAAGGTATATTTTGTATTGTGTTTGATTCAGAAAATGCATTAGATGAAAATTGGTTACAAGCACTTGAAGTGGATACATCCCCAGAAAAATTAATGCGTATCAACGTAGCAATGATTGATGATGTAGCAAAAACTATTTCTGAGTTTGTAACAAATTATAGAAACGATTATGGTTCGCTAGAGGTTAGCGAAAGACCAAAAGTTATGTTTGTAATTGATTCATTGGGTATGTTGCTGACTCCAACAGACACTGCACAATTTGAAAAAGGTGATTTGAAAGGTGACATGGGTAGAAAACCAAAAGCCTTAACAGCACTTGTAAGAAATTGTGTTAACATGTTCGCTGAGTTGAACTTGGGATTAGTTTGTACGAATCACACATACGCATCACAGGATATGTTTGATCCAGATGATAAGATTAGTGGCGGACAAGGATTTGTATATGCAAGTTCAATTGTTGTTGCTATGAAAAAACTAAAACTTAAAGAAGATGAATCTGGAAACAAGATATCAGATGTTACTGGTATTAGATCAGCAGTTAAAGTAATGAAAACAAGATTCAATAAACCATTTGAATCAGTACAGGTAAAAATTCCATATGAAGCAGGAATGGATCCTTACAGTGGTTTAGTTGATCTTTGTGAGAAAAAAGGATTGTTGGTTAAAGAAGGTAATAGGCTTAAATACGTTGACCGATTTGGTAAAGAACATAAACATTATAGAAAAGATTGGACAGGTGAAAATCTTGATCTTGTAATGGCAGAATGGGGTACAATCAAGTCGGAGGTAGAAGCAGAAGAAACTGCTGAAGCGGAGGCATAAAGATATGACAGAAGACATTCAAGTTTTATTAGAGGCATGGGATAAACTAAAAAATTATATTCCTGCCAAAGATAGACTTGACGCGGCGATATCATATGTAAACATCATTGATGATTATGGTGCAGATGAACAAGATTGGAGAGAAGTATTTTCTTCATCAAGTCATTTACATGAAGCATATAATGAAGTTTACGGAGAGATGGAAGAAGAAGATCCATATAGTGAAGATGAAAACGAGGACTATTAATGATTAATTGGTATGGGTTAGTTTCAAAAGACTTAGGTAAATTACCTGATTGTATTGATCACTATATGAAAGAACTTGAAGAAGCAAGGGTAGAAGCAGGACTTAAAGGAAACATTGAACGTAATGCTTCACAAATACCTGGAGTAGTTGAACATAGGTTCAATCAACTTCAAGAAATTGAAGCCATACTAGAACATCTTAATATTGAATTACGTAAAACAAGAGCAAAACATTATAAGAAATTTTTAGAAGCATATCAAAGAGCTTTAACATCAAGAGATGCTGAAAAGTATATTGATGGAGAAGATGAGGTTGTTGCTATGAGTCAACTTATTAATGAATTCGCTCTTGTACGTAATAAGTATCTTGGCTTGTTAAAAGCAATTGATGCCAAGCAATTTCAAATCAACAACATTGTAAAATTAAGAGTAGCAGGATTAGATGATGCCGAACTATACAGCAAAAACTCAAGATAAAACAACTCAATACGGTTGGAAAAATCATGAAGATGATCCTATGGAACAAATGCGTAGATCATTACTTGCAAAAGATGACCAAATCCAACAATTGAAAAGAACTATACAAGATGAAGTTAAAGAAAAATATTCTTTGTACAAAAGAGTAAAAGAACTTAATGAAGAATTATATAAGTTAAAAAATAAATCTAAGAATAATCTTTAAGAGGACCGCCATATTTTTGGCCACGTACTTTTTTACCTCTTAAGGTTTTGCCACCATGTTTTTTACCACTATCTCTAGCACGTAAACCTTGTGATCTACAACTGGCCTCATCAGATGCACCAAGTTTTTTATCACTTTTACACACAGAACTGGGTACTTTACCCTTCCATTCACCTATAAGATCATTGATTTTCATACAATTATTTAGCCAAAAAACCTTGACAAAACAACTAAATATGCTATAGTAATATGATGAAGAGATTTAAAATATTATTAATTTTGATTTTAATTAGCACACCAGCAATTATGTTTTTTCCAAAAACACTTGCTGAAACCAGTGACAAGGTTGAGACCATTGGATTTAATAGTACTCCAATTAAAAACAATAAAGATTTTGTTGAAAAGATTTTTAGATGTGTTGAAGGTCTATATGCTGATTATCAAAGATATCCGCTGGAACGTCAAGTTCCTTTCGATCTAATTGTGGCTATGGCGGCCTATGAAAGTGCATGGGGAACAAGTAGATTTGCAAAAGAAGGAAATAACTTTTTTGGTATTAGAACTTGGGATTTAGATAAAATTCCACACATGAAGGCCAAAGGAAGACCAGATGCAAATTGGGGTGTTCGCAAATATAGATCCATGTGTTCTTGCATACAAGATTACATACAAATTTTAAATAACCATCCTGCTTATGAAGAATTTAGAATAGCAAGATCTTGGGAAGTTAAAATGTATGGATACACAAACGCAACAACACTTTCTAGATTTTTAGTTGCCTGGAGTGAATTAGGTGAGCAATATACTGACAGGTTGAAACAAATTATTTTGTTAATACACAAAAAAGGTTATTACAAAGACTTACCAGTTAACCTAAGAGGCCAAATTACTTACAACTTCAAGTAATCTCTTGCATTTTTATTGTAGATAAGTTATTATAGTGTTATGTCTAAAGTCGCGAAATTAATTATTAGAGATGAAGTCAATGTGAAGTTTGAAGGTCTTGATGTTATAACAAGACGGAAAATTTCAGATAAACTTAAATTCTTTTTGCCGTATGCATATCATTTGCCTGCATATAAGTTAGGTAGATGGGATGGTAATATACGTTTTTGTGATATAGGCGGCAGGACATATTTAAATTTGTTAGATAGGATACTTCCAATTATTGAAGATCAAGATTATGAAATTGATATTGAAGATAATAGAGAAGTACATGAATTTAAATTTGAGAAAATAGATGAAAGTTTACACTTCGAAAAAACATGGGGTCCAAAACATCCACAAGCAGGACAGCCGATTGTATTAAGAGATTATCAAGTAGAAACAATTAATAAGTTTTTAGAAAATCCACAATGCCTACAGGAGATTGCCACAGGTGCTGGTAAAACAATTATAACAGCAACATTATCACAATTGGTACAACCATATGGAAGATCAATTGTAATTGTTCCTAACAAATCACTTGTTACACAAACAGAAGGTGATTATAAAACACTTGGTTTAGACGTTGGTGTATATTATGGTGAACGTAAAGAATTTGATAAGCAACACACAATTTGCACTTGGCAGAGTTTAAACAACATGCTTAAGAAAACTAAAAAGTTTGAAGCAGAAGTTAGCATAGGAGACTTTTTGCAAGGTGTAGTATGCGTTATGGTAGATGAAGTACATCAGGCTAAAGCAGATGTACTTAAAACACTATTAACAGGCCCATTTGCAACAGTTCCTATACGTTGGGGGCTTACAGGAACTATACCAAAAGAAGATTATGAAAAAGCATCTCTTCAAGCAAGTCTCGGTGAAGTTATCAATAAGTTATCAGCAAGTGAATTGCAAGACAAAGGTGTATTAGCAAATTGTCATGTTAATGTTATACAAACACAAGAAACAAATGCATTTTCAACTTATGCAAGTGAGCAAACATTTTTAGTAACAAATGAAACACGTTTACAATTTATTGCTGACTTGGTTGATACAATGAGGGCAGAAGGAAATACACTTATTCTAGTTGATAGAATTAAAACAGGACAAGCACTTGAAGAAATAATTGTTGATTCAGTATTCATACAAGGTAGAACTAAACTAGAAGATAGAGAAGAAGAATATGACGAAATTGCTACAGAGCAACACAAGGTCATTATTGCTACATACGGTGTAGCGGCAGTAGGTATTAATTTGCCAAGAATATTTAATTTGGTATTGATAGAACCAGGTAAATCTTTTGTAAGAGTAATACAGTCGATTGGTAGAGGTATTAGAAAAGCAGAAGATAAAGACCATGTAGAAATATGGGATATAACAAGTGCTTGTAAGTTTTCCAAACGTCATTTAACAACAAGGAAAAAGTTTTACAAAGAAGCAAATTATCCTTTTACAATTGAGAAAGTAAATATAGAATGAACATATTAACAGTTGACAATAACACTTACAATTTAAATGCAGTACCAACGATAGTGGAAGATTTGCAATACTGTGTTTTGGATTGCACAAATCCAAAAGCATTAGATTATTTTTATATTCCACTTATCTTTTTAGAATCTTTTAATGCTCCGGCAGTAATTCTTGACATTGGAGGTCAAACAATCGAAATGCCAATGGATTGGAGTATAATGATCGGAGAAAAAGAAATGGGTGTTTGCGAGATGTTGCCTTTAACTAGTTTGAATGACAGAGGATTTGAAGCATTTGTATACAATCCATTTTCAGGATACACACATGATTTTAAAGAAGTTAAAATAGTAAATGTGTTTCAAGAAGTAAAATGGTTTTTTCCAAAATTAAAAAACGGACATATTTTAACAACACCATTAACAACAGGTGATAAACCAAATTGTGTTTACTTTGCAAAAGAACTCAACCAAATTCCTGACCAAATACAGGTAGGAGATTTAGTGTGAAGATTGCAATAATTGGTTGTAGTTATTCATCTATTGAAACGTATGATGATTACACAATCGGTTGGCCATATCAATTGTATAAAAAATATCCACAGCATGATTATTACAACTATGCATTAGGTGGTCGCAGTATTGACTATGCAACTTGGTGTTTGTTAGATTCAAAAATAAACGATATAGACTTTGTTTTTGTAAACAGAACGTACCATCCAAGAGTAGGAGTAATGCAGGATGTAGTTGATGCTGATGATTTAAATAAATTTGAATTTTACGAAAGAAAAGTAGATGATAATTTTTATCAGAAATATTTGTTAGGTAGTGAACTATGGAGAAGTGGTGGAGGAACTAGATTAACAAAAACACCAACTCCTTTTTCTTTATCTAAAGTGCATTCACCAAATGCACAGGAACGTTATGCAAAACACTGGTTAGATAATGTAGCAGTATCAGAACATAGACAGTCTTATGTTGATCAATTGTACAATAATATGCATAAACTTTATAATTTTAAATATTTTAAACTATTAGAGTTCAATAGATATCATGGTACTAATAATGTTTGGAAAAAAATAAAAAAAGAATACGGAGTCGAAACAGCTCTATCAATATCTGACACAGATGACCATTGGACAAGAGATGGAAACAAATGGGTGCTAGAAAACTTTATTTTAGATAAAGAAACAGTTGACATTTTAGAGAAAGGCAAATAAAATATGAAGATAGCAACGAAAGATCCGGGCAAAGCACACTTTTATATCAGTCTGGTAAAAAGTTTTATTAGAATAGTTGGGTGTGGCTTTTTAATGGGTGGTAATTTTTTAATGGCAGGATTTCTATTGCTACTAGCAGAAGTATTAGGGATTGCTGAGGAATTGTTTTAATGGCAACAAACACTAAAAAAATAAATTTAAATCAAATGTTGTACAACATTGATATGGCCAATTCAAAGTGGTATAACACACTCGACGAAGAAGAAAAGAAAACATTTTCGCCATACACAGCAATGAGATTTACAAGCAATGTACAAGGACAAAAAGCATTCAAAGAACACTACATACTTTCTGTGAATGAATTTGCAAACAAACATTTTGG
>TARA_B100001121_G_scaffold155769_1_pt1 | contig 12851 bp, 13 predicted proteins | sample TARA_B100001121 | Tara Oceans TARA_B100001121 (sample SAMEA2622817) | marine metagenome | biome: marine biome (ENVO:00000447); feature: surface water layer (ENVO:00002042); material: "saline water (ENVO:00002010), including plankton (ENVO:xxxxxxxx)" | depth 5 m
TGTGTTTCAAGTGATAATTCAAATCAAAGATATCGTCAATTTCATCATCAGATAAAATAGAACGAATTTCTTCATCTTTTTTAATTAACTCATAAAATGTTCCTTCTCGATTCCAAACTTTCATAGAATTTCTTTGAACCATTAAATAAGAATCCTCTCTGCTAATATCTTTCTGAGTAAGAGCAAGTAAAATTCTTTGTGAAAAAACAAGACCATTAAATTTTTCAAGGTTTTTTAACATATTATCAGGGTATACGACCATATTCTCTACAACACTATTAAGACGATTTAATGCAAAATCCATCGTAATTGTGGCATCTGGTCCAATAAATCTCTCAACGCTTGAGTGGGAAATATCTCTTTCATGCCATAAAGAAATATTCTCAAGAGCAGGCATAACTGAACTCCTGACAACTCTTGCAAGACCAGTTAAGTTTTCTGTTAGAACAGGGTTTCTTTTGTGAGGCATTGACGAAGATCCCTTTTGTTTATCAGAAAAGAATTCCTCTACCTCTAAAACTTCTGAGCGTTGTAAATGCCTTATTTCAGTCGCAAGTCTCTCAACAGAACTAGCAATTATTCCTAAGGTTGAAAAAAAGACTGCATGTCTATCTCTGGGAATAATTTGAGTTGAAATAGGTTCAACTTTTAAACCTAATGCTTCAGCAACATGCTTTTCCACACTAGGATCAATATTTGCAAATGTACCTACAGAACCAGAAATAGCGCAAGAACCTATCTCCTCTACTGATAATTCTAATCTTTTCTTATTTCTAGAAAACTCAGCATAAGCTTGTAACATTTTTAATCCAAAAGTAGTTGGTTCTGCATGTATTCCATGACTTCTTCCAACACAAATCGTTTTTTTATGTTTCAAAGCTTGAGATTTAATAGACGACAATAACAGGTCCATATCCTTTAAAAGAATTTCTCCAGCTCTCTTTAATTGAATATTAAGACAAGTATCTAGTACATCTGATGAAGTCATTCCTTGATGAATAAACCTTGCTTCAGGTCCAACAGACTCTGATATATTTGTTAAAAATGCTAAAACATCATGCTTGATTTCAGTTTCAATTTCATCGATTCTTTTTGAGTCGAATTTTGCTTTTTCTCTAACTATTTTTGCAGTACCAGTTGGAACGATGCCAATTTTTTCCATCCCTTCAAGAGCATGAATTTCAATATCTAGCCAGATAGAATATTTTGAAATATCACTCCATATTTCAACCATTTCTTTTCTTGAATATCTTGGAACCATCTCTAACCTTTTAACTATTTTAACAAAATAATCAATTATGGAATTATTTTTCTATAGGATTAGCACTTTTATTTAAAGATTTGGTAAAAATTTCAACGCCATCGGATGTAACTCCAACTGAATGCTCGAATTGTGCTGATAAACTTCTGTCTCTAGTTACAGCAGTCCAGCCATCAGATAAAACTTTACTATCAGGTTTTCCTATATTCACCATCGGTTCTACCGTAAAAAACATTCCTTCCTGTAAAGATAACCCAGTATCCTCCACCCCATAATGTAAAATATTTGGTTCATCATGAAAAACTTCTCCTAAACCATGACCACAAAACTCTCTAACAACTGAATAATTATTTTTTTCAGCATGATCCTGAATTATAAATCCTAAGTCACCAAGTTTAACCCCTGGTTTAATAAGATTAATTCCCCTCATCATAGCCTCATATGTATTATTTATTAAATTTCTTGCTTTAACTGACGGGTTTCCTGCTGAATACATTCTTGAGGTATCACCGTGCCAGCCATCAAGTATAAGGGTTACATCAATATTAACTATATCTCCCTCATCTAAAACTCTATCACCAGGTATACCATGGCATATAACATGATTAAGAGATGTGCATATTGATTTTTTAAAACCTCTATAGTTCAAAGGTGCTGGAATTGCACCATTATCTCTTATAAATTCGAAAGCAAAATTATCGAGATATTCCGTTGTTATGCCTGGTTTTACCATATCAACAAATAAATCTAATAATTCTGCAGCAAGCTTTCCAACGTTTCTCATACCTTGAAACGCTTCTTCATTGTGAATTTTTATGGAATTCGTATTTATGGTAAATTCCCCTAAATTTTTATAATGTACTTATATATCATAAAATTTTATACAGCTAGTCTATGTATCTATTGTTGTAAGTAATCTATCCTGATATAAAATTATATGATCAAAAAAGAAAATTATTCTGCTGCTATTCTTGTTATTGGAGATGAAATTTTATCTGGAAGGACTCAAGATACAAATTCAAATCATATAGCTAAAGAAATGGAAATGATTGGTATTAATACTAGTCAGATAAGAGTTATACCAGATGAAAAAAATATAATTATTGAAAGTGTAAATGAGTTAAGAACTAAAAATGACTACTTATTTACAACCGGGGGGATAGGTCCGACGCATGATGATATTACCGCAGACAGTATTGCAGAAGCTTTCGGAGTCGATCTAGAAATTAATTTAGAAGCATATAATGCCTTAGAAAAATATTATAAAAAAATTGGGTCAGAATTTAATGATGTTCGTCAAAGGATGGCAAGGATTCCAAAAGGTGCAGCATTAATTGAGAATTCTATTTCTGCAGCACCTGGTTTTAAAATTGAAAATGTTTTTGTATTTGCGGGTATTCCAAAAATCATGAAAACCATGTTAGATAACTCCTTAAAGTTTTTAAAAAAAGGTAAAATAATTCATACAATATCTGTTAAGGTTGATGCTGTTGAAGGGGATATTGCGCCAGTATTAAAATCTTTAAATGATGAAAACGAAGACATAAAAATCGGAAGTTATCCATTTTTTAATTCTAAAAATGATTTTGGTGTTAACGTTGTTATTAAATCAATAAATAAAGATTTTTTAATTTTAGCGGAAGAAAAATTTAAAAATTATTTATCTAAAAAATCATTTAATTACAAGTAATTAGAAGGTAATGATGTCAAAAGAAATTTTATATGAGGGAAAGGCAAAACAGCTTATAGCAACAGAGAAACCATTGGAATTGATACAGTTTTTTAAAGATGATGCAACAGCGTTTAATAAAAAGAAACATGAGATAATTGATAGTAAAGGTGTATTAAATAACCTAATTAGTGAATTTATTTTTATTTATCTAGGTAATAATAGTATTCCTAATCATTTCATTAAAAGATTAAATTCAAGAGAACAGTTAATAAAAAAAGTTGAAATAATTCCAGTTGAGGTTGTTATAAGAAATATTGCCGCAGGAACTTTCTCAAAGAGATTTGGAATTGAAGAAGGAAAAAATCTACAGAAAACATTAATAGAGTTTAATTTAAAAGATGATGAAAATGATGATCCTCTTTTATCTGAAGAACACATGGAAGTTTTTGGTTTGGCTAAAAAAGACGAGATTGAGAAAATGAAAAAATATGCACTTGAAATCAACAACCTACTTTATAAACTTTTTAAGAAAATAAATATCACTCTTGTTGATTTTAAAATTGAATTCGGAAGATATTATTCAAATAATAATTATGACATTATCCTTGCTGATGAAATAAGCCCAGACTCATGTCGCCTTTGGGATATGAGTTCAAATGAAAAATTGGATAAAGATAGATTCAGAAGAAATTTAGGTGGATTAATTGAGGCTTACAAAGAAGTGGCGACTCGTTTAAAGATAGATCTCTCAAATATATGAATAGTTGATTAAAAATTTTATGAAAGCACTTGTAAAAATTATGCCCAAGAAAGGTGTCTTAGATCCTCAGGGAAAGGCAATAGAGAAGTCATTAAATCAATTAGGTTTTCCGCAAATCAAGAAAGTTCTTCAAGGAAAGTTAATTGAGATTGAAATAGACACAAGCAATGAGTCAAATGCGAAAAAAATTATTGAAAGTGCAAGCCAAAAACTATTAGCCAATTTGGTAATTGAGGATTATGAAATTACAATTTTAAAGGATGAATAATGGAAATATCAGTAATTGTTTTTCCCGGCTCCAATTGCGATAGGGATATTGCAGTTTCTCTAAAAAAATTTTCTAAAAAAAATCCTAAAATGATATGGCATAAAGAGAGTTCCCTTCCAAAAAGTGATTTAATTGTTTTACCTGGGGGTTTTTCTTACGGAGATTACTTAAGATGTGGATCAATGGCCGCAAATAGTCCAATAATGTCCGAAATAATAAAAAATGCTGAAAACGGAGCCTATGTAATTGGCATTTGCAATGGGTTTCAAATTTTGACAGAAACAAATTTATTACCTGGAACTCTAATTAGAAATAGAGAACTATCTTTTATTTGTAAGAATTTACTGCTGAAAGTAGAAAATTCATATTCGAGCTTTACTCATAAATACTCAAATGAAGAGGTAATAGAAATACCTGTTGCACACAATGAGGGCAACTATTTTGCTGATCAAAAAATTATTGATTATATTGAAGATAATAATCTTATTGTATTTAGGTACTGCGATCAAAATGGGGTCGTGAACGATGAAACAAATCCAAATGGTTCAAGAAATAATATTGCCGGGATAATTAATGAAAAAGGAAATATTCTTGGGATGATGCCGCATCCTGAGAGAGCTACAGACCAAACTGCAGGTTTAATTGATGGAGAAAAATTTTTCACTTCAATATTAGAGTCAATTCAATGATTAAAATTACCAAAGAGTTAATAAATGAACATGGTATTGATAGAGATGAATATAACTTTATACTAGAATCTCTCAATAGAGAGCCAACAATAACTGAATTAGGTATTTTTTCTGCTATGTGGTCAGAACATTGCTCTTATAAATCTTCTAAAAAATGGTTAAAAAAATTACCAACCAGTAACGATAAAGTGATTCAAGGACCTGGTGAAAACGCAGGAGTTATTGATTTAGGTGACGGCGATGCCGCTGTTTTTAAAATGGAAAGTCATAATCATCCATCCTTTATTGAACCATATCAAGGAGCTGCAACAGGTGTTGGAGGAATTATGCGTGATGTATTTACTATGGGCGCAAGGCCAGTAGCTCTTCTAAATTCTATCAGGTTTGGCGATATTAAAAATTCTAAAACAAAACATTTGCTTACAGGGGTTGTTTCGGGAATAGGTGGTTATGGAAATTGCATGGGTGTTCCAACAGTAGGTGGGGAAGTTGAATTTAATTCGTGTTATAATGATAATATTTTAGTAAATGCAATGTGTGTGGGTATTGCTAAAATTAATAAGATTTTTTACTCCAAGGCATCCGGCATTGGTAATTCAGTTGTTTATGTTGGTTCTAAAACAGGTAGAGATGGAATTCACGGGGCAACAATGGCATCAGCGGAATTTGATGAAACTTCTGATGAAAAAAGACCAACAGTTCAAGTGGGGGATCCTTTTGCAGAAAAACTTTTACTTGAGGCATGCTTGGAGTTAATGAAAGAAGATATAATTATTGCAATTCAAGATATGGGTGCGGCTGGCTTAACATCATCTGCTGTGGAGATGGCAAGCAAAGGAAATGTTGGTATTGATTTAAACTTAGATAATCTCCCATGCAGAGAATCTTCTATGACCGCTTATGAAATGATGCTCTCTGAAAGTCAGGAGAGAATCTAATGATAATTGAACCAGAAAAAGAAAAAGAAGCAAAATCTGTTTTTGATAAGTGGGGCTTAGATTTTGCAACAATCGGTTTATTAACTGATACTAATCGTATAGTTATTAACCATGAAAATGAAAAAAAAGCTGATATCCCTCTAAATATTTTAGAGAGTGGCGCCCCTTCATACGACAGACCATATGAAATAATTACTAATTCAAAAGTCGACCAGTCCTATCTTCAAAATTCAGATGAAAAAATAATTACCATTTTAAAAAAATTAATGTCTTCTCCAAATTTGTGTAGCAGAAGATGGGTATGGGAACAATACGATCATATGGTCATGAATGATACTGTTTTAAGACCAGGTGGTGACTCAGCAATTATTAGGATACATGGTACTAATAAAGCATTGGCTGTTTGTTCTGACTCTACCCCTAGATATTGCGCAGCTGACCCAACAGAGGGAGGAAAACAAGTAGTAGCTGAGTCTTGGCGAAATATTACATCTGTAGGAGCAAAGCCTATCGCTATTACTGATTGTATGAATTTTGGGAATCCAGAGAAAAAGGAAATAATGGGGCAATTTGCTGGTGTCATAAAGGGAATGATAGAGGCTTGTCAAATATTAGACTATCCAGTCGTTTCAGGAAATGTATCATTATATAATGAGACAAACGGGAGAGGAATTAACCCTACCCCAGCAATTGGTGGAGTTGGATTATTAGATAATTTAGATCACTTTTCTACGCCTAAAATAAAAAGGGAAAATGACAATATAATTATACTTGGTGAAACAAAGGGACATTTATGTCAATCTGTATACGCTTATGAAATTTTTGGTGATAGCAAGGGTTTACCTCCTAAAGTAGATCTTTTAAAAGAAAAAAAGATTGGAGATACAGTAAGAGATTTAATTAAAAAAATAAAAATTGATACTGTACACGATATTTCTGATGGAGGCCTCCTTGTTGCACTAACAGAAATGTCAATAGCAGGAAATATTGGTTTTAACATAGATATTAAAGAAGATAGCCTTGATAACGGCTTTCTCTTTGGAGAAGATCAAGGAAGATATATTATATTAGTTGAGGATAAGAATTTATCTAATGTTATTGAATATATTAAAAAAAATAATATATGCCATTTAATTATTGGTAAAAGTTGTGGAAAAAAGATTAAAATAGGTAAAAATAATGAAGTAGATATTGAAGAAATTAGAGATCTCTATGAGAATTGGTTTGAAAACTATTTAAAGGTTGACTAAATGGGTATGACAAAAAATGAATTATTCGAAATTCTAAATAAGGGTTTTTCAGAGTCGATAATTGAAATACAAGATTTAGCTGGAGATAATGATCATTATGCAGTAAAAATTATATCAAATGAATTCAAGGGGTTAAATAAGATTAAACAACATAAACTTGTTTATGATGTATTAGGTGAGAAAATGGGCTATACCCTTCATGCGCTATCAATAAAAACTGAAGTACCAGAGGAATAACTTATGGATCAAAAAATTAAAGAGTCTATTGAGCAAGACATTAAATCTAATAATGTTCACTTATTTATGAAAGGATCACCTTTATTCCCACAGTGTGGTTTTTCAAGCACAGTTGTTCAAATTTTAACTTACTTAGAAGTACCTTTTACAAGCACTAATGTTCTTGAAGATGAGGGTGTCAGGGAAGGAATAAAGGAATTTTCTAATTGGCCAACTATACCTCAGCTTTATGTCAAAGGCGAGCTGATTGGTGGTTGTGACATTATTAAAGAAATGTTTGAAAGTGGTGAACTCAAAGAAATTTTTAAAACTGAAAATTTATTAAATCAATAATTTAGTTTCTGGAATAAAATTCAACAACAAGGTTTGGCTCCATTTGAACAGGATAAGGAACCTCAGATAGATTAGGTACTCTGGTAATTTTTGCTGTCATTTTTTTACCGTCAACCTCAATGTAATCAGGTATATCTCTTTCTGAACTCTCTATACCTCTGAGAACAACCTCCAAACCTTTAGATTTGTCTTTTATTTCAATTAAATCAGTAGTTTTAACTCTGTAAGATGGAATATTAACTCTTCTTCCATTAACCTTGACATGACCATGATTAATAAATTGTCTGGCGGAAAAAACAGTCGGAACAAATTTAGCTCTATAAATAATTGCATCCAAACGTCTTTCTAGAAGACCAACTAAATTTTCAGATGTATCGCCTTTAATTCTTTCAGCTTCTTTAAAAATTCTTTTAAATTGTTTTTCAGTAATATTACCATAGTATCCTTTAAGCTTTTGCTTTGCTCTCATTTGCAATCCAAAGTCTGATAGCTTTCCTTTTCTACCTTGACCATGTTGACCTGGACCATAAGATCTTAGGTTAATAGGGCTTTTAGGTCGTCCCCATATATTTTCTCCCATACGCCTATCGATTTTATACTTAGCTTGTATTCTTTTAGTCATTAAAACCTCATAATTTTCAAAGAAAAATAAATCTCTATTTAATCGAGATTAAGTAAAGATAATATAACATTAAGTCAATGTTCTTTATTATGTTTATTTGATCTTCCGTCAGCAATTTTTTTTATTTTTTTAATTTTTTCTTCACTAAATTCCTCGGTTGGCCACCTAAGCAAGGCTGTTATCACACCTCTTAATGTTTTAACTTCCTGATCTGTTAAATTTGAACGATTAAAGATATTTCTCAAGTTCATCATCATTGTAGGTTTTTTTTCTAAGGGTTTTAAAAAACCAGAATCATCTAATGCCCTCTCTAAATGATCAAAAAAAGATAATAAATCCTTTTTATAGGCAGGATAGCTATCAGGGATTATCATCTCCTCTTTAGCGTAACTTACGTCTAGACGATTAAGCTCAGAAACAATTAAAATTACAGCCTGAGCCAGATTTAAGGATGAAAAATCTTTATTAGTTGGTATTTCAATAATTTCGTCAGTTAATGAAATTTGATGGTTTGTTAAACCAGATTTTTCCCTACCGAAAATAAATGCAATTTTTTGTTTCATCTCTAACTTTTTAAGAGTCTTTTCAGCCATTTTCTCCAAACCATTTACCGGTTTAACCATATCTCTAGGGCGGATAGTTGTTGAAAAAGCAAAATTAAATTCAGACATGGCATCTTCTAAATTTCTAAATACTTTTGTTTTTTCTATTACCTTAATCGCACCAGCCGCTGCTTTGATTGCATAGTCATTTGGCCAATCGTCTCTTGGGTTAACCAATATAAGGTCTTCAAAGCCAAAATTAAGCATTGCTCTAGCAACAGTACCAATATTTTCACCTAGCTGAGGTTCAACTAAAATTATTGATATATTATTTTTTAAAATTTTTTTTTCCATTATTATATTTTTATATTAATATTTTGTTAATCATGTTGAAATAACAGATCTATGTGTTATTGAGTAACATAATTTAAAAATTATCTAGTGGAAATTTGAATGTCCAAAATAAAAGTAGAAAATCCCGTTGTTGATCTAGACGGTGATGAAATGACAAGAATAATATGGAAACTAATAAAAGAAAAATTAATACTGCCATATTTAGATATTAATATTCAATATTATGATTTAGGTATACAAAGTAGAGATAAAACTGATGATCAAATCACAATAGATTCAGCAGAAGCAATTAAAAAATGTGGTGTTGGAATAAAATGCGCAACAATTACCCCTGATGAAGATAGAGTTGAAGAATTTAACTTAAAAAAAATGTGGAAATCACCTAACGGTACTATAAGAAATATTTTAGATGGTACTGTTTTTAGAGAACCAATTCTTTGTCAAAATATTCCTCGGCTAGTTCCTGGTTGGACACAACCAATTGTAGTTGGACGTCATGCATTTGGTGATCAATATAGAGCTACAGATTTTGTAGTTCCCTCAAAAGGAAAGTTATCTATAAAATGGGAGTCTGAAGATGGGAATCAGTCAATTGAAGAAGATGTTTATGATTTTCCAGGTGGCGGTATTGCTTTAGGAATGTATAATACAGACGAATCTATTATGAATTTTGCAAGAGCCTGCATGAATTACGGCTTAAATAGAGATTGGCCAGTATATTTATCAACAAAAAATACAATTTTAAAAGCCTATGATGGACGCTTTAAGGATTTGTTTCAAAAAGTATTTGAAGAAGAGTACGAGGATCAATTTAAAGAAAAAAATATAATATATGAACACAGATTAATTGATGACATGGTAGCTTGTGCATTAAAATGGTCAGGGGGATTTATATGGGCTACAAAAAATTATGATGGTGATGTTCAATCAGATACAGTTGCGCAAGGTTTTGGTTCATTAGGATTAATGACTAGTGTTTTAATGACCCCTGATGGTAAAACTGTCGAAGCGGAGGCCGCACATGGAACTGTAACGCGTCACTATCGCTTACATCAAGAAGGCAAAGAAACTTCAACCAACTCGATTGCTTCAATTTTTGCTTGGACTCGTGGTTTGCAACATAGAGCTAAGCTTGATGATAATGAAAAATTAAAAGAATTTGCCTTAAAATTAGAAAAAGTTTGTATAAGAACCGTAGAAAAAGGATCTATGACAAAAGACTTAGCTTTACTTGTTGGACCGCAACAAAATTGGCTCACAACAGAACAATTTTTAGATAAAGTAGACAGTAATCTTCAAGTTGAAATGGAAAAAAATTAACCTTTGTTTTGTATTTTTTTAATTAAAATATTTTTCGCATCTTCAATCATTCTTATATCTGTCCCACCCCCAAGGGCCATATCTCTTCTTCCACCGCCTCCTTTTCCTTTCATTACCTCTGAGACGATTTTAACAAGCTCAACAGCATCATAATCATCAATTAAATCATCAGTAATGCCTATAGCAATTGAAACTTTATTATTATCTGAGCCAATTATACAAATAACTGAATTATTGAAATCTTTTTTACATTCATCGATTAAAAATCTTAAGTTTTTACTACCAACATTTTCTAAGGAATCAAAAAATAAACTGACATTACCTAAGTTAAAAATTTCTCCATTTAAAACACTTTTAGATAAAGTTTCAAAAGATTTCTTATTCAATTTTTTGTCTTCCTTGGCTTTTTTTTGAGTCAATATTTTTTCAATTAAAGAATCTGATGTATTTACCATTGAACCTGTTACTGCTTCCAGTCGCCTTATGCCAGAAGCAACAGAACTTTGAGAAGTTAATTTAAAAGAGCCAATTTCTCCAAGATTTTGAACATGAGTTCCACCACAAAGTTCAATAGAAAAATTATCTTCACCCATAGTGCACATTCTTACTATTTCACCATATTTTTCTCCAAACAATGCTAAAGCCCCTCTTTCAATTGCCTCATCATATGATAAAATTTCAGTAACAACTTTAGTATTTTTATCTATTTGATCGTTAACTATAGACTCAATTTTAATCAAATCATTATAATCTATCGGATTATTATGACTGAAATCAAAACGAAATTTTTTTGCATTAATTTGAGATCCTTTTTGAGTAACATGCTCACCTAAAACCCTCCTTAAAGCTTCATGCAAAAGGTGAGTTGAAGAATGATTAAAGCTAATATTATTCCTATTATCTTTATTAATTTTTAAATTTAAAATATCGTTTTTTTCAATCCTTCCTTTTTTAATGTACCCAAAATGAGCATGTAAGTTATTCATTTTTTTCTTAGTATCAGTTACAATAAATTCAGTATTTTCTCCAAAAATTAAACCAGTATCGCCAACTTGACCTCCACTTTCGGCATAAAAAGGAGATTGATTAAAAACCAAAATAGCCTCCTCACCCTCTTCAATCTTTTCTACTAATTTATTTTTAAATATTATAGACTTAACTTGAGCTGAGGCTTCAAAATTATCATACCCTAAAAATTCTGTTCCCTCATTAATATTAGAAACCTCAAACCATATTTTTTCAGTCTTTTTATCACCTGAACCCAACCAAGATTTTTTGGCTTTTTCTTTTTGTTTTTTCATTGAGGCGTTAAATTGTTTTATATCAAGCGATAAATTCTTATCTCTCAATAGATCTTCAGTTAAATCAACAGGAAAGCCATAAGTATCATATAATTTAAAAGCCGTTTTACCATTAAAGATATCGCCTGATTGTAATATCCTAGACTCCTCTTCGAGAATTTTTAAACCCCTAGATAAAGTAGACAAAAACTTTTCTTCTTCACTTAGTAAAGTTATATTTATAAGTTTTTCTGCCCTAATAAGTTCTCTATAAGGTTCGTTCATAAGATTTATAACTGATTTTGAAAGCTCAAATAATATGGGTTTACTAAATCCTAACTTATGCGAATGACGCATAGCTCTGCGCATAATTCTTCTTAAAACATATCCTCTTCCTTCATTTGACGGAATAACCCCATCAGCGATAAGAAAAGAAATAGACCTCAAATGGTCAGCAATTATTCTAAAACTTGCGATATTTTCATCGTTAGTCTTAATTTTTGTAATTTCTTCAATATCACTAATTAAAGATTCAAAAACATCTATTTCAAAACTGTTTACTTTTCCTTGGAGCACTGCAGACATTCTTTCAAGGCCCATTCCTGTATCAATTGAGGGTTTTGGAAGAGCAATATTTTCTTGACCTTGTTTTTTTAGGTATTGCATAAAAACTAGATTCCAAATCTCTACAAATCTATCTCCATCTTCATCTTTTGATCCTGGCGGACCACCAAATACACTTTCACCATGATCATAAAATATTTCTGAACATGGACCACAAGGTCCTTCAGATCCCATAGACCAAAAATTATCATTTGAAGAAATTTTAATAATTTTTTCATCAGAGAAACCTGATATTTTCTTCCATAAATTAAAAGCTTCTTCATCTTCGTTAAAGACTGTAATTAACAGACGATTTTTTGGTATATCAAATTTATTTGTTAAAAGCTCCCAAGCTAATTTTATGGCCTCTTCCTTAAAATAATCTCCAAAAGAAAAGTTACCTAACATTTCAAAAAAAGTTAAATGTCTTGCTGTATGGCCAACATTATCTAAATCATTGTGCTTTCCACCAGCTCTTACACATTTTTGTGAGCTGGCAGCTTTTTTATTTTCTGGTTTTTGATTGCCTGTGAAATAATCTTTAAAAGGAACCATTCCAGCATTCACAAACATGAGAGTTGGATCATTCTGAGGTATTACAGGACTAGATTGGACAACGGTATGACCATTTTTTTTAAAAAAATCTAAAAATTCTGTCCTTATTTTATTTAAGTTTGTCATATTGTGCCAAGATAATAAATTAATATTAACTTAACACAATA